>Ga0207657_10001262_pt1 | contig 27027 bp, 29 predicted proteins | sample KBSC33metaG_FD_184316 | JGI IMG/M metagenome (GOLD analysis project Ga0207657, IMG submission 184316) | Corn rhizosphere microbial communities from Kellogg Biological Station, Michigan, USA - KBS C3-3 metaG (SPAdes) (version 2) | ecosystem: Host-associated > Plants > Roots > Rhizosphere > Soil ... | reverse complement strand
GCCGGCACCTCGAAGCCATTCCCGCGCCGCCTCCAAGTTAAGGATCGTCTCAAGCGTGGTGAAGCTTTTCGACGCGACGACCACCAGCGTCGTCGCCGGATCGAGCGGTTTCACGGCATCGTCGAACGCAGCACCGTCAATGTTCGACAGGAAGCGCACCGTAAATGCCGGCGATCTGCGGCCGAGCGCATCGACGACAAGCGCCGGTCCCAGAACCGAGCCTCCAATGCCGATGTGCAGGATACCCGTAACGTCGCCGAACGCGCCCCCCTCGATGGCGTCGACCAGCGCCCGCATGCGCTGGCGCCGCGCGGTAGCGAGATCGACGTCATCCGGTGCGGCGCTGCCCCGTTCGGCAACGTGCGTCGCCGCACGTTGCTCGCTGGGATTGACGATCTCGCCGGCGAACAAAGCGTCACGCGCCGCGACGAACCCAGCCTTCCGCGACCGTTCGAGAAATCCGCTGATTAAGACTTGGCCGAGATGAGTCTTCGACCAGTCGAAATAGATTCCGGCGACTGCGAAACTCAGCTTGCTCAGCCGGTCCGGCTCATCGGCGAACAGCGCGCTCAGCGACTTGATCGGCTCTTGCTCCATGGCCGCCGCACATAAAGCGCGGCCAGCCATTTGCCACCCCGCCTTGACGCGCGGCAGCCGCCCGGAAAGAAGATGGGCCAATGGCCTCGCGATCCTCCCGCCGCAACCGATCGACCCTGGGTTCGGCAAGAAAGGAGAGCAAACAGGCCGCCGGATCGGTCCTGCGCTTCGTTTTTACCGTCGCGTTGCTCGCCTGGGCGTTCCGATGCCTGGTCGGCGCGCCGTTCAGCATTCCGTCGGGCTCGATGCTGCCGACCCTCCACATCGGCGACTATATCGCCGTCGCAAAATGGCCCTACGGCTATTCGCGCTACAGCTTTCCCTTGGGAATACCCTCATTCGAAGGCCGTGTCCTCGCGCGGCTGCCGAACCGCGGCGACGTCGTGGTGTTCCGGCACCCGGACGAGAATAGCGACCTCGTCAAGCGCGTGATCGGCCTTCCCGGAGACACGGTCGAGCTCCGCGGCGGGGTGGTGATCCTCAATGGCCGCGCGATCGCCCGGCGGCGACTGCCGCCCGCGCGCATCCCGGTCACTCCAAACAGCCCGTGCCGCACCATCGCTCCGGCCACTCCCGACATTCGCGTTCAGGACGGCCGCGCCTATTGCCTCTACCCGGCATATCTGGAGACGCTTCCGGGCGGTCGCAGCTACACCGTGCTCGATCAGGTCGTCGGATCCGACGCGGACGATTTCCCAGCCACCCGCGTGCCGGCCGGCCACCTTTTTCTGCTGGGCGACAACCGCGACGACAGCCTCGACAGCCGTTTCCCTCGCCGCCAGGGCGGAATTGCCATGGTCCCGATTGAGGATTTGATCGGGCGGGCGACCGTCACCTTCTGGTCCACCGACGGAAGAGCGTCCTACTGGAAACCGTGGACATGGTTCAGCGCATTGCGGCCGGGGCGCATCGGCAACGGTTATATGGGGAACAGCGAATGAGCGCGGAGCTTACCGGTTTCATCAAAGACAAGCTCGGGCACAACCCGCGCGACCTCGCCCTGTTCGAGCGCGCGCTCACGCATTCGAGCGTCGGCGGCGACAGCTATGAACGGCTCGAATTCCTCGGAGACCGGGTGCTCGGCATGGTCATGGCCGCGGCGCTGTTCGAGCGCTACCCGAACGAGCCCGAAGGCAATCTATCAAAGCGCTTCAACGGACTCGTGGATCGCGAAACTTGCGCCGAGAACGGGCGCGAGATCGGCGTCCCGGCACTGGTCAAGCTCGGCAAGCAGGCGCGCGAGGACGGAGCGAACCAGAGCGACAATGTCATTGGCGACGTGGTTGAAGCGCTGATCGGCGCCTTGTTCCTCGACGGCGGGCTGGATGCCGCAAAACGCTTCATCCTTGACCTGTGGCAACCCGACCTGTCGAGCCAACGCCGGGCGCCGCAACATCCCAAGTCGGCGCTGCAGGAGCTTGCCGCCGCACGCGGCGTCAAGGCTCCAGTCTATGAAGTCGTGGCGCGCACTGGCGCCCACCATGCGCCGCGGTTCACGGTCAAAGTGGCCGTGCAGCAACTCGGCGAGGCCACGGCCGAAGGCGCCAGCAAGCAGGAAGCGGAGACCGCCGCCGCATCCTCGCTGCTCGCAAACCTGAAATGACCGAGAGCGCGCACCGGGCAGGATTCGTTGCCGTCATCGGCGCGCCAAACGCCGGTAAGTCGACCCTGGTCAATGCGCTGGTCGGCCAGAAAGTCGCCATCGTCAGCCCCAAGGCGCAGACCACGCGCGCGCGCCTCATGGGCATTGCCATCGAGGACCGGGCGCAAATCCTGCTGGTCGACACGCCCGGAATCTTCGCGCCGCGCCGGCGGCTCGACCGGGCGATGGTTGCCGCGGCCTGGACCGGTGCGCAGGATGCCGACCTCGTCCTGCTCGTGATCGATGCGGCCGGCGCCGTGACCGACGAGGTCGACCGGATCCTTGCCGGCCTCGCCGATCGGCGGCAGCCCCTGTTCCTTGCCCTCAACAAGATCGACCTCGTGGACAAGAAAGCCCTGCTCGGCTTGTCCGCAAGGCTCACTGAGCGGCTCAATCCGGCCCAGGTGTTCATGATCAGCGCGGCACAGGGTGACGGCGTCCCCGACCTCAAAAGGGCGCTGGCGGAGGCGATGCCCGAGGGGCCGTGGCTCTATCCGGAAGAAGAGGTCTCCGACGCCACCGATCGCATGATCGCCGCGGAGCTGACGCGCGAGCAGGTCGTCAATCAGCTCCACCAAGAGCTGCCCTATGCGACCGCGGTCGAGACGGAAACCTGGGAGGACCGTCCGGACGGCTCGACCGCAATCCGCCAGCAAATCCTCGTCGAGCGAGACAGCCAGAAGGCGATCGTGATCGGCAAGGGTGGACGCCGGCTGAAAGCCATCGGCGCGGCGGCACGCGCGGAAATCGCCGAGCATCTAGGCCGCCCGGTCCACCTGTTCCTGCACGTCAAGGTCAACCCGCGCTGGGACGAAGACCGCAGCCTCTACCGCGAAATCGGGCTGGAGTGGGCGAAGTAGCGTCCGTCCCTCACACGGGAAAGGAATCCAGCACCTCGTCGACCCACGCCGGGACCAGTTCCCCCGCCCTCCCGGTGCGGCTTTCATCGAACATGGTGCTGCCGAGGCTCGGCTCGAGGTTCATCTCGAGCGTCTTCGCGCCGCAGTACCGCGCCGTCTGCACGAACCCAGCGGCGGGATAGACCGCGCCCGACGTGCCGATCGACACGAACAAGTCGCAGCGGCGCAGCGCCTCCTCGATGCGATCCATTTCGTACGGCATCTCGCCGAACCAGACGATATCGGGGCGCACCTGGCCCGTTGCAGCGCAGCTCGGGCAGATGGCGCCCTCGCCCATGGACCCGGCCCAGCCGAAGCGCTGGTCACACGCCAGGCACCAACCTTTCGTCAGCTCGCCATGCATGTGCAGCAGGCGCTTCGAGCCGGCGCGCTCGTGCAGATCGTCGACATTCTGGGTGACGAGCAGCAATTCGCCCTCCCACTCGGCGTCGAGCCGCGCCAGCGCGCGATGCGCGGCGTTGGGCTCGACCTCCCCGAGCCTCGCCCGGCGCGCATCATAGAAAGCGTGAACGAGCGCCGGATCGCGGCGGAACGCCTCGGGCGTCGCGACATCCTCGACCCGATGTCCTTCCCACAGCCCGTCGGGACCGCGGAAGGTCGCAAGCCCGCTCTCGGCCGACACTCCGGCGCCGGTCAGGATGACGATGTTGCGGAAGTCCATGCGCGACCCATATTGCCTATCGTAGGAGTGGCAAATGGCCGGTGGATGGACACGCGACGGCGCGGTTCAGGATCAGATCGACGATAGCGTCAGGGACGCGATCGCCGCCGCGCGGGCGCGGATGCCGACCGGCGACTCGGCGAGCGAATGCGACGACTGCGGCGAACCCATCCCGGCCAGGCGGCGCGAGGCGATTCCCGGCGTCCGGACCTGCGTCGCCTGCCAGGCGGAACGCGACAAGACGGTCGTGCATTCCACGATCAACCGCCGCGGGAGCAAGGACAGCCAGTTGCGGTAAGGATATTGACACGAATGTCAGCGACACTCACCTATAGGACGGCATGGTGAGCCACGCATTCCATCATCCGATCGGCATCCGGCCGGACGACATCGACCACATGGGTCATGTCAACAACAGCGTCTATCTGAAGTGGGTTCAGGAGGCGGTGGTCCGCTATTGGGAAAGCGTCGCCCCGCCCGAGGCGGTCGCGCGGCACCTGTGGGTCGCCCTCAAGCATGAGATCAGCTACCGTCGGCCGACCTTTCTCGACGATATCGTCGTCGCCGATGTGATTGCCGAAAAGGCGGAGGGCGCCAGGGCGCTATTCACCACCATCATCAAGCGAGGCGAGGAGGTGCTGGCCGAGGTCAAGAGCACCTGGTGCTGCCTCGACGCGTCATCGCTGCGGCCGGCGCGGCTTGCGCGCGATATCGCGGCACGGTTCATCACGCGGGACTGAGGGGTGCCGGCGGATATCCGCGTCGGAATCGGCGGCTGGACCTATCCGCCCTGGCGCGGCAGCTTCTACCCGAACAAGCTGCCGCAGGCGAAAGAGCTCGAATTTGCCTCGCGCCAGCTCGGCGCGATCGAAATCAACGCAACCTTTTATGGACGGCAGAGCCCGAAGAGCTGGGCGGCATGGGGCAAGGTCGTCCCGGAGGGCTTCCAGTTCGCGGTCAAGGGCTCGCGTTATGTCGTCACGCGGCCGCGGCTCGCCGACGCCGGAGAGGGCCTCGGCGTCTATTTCGCGCAAGGCATGGCGGCACTGCGCGAGAAGCTTGGACCGGTGCTGTGGATGTTCGCCGCGCGGCGCAAGTTCGAGCGCGACGACATTGCGGCGTTCCTGAAGCTATTACCGGTGCAGCTTGACGGCATTCGGCTGCGGCACGTCATCGAGCCGCGCCACGAGAGCTTCCGCGACGAGGCCTTCTTCGAGCTTTGCCGCGAGCATGACGTCGCCGTGGTGTTCGGCGACGACGACGAATTCCCGTGCATCGATGCGGACACCGCCAGCTTCGCCTATGCCCGCCTGCAGCGCATGAGCGAAGAGGAACCGAGCGGCTATCCACCGGCGGCGCTCGACACCTTCGCCGAGCGGGCGCGCCGGTGGCAGCGCGGTGGCCGCGACTGCTACTTGTTCATGATCAACGGCGCGAAGATCCGCGCGCCTGCCGCGGCAACGGCGCTGCAGGAGCGGCTTCGGAGCTGAGTTCGGCGCGCGGCGGCAGAAGCACCTGCAAATAGGCTTCGACAGCCGCGTCATCCGCGAAATCCGCGGCCCGGCTCCGCTGCGCCTGCGGATCGCGCGCGTCGGCGAGTTCGCCAGCCATCGCTGCGGCAAGGCCGGCGCGGTCGCCAACGCGCACGAGCCGACCGAACTTGCCATAATCGAGGATTTCCGCGGGGCCGTCGGGACAATCGGTGCTGACGATCTTCAGTCCCGCGTGCAGCGCTTCGACCAGCACGAGCGCGAAACCCTCATAATCCGACGAGAGCACGAACAGGTCGGCCGACGCATAATAGGGCGCCGTGTCGACAACGAATCCGACCAGCTCGGCGCGATCGACGAGCCCGAGATCGTCGATCAGCCGCTGCAGCTCCGGCCGCAACTCCCCCTCGCCCAGGATCAGCAGCTTGGCGTCGTGCGCGCGCGCAAAATCCGCGAACGCCTTGATCAGCAGCGCGTGGTTCTTCTGATTCTTGAGCGTGCCGACCGAAATTATCCGGGCCTTCGCCGAGCCCCAGCGGGCTTCCACGTCCGTCCGCGGGAGTTGCTCGGCGGGAGCGGGCACAGGATTGTAGATGATCGTAAACTGCTCTTCCGGCAGGCCGGACAGCTTCGCAAGATTCTGCGCGGTCCCGCGCGAGACGCCGATGCGGGCGTCGGCGAGCGGATAAAACAGGCGGATCGTGGACCTGATCCAGGCGACCGTCAGTCGGTTGCTGCGATATTGCTGCGAGAGCGAGCTATGATCGCTGACCACCACCCGCATCGGCACTCTCGAAAGCCGCGCCGCGAGAATGCCGATGACGGTCAGCGGCCACATCGAAATCTGGATTGCGTCCGGCCGCCGCTCGCGAAGGTAGCGGATCAGCGGGCGAAGCACGCTGCGGATGCGGCTGACCTTCAGCTCGATGACGTTGACGCCGTCGGGCACCTCGCCGAGCAACTCGCCGCGCTTTTCCATGACGACCAGGTCGACCTCGTGGCCGCGCTCGGCAAACCCGCCGACAAGCGTCAGCGCGACGCGCTCCATGCCGCCGCCGCCGAGATTGGGAACGAGGAACGCGATCCTAGCCATGCCAGGACACTCTCTCAGCACCATTGCTGCGGCGAATCAGCAACGGCGCTTCCCCAAGTCCAACACGCTCAGTATCTCCCTCGCGGAGGCGATTAACTCCGCTATGGTCCGCAACATTGTCGTTGGATAAGAAAAGGCCGCGAGTTGGCAAGGGGCGCGGAGCGGGAATTGGCTGAAACTTGTGCAGCTCCGGCGGCGGGCCGGAGCCCGGCGTCCCGGCGCTCGACGCGGGTGCTGTATCTCTCGTACGACGGCATGTGCGACAATATTGGCCAGTCCCAGGTGCTCCCCTACCTCCTCGGCTGCGCTGACGCAGGAAATCGCATCACGCTGATCAGCTTCGAGAAACGGGCGCGCATGGCCGCATCCGGCGACGGGGTGCGGCGCCGGTGCGCCGATGCGGCGATCAATTGGCGGCCGCAATCTTTCCGCACCTTTCCGCCAGTGCTTTCCAAGATTGCCGACATGCTTGCGATGCGGAGAGCGGCGGAACGGGCCGTTCGGTCGTCCTCGTTCGATTTCGTTCACGCTCGAAGCTATCCGGCCGCTTCCGTCGGCTTGAGGCTCAAGCGCCGCCATGGCCTGCCGCTGCTATTCGACATGCGTGGCTTCTGGCCCGATCAGCGGCGTGAAGGCGGCCGATGGACCGATCGAAGCCTGCTTGGACGATCACTCTACAAGCGCTGGAAAGCGATCGAGGCGGAGCTTCTCGGGCAAGCCGACCACATCATCGTTCTCACTGCCGCCGCCCGCGACCTGATCGCGGCGTCGCCAGCCTATCTCGGCGCGCCGATCTCGATCATTCCCTGTGCTGCCGATTTCGAACTGTTCCGGATTGCGAGCGCCGACGAGCGCGCCGCCGCCCGCGCCGAAATCGGCATTCCCCAAGATGCGCCGGTTCTCGCCTATCTCGGCTCGCTGGGGACCGTTTATCGGCTCGACGCGCTGCTACAACTGTTCGCAGCGGCGCGCGAGCGAATCCCCGGCTTGATCCTGCTGTTCATCGGGGGCGGTGCTGCAGACCGGATTCTCTCAGAGGCCGCGAGTCTCGGCATTGCCTTGCATCCCGACGAAATCCGCTCCGTCAGCGCCGCCCGCGCCGAGGTGCCACGGTACATCAACGCGGGCGACATCGGCCTGTGCTTTTGCACGCCGACTTTCTCCAGCGCGGGCGTCTCTGCCACGAAGGTTGGCGAGTATCTTGCCTGCGGCCTGCCGATCGTCGGCAACAGCCAGATCGGCGACTTTGATCGGATCGTCGACGCAATCGGAAGCGGGATTACTCTTCCCGACCTGAGCGCCGCCAGCATCGAGGAAGCTGCAGCGGCCGTCCCACTGCTGCTCGACGCCAACCGCGAGCAGGTGCGAGAAAAAGCCAGGCGCTTTCTCGATCTCGGCACGGCGGTCGAAGCTTACCGGCACATCTACGAGAACCTGCGCGCGCCGGTGACGGTCGAGCCGTGACCAGCGCCGGCCCAAGCGAACGGAAGTGGACCGCGGTGTTCGACGTTTGCGACACCCTGTTCAGCGCCAATACAACGCTCGATTTCCTGCGCTTCCACGCGCAACGCTCCGGCGATGTGAAGCTCAACCGCGCGCTAGAGCGCTGGACAGCGCGGTCGAGCCCGGCCTTCTACGCCGGAGCGCTCGCACTCAGGCTGCTGCACCGTGACATTGGACGGACGCGAATCATTGCCGCTTTGCATGGCTCGCCGCGCGATGAGCTCGAGCGCGCCGCGCGCGACTATGTACGGGAATCCTTGTCCGCGCGGAGCGTTCAGCCCGTGCACGAGCGGTTGCGGCAGCATCTTGCGCGCGGCGATCGCGTGATACTCGCCTCGAGCAGCCTGGACCTGGTGATCGCACCGGTGGCGAAGAGCCTCGGTGTCGAAATGTGGATCGCATCCGAACTCGGCTTCCGCGACGACCGGTGCACCGGCCGGCTGGTGCATGACCTGACGGGCCGCAAGTCGCAGGCGATTGCCGGCATGCTCGAGGCGAGCGAAGCCATCCACGTCTACACGGACAATCGCTCGGATCGCGATTTGCTGGCGCTGGCGGATCGCCGCACGGTGATCCTGCCCAGCGGGTCGCGCCGAGGCCGGTGGGCAGGGAAAGATTGTGAATATGTCGCGACTTGAGCGGCCCCTGTCGCTGGTCCCATTCGGCTATTTGCTGGTTAGCAGAATCCGCAGCCCCTTGGAGCTGGCATATCTTGCCGGGAGCTCGTGGGTTCCGGCGTGGTGGTTGCTCGTTCGGCTGGGCGAAATGGGCCCGTTCGAAGCGCTGATCCATTTTGCTGCGGGCTACGTCGCGTTCATCTCCTGCTACGAGATGGGATATCTCACCAACGACAGTTGGGATGCGCGCCGGTCGTCGGACGGGAGGCAGCGCATCGCCTTCCGCGTCACGCCAGCATACGCGGCGATCTTCGTCGCGATCCGCGTCTCCGCGTGGCTAGCCGTCGGCATCGGCACCGGCTGGATCGGCCAGCCTGCGTGGCTGTTCGGCTACCTCGCCCTCGCGGCGGTGTTCACGCTGCACAATGCGATCCAGGCGCCCGGCCTGCGCATCGCGACCTTCCTGCAGCTGTCGCTGCTCCGCTTTCTGCTGCCGATCGTGGGCGGCCTTCAGGCGAGCACCTACCTCATCGCGCTGTCGGTTGCCTTCCTCTTCTATTCGACCTTCCGGCTGCTCAGTTATCTCGACAGCAAGGATTTGTTGCGCATGAGCGGGCGCAAGAGCGGCCGCTTCCTGCTGGCTTTTGTAGCAATCGAGGCACCGCTTGCGCTCTATCTATGCCTGCTCGTGCGCTCTTCGGTCATCGCCGAAATGCTCGTCTATTATTGCCTGCTCTACGCAGTCATCGCGCTTCGGGATGTCTCGAGCGCCGCCGCCGCAACCGATTGAACACGGAGCAGGTCACCCCCACCCCACAATGTCGCGTTGAACGCCCGCCCGTACGCTATGCCGAGAAGATCGTCTGGTAGGGGACATACCAACTCGACGCGGCGCCAAACTTCAGGAAGACGATGAGCATCAGCGCGCAATAACCGATGACCGCGAGCGCGAATTGGCCGGCCGCCTTCGGCGTTCCGCCGATCACCCTGGGAGCGCGACTGAGGATGACCAGCTGCAGCGGGAACAGGTACAGAATCATGCGATCGATCGCCGTCGATGACGGCACCACGAACAGCAGCAACGCCAGGGCGAAGGTCAGCAGCGAAAAGTTTCGCCACAACTTGTCCATGTGCTCTTCGAAGTCGAACCGCTTGCGCAAGAGGAGGAAGAGAATGGCGGCGAGCGCATTCATCGCCACCCGATATGCGACGCCGCTCGATTGGATTTCATGCGACGAGTATCGACGCGCGTAGGTTTCGAACGTGTCATGGAGGAAATAGGGGCCGAACACGGCAGCAAGCAGCAGAAGGCCGAATCGCTGGAAATTATTGTGGGTGTAAGACAGCAGGCAGATCGGCAGCATCAGCATCAGGCTGCCATGGAACGATGCCCCGGCGACGATGAACAAAGTGAAGCGGCTCAGCGAGCGCCGCTCATAGGCATTGATTGCAAGGAACAGGAATCCGAGCGCGACGGACTGGCGCAGCGCGCTCATTCCGATGACGACCACCAAGTAGGGAAACGCGACAAGCCAGGCGAGCCACGGGTTCGGCTGCCGCCGGCAAAAAACGGTCAGCCCAGTCACGAAGACGAGTCCGCAAAGCAGGTTGAGCGCCCAGAACGGCGCATCCGCCCCGTGAAGCAGCCACATCAGGACGGAGAAGCCTGGATCGGCACGCTGCATCAGCTGGTGCAGGTCGAACAGCCGCGAATATTCGTAGATCGACGAATAAGCCTGCCAGTCGGGGCCGACCTTCCAGCGCAATCCGACCATTAGCGCGGTCGGGACGGTGGCCAGCAACAACAGCATGACCCAATCGCGGCGGCCGGCTTCCGGCCGATTGAGCAGCGTCCCCGCGGCGAAAATCAGGAACAGGCCCCAATAAGTAAACACGAACTCGCCCCCAGCCGTGATCGAGGATCACGGCCCCGATTCGATCCAACGGCAATAGCCGAGCTCAATCCCGACTTCACGAGGGTCCGTCCTATCGCCCGTCGGCGCTTTCACGCGCCAACTAGGGCAAACCGGCCGCGTGCCGACCAGCTTCGATAGGAGGTCACCGAAGTTATGCGGAACTCAGCGCGCTGCGGCTGAGGCGAGCCGGGTGTCGAGTGCGCTATGCTCGGGCAGGACAACCCTGAACTTGCGGTTGGCAAAGTCGATGGAGACCTTCTTGAAGGCGCGGATCGCATTCATCCCGAGCAGCAGCGCCGGCTTGTTGGCGAGCTTCAGCTGCTTGAAGGTATGCGCGTCTGTGAAGACCACCGCGAGGTTCGACAAAGTGAGGCCGCCGATCGTCAGCTCGCGGACGAACATATAATCGCCGAGGATCTTCTCGCCCGTGACCGACTCGAGTTCGACGGTCTTCGACGGATCGAGCAAGTTGTTCCCGAGCAACCTCCGCCGCAATGCCTGGTTGCCGACGCTGATCTCGGAACCGGTATCGAGGATGACGCTCAGCGGCTCTCCGTTGGCGACCGCGTCGGTGACCACGAGCCGGCCGTTCTTGCGCTTGGCCCGAACAACGATTGATCCCGGCTCCGCCGCGAAATCGGGTGTGCGCGAGGGAACGATCGACATCGTCTGCTTGTCGAAATCGAACTGCACCCGCTGCGACCGGAGCACATCGACGCCGACAATGCCGTCGGCGCCCATCTTGGCGCTGTCGAGCACCGCCGCCTCGATCGACTGCTCCGGCGGACGAGTGAGTTCGAGGTCGCTGATCCGCGCGACGGCCACGCTGGACACACCGGCAACGGTGTGGAGTTCCGCCCCGCCGGCGCTCGGAATTTTCAGCCTGGTCACGAGCTCGCTCGATACCGCAGTCCGGTCCGCGCCGGTGTCGACCAGGAACTGAAACGGACCGGCGCCCGAAAGGCGCACCGGCACCGTCATCCGGTCATCCTTGTCGTTGTTGAACTTGATGTCCTGGGCCTGCCCAGTCTTGTCGATCTCGGGCACGCCCGAAACTGCATCGAGTTTCGTTGTCGCAGTCTGCGCGGAAACCGTCGCGCCGCATGCCAGCGCCGCCAATGCGATCAAGGTACGCTTGGTCATCACGCCTTCTCCGCCCCTTTCTTCTACGCCTGCCGCAACCGAACGGCAAACCGCCAGAACGGCGGCAAAGAAAGGGAATGGTAAGCCTTGGCTGCTACGAATCTGCAGTAAGTGGGGCCGGTTCGACGAATGTCGGGTCGGAAGGGCAACATAGCGTTGCGTATTTCGAATCGGAGCCCGAATCTTGGCCAGGAAACTCGTCGAGACCACTCGCTACTCGCTTTCCAGCTCACCGCCGATGCGTCCCGACCGCCGCCAAGGCGATCGCTACGTCACCTTGCTTCGAGTCGGCGCCCTGACGATCGACGGGCGCCGCGAGCTTTGCCTGATCCGCAACGTCTCGGCAGGCGGCATGATGATCCGCCCCTATTCGGCGGTGGCGCCGGGAACGCCGGTCCGGATTGAGCTCAAGCACGGGGATTCGGTCAGCGGCATCGCGCAATGGAGCGAAAATGGCCTCGTCGGCGTGGCGTTCGATCAAAGCATCGACATTCTCGCGCTCCTCACGAGCCCGACCGACGCGCCGCGCCCGCGCATGCCGCGGATCGAGCTCGACTGCAGCGCGGTCGTCCGCCGCGACGGCGACGTGTTCCGCGCGCAGGTCATCAACATCTCGCAGGGCGGGATCTGCATCGGCACCGAATCGGCGATCGACGTTGACAGCGATGTCGTCGTCAGCCTTCCCGGGCTTCATTCCGCGGCCGGCGTGGTCAAATGGCGCGAGGGCGACGAGTACGGCATCGGCTTCAACAGGGTGTACCCGATCGACGAACTGATGCGCTTCCTGCAAGAGCAGCAGGGCAACGAGCAACGTTTCGCCGCCGCCGGCTGAGCGCTAGTCGCGCCGTAGCAGCAGCATCAGATTATTGGCCGGCATGGCTCGGGTCTCGATGAAGGTCAGACCACGCGCCGCTGCCGCCTCGGCGAACTCCTCTACCCGGCGCAGGCCCCAGCGCTCGTCGCGCAACCGCAGTTCGGCATCGAACTGAAGGTTGCTCGGGGCGGTCGGGATGTCATCCTTCAGCCACGGGCCGTAGAGGACCAGCGGCGAGCCCGGAGATAGGATGCGACGAGCGCCGTCGAGCAATCCTAGCGCCGACGCCCACGGGCTGATGTGCACCATGTTGATGCTGAGGACGGCGGCCGCGCTCTCGATCGGCCAGGCTGGCGCCGCTGCGTCTAGGTCGAGCGGAGCCTCGACGTTCGGCAGGCCGGCAGCTTCGCGCCAGGCGGCGATCGATTCGATCGCGGAGGGATGGACGTCGCTCGGCTGCCAATTCAGCGCGGGGAAGCGCTCGGCGAAATAGACGGCATGCTCGCCGGTACCGCTCGCGATTTCGAGGACGAGCCCCGCTGCGGGCAACCATTCGTGCAGCACCTCCGCGATCGCTTCGCGGTTGCGCAATGCCGCGGGGGCAGAGCGCCTCGCGCCCGAGGCCGGTGCCTCATAAAAGCGCTCGCCGCTCATCAGCCGCGGCCGCGCGCTTCCTCGAGGAGGCGCTTGGCGCGCAGATACATCTCGACTCGCTGCAGCGTGAACATGCCGAGCGCGAAGGCGATCAGCGGATCGGTCAGCATCGCCGGGCTGACACCGCCTTGCTCGCCCAGGATGCCACGCGCGCCCATGCGCACGACGATCAGCGCAATGAGGAAGAACATCGCCGCGGGCGAGGCCTTCTGGTTGAGCGCGTGAGTCTCGGGATCGACGTGGATGTGCATCATCTTGCCGCGCTGCCAGCCGACCGCCGCACCGATGGCAAGACCTGCGACGCTCGCGATCGCGACCCAGCCCTTTGGGGGCAGCTGCGCGAACATGATCGCGGCGACAGCCAAATAGAGCGCGGGAACAACCCACAGGCCGCCGAGCTTAAGCGGGCGCATCTGCCCTGCCCGGCGAAGCCTTAGCGCCATCACGATAACGATGATCCCGATCGTGATCGCGTAACTGGTCCACGTCTGGTGGATCGGCTGTGTCTGCATGGAACGCCCTCCCCTGCTGGCGCCCTATTCAGCGGCGTGCGCGGGCGGCGGCTGCTTATATGACAAGATGGGCTTGCGCGCGGCAAGCGTCTCGTCGAGCCGGCGGCGCGGCGCGTAGACTGGCGCTGCCTTGAGGCTCTGGTCGCCCACCCTGGTCCGCTCCGCGATCGAGCGAGCCGCCAGGATGAACTGGTCGAGGCTCGCCTTCGATTCGGTCTCGGTCGGCTCAATCAACATCGCCCCATGGACGACCAGCGGGAAGTACATGGTCATCGGATGGAAGCCCTCGTCGATCAGCGCCTTGGCGAGATCGAGCGTGTTGATGTCGTCGGCAAAGCCGCGGTCGGAGAAGATCGCCTCGTGCATGCAGGGACCGCTCTTGGCGAACGGCGCGTCGAGCACGTCCTCGAGGCTTCGCAGGATGTAGTTGGCGTTGAGCACCGCGTCTTCGGCGACCTGCTTCAATCCGTCGGCGCCGTGGCTGAGGATGTAGGCGAGCGCGCGGGTGAACATGCCCATCTGGCCGTGGAACGCGGTCATGCGTCCAAACGCCTTGGGATGCGCGTCGGCGGCATTTTCTTCCTCGACAATTCGGTAGCTGCCGTCCGGCATCTTCGCGGCGAACGGTAGCGGACCGTAGGGCGCTAGCGCTTCTGACAGCACGACCGGTCCCGAGCCCGGTCCGCCACCACCGTGCGGCGTCGAGAAGGTCTTGTGGAGGTTGATGTGCATCGCGTCGATGCCGAGGTCGCCGGGACGCACCTTGCCGACGATCGCGTTGAAATTGGCGCCATCGCAATAGACGAACGCGCCAGCGGCATGGACCGCGTCGCTGATCGCCTGAAGGTCGGGTTCGAACAGGCCGCAAGTGTTGGGATTGGTGATCATCACCGCCGCGACGTCGGGGCCGAGCCGGGCCTTCAGCGCTTCGACATTGACGCGGCCGGCGGCGTTGGCGGGAATGTTTTCGACGCGGTAGCCGGCGAAGGCGGCCGTCGCCGGATTGGTGCCGTGCGCGCTTTCGGGGACCAGCACGACCTCGCGCTTGTCTCCACGCGCCTCGAGCGCGGCTCGGATGCAGAGCAGGCCGCAAAGCTCGCCATGGGCGCCGGCCTTCGGGCTCATCGCGACGCCGTACATGCCGGTGAGGTCGAGCAGCCAGAAAGCGAGCTCGTTGATGACTTGCAACGCGCCCTGGACGGTCTCCTGCGGCTGCAGCGGGTGGACGTCGGCGAAGCCCGGCAGCCGAGCGACTTTCTCATTCAAGCGCGGGTTATGCTTCATGGTGCACGAGCCGAGCGGGAAAAGGCCGAGGTCGATCGCGTAATTCTGCCGCGACAGGCGCGTGTAGTGGCGCACCATCTCGGGTTCGGAGAGCCCCGGAAGGCCAATCTCGCGATTGCGCTCGAGGCCGCCGAGGCGATCCGCGCACGTCGGCAGTTCGGCGATATCGACGCCGGTCTCTTCGGTGCTGCCAATCTCAAAGATCAGCGGTTCCTCGAGCATCAGCGCGCGGTTGCCGGTGACGGTGCTGGTCTCCCCTGCCTCGTTCGCGGGCGCGGACGGGCGCCAGCCGGATGGGTTCACGGTCACTGGCAAACCTCCTTCAGTACCGCTTCGAGCGCGTCGACATCCTCGTCGGTGACGGTTTCGGTCACGGCGATCACCAGTCCGTTTCGAAGTGTGTCGGCGCCCGGGTAGAGCCGCCCGAGCGACACGCCCCCGAGCACGCCTTTTTCGACCATCGCATGGACTGCCGGGCGCGCTTCGATCGGCAGCTTCAGCGTGAATTCGTTGAAGAAGCTGTCGTTGACGAGGCTGACGCCCGGAATCGCCGCCAGCCGGTCAGCGGCGTCGCACGCGCGCACGTGATTCAAGGACGCGAGTTGGCGAAGGCCCTTCTCGCCCAGCAACGTCAGGTGCGCCGTGAAGGCCAACGCGCACAGCACCGAGCTGGTGCAAATGTTCGAGGTCGCCTTCTCGCGGCGGATGTGCTGCTCGCGCGTCGACAGGGTGAGGACGAACCCGCGCTTGCCCTCGGCGTCGACGGTCTCGCCGGCGAGCCGGCCCGGCATCTGGCGAACATACTTCTCGCGCGTGGCGAACAGCCCGACATATGGGCCGCCGAATTGGAGTCCGACGCCGATCGACTGGCCCTCACCAACGACGATGTCGGCGCCCATCTCGCCCGGCGACTTGATCAGGCCGAGCGCGACTGGCTCGGTCACCACCGTGATCAGCAGAGCACCCGCCGCGTGCGCTGCATCGGCGATCGGCGCCAGGTCCGTGATCCGGCCGAGGATGTCGGGATATTGCACGACGACCGCGCTGGTCCGCTCGTCGATCGCCGCGATGAGCTTTTCCGCATCAGTCGCGGCATTCAGCTCCGGAAGCGCAGTATCGAGCTGGTCCTCTGTGAACTTGGCCATCGTCCTGGCGACGCTGATGTAGTGCGGGTGGACGCCCGACGAGACGATCGTCTTGTTGCGGCGGGTGATGCGATGACCCATCTCGATCGCTTCCCACATCCCCGTCGAGCCGTCGTACATCGAGGCATTCGCGACTTCGCACCCGAACAGCCGCGCGACCTGCGTCTGGAACTCGAACATCATCTGCAGCGTGCCCTGCGCGATCTCGGGCTGGTACGGCGTGTAGCTGGTCAGGAATTCGCCGCGCTGGATAATATGGTCGACGCTCGCCGGCACGTGATGCCGATAGGCGCCGCAGCCGAGGAAGAAGGGCACGTCGCCCGCGACCATGTTCTTGCGCGACAGCGCCGCCATGTGCCGCTCGACCGCAAGCTCGGAGGCATGCATCGGCAGCCCCTCGATCGGCCCCTTCAGCCGCAGCTCTTCCGGCACGTCGCGGAACAATTCGTCGATAGAAGCGGCGCCGATCACGCGCAGCATCTCGCTGCGGTCGGAGTCGCTCAGCGGCAGGTAACGCATCAGTCGGGCTTCCTCATGATGAAGCGAAGGCGAACATAGTCGGCGATGTTGCTGCCGAACCGATTGGCGACGGCGGCACCAATTTCCGGCCGCTCATCTTGCGGTACGCCGGCGCGATCCAGCCAACCGCGGCGGAAGGTCGTGACCCACTCCGCGATGCCGTGGTCGATCAACGTCGGCCGCTCGATCAGCCGCGCATCGATTTGCCCAAAGCCCGCAGCCTCGTACACCCGGGCGAACTCGTCGGGGGAGGCATACCAATTGCTTCCCTCCACCGGTGGCGCGTAGCCGCGAATGATCAATTCCTCGTCGAGGGCCTCGCGTAATGTCTTGAGATTGCCCTCGCCACCCATCTCACCGGCGAAGCGACTGCCGGCCTTGAGCGCCTTGAATATCCCACCGGCAACTGCCTCCTTCGCCGGAATCCAGTGCAGCGCCGCGTTCGAGAAAGCGGCGTCGAACTCGCTATCGAAACCCATCTCGGCAGCGTCAACGACCAGCGCATCAACGCCGTTGGCGTGCGCCGCGCGGATCATCTCGAGGCTGTTATCGATGCCCGTGACCGTCGCGCCGCGCTGCGCGATCTTCTTCGTCAGCGTACCGTCGCCGCAGCCCACGTCGAGGATCCGCTCCCCCAGCCTCGGATCGAGAAGCTCGAGTGCCGCCTGCCCGAGCTCGGCGACGAAGCCGCCGACGCGGGCATAATCGGCGGCATTCCACTTGCTGGTCGAGGCGGCGGCAGACGTCAAAGGCTCTTCACCCACTCGCGATAGGCGCTTTCGTCCATCAAGCCGTCGAGCTCGCCCGGATTGTCGAGCTTCAACTTGAAGAACCAGCCTTCGCCTTCCGCGTCGCTGTTCACCAGGCTGGGATCGTCCGCGACCTTGCTATTGCCCTCGACCACTTCGCCCGAGACCGGCGCATAGACATCCGAGGCGGCCTTCACGGATTCCACCACGGCCGCTTCCTGACCCTTGCTGAGCTTGCGGCCGGTTTCCGGCACTTCGGCGAAGACGATGTCGCCGAGCTGCTCCTGCGCATGGTCGGAAATGCCGATGGTCGCCGTGTCGCCCTCGACGCGGATCCACTCGTGCTCCTTGGTGAAATACAGGCTCATGCGGAAGCTCCCTTGCGATGATAGCGGTGCGGAACGAACGGCATCGGCGCGACCTTGGCGTCGAACAGCTTGCCGCGCTGCTCGAGCTTGAGTGCCGTTCCCGGTCCGGCGAAGCCGGTTGCGACATAACCCATCGCGATCGGCCGCTGGAGCGACGGCGAGAAGCCGCCGCTCGTAATCTTGCCGATCTCATTGCCTTCCGAGTCGAGGATCAGCGCACCCTCGCGGACTGGCTGCCGGCCGTCCACCTCGAGTCCGACGCGCTTCTGCGGCGCCCCGTTCTGAAGCTCGGCGAGAATCCGGATGTCGCCCGGAAACCCGCCCTCGCTGCGGCGGCGCTTGTTGATGGCGAAATTGAGGTCCGCCATCACCGGCGTCGTCCCGGTGTCGAGATCGTGTCCGTACAGCGGCAAGCCTGCTTCGAGCCGCAGCGAATCGCGGGCGCCGAGGCCGATCGGCTTGACCAGTTCATGTGCCGCAATCGCGTCGGCCAGTGCGGGAGCAGCGCTGGCGGGAACCGAAATTTCAAACCCGTCCTCGCCCGTGTAGCCGGAGCGGCTGATCCATAGGCTCTGGCCGTTCCATCGGAACGGAGCGGCCTGCATGAAGCCGAGATCGGCGACGCCGGGCACGATCGTCTCGAGCACGTCCGCGGCGCGCGGCCCCTGGAGCGCAAGCAGCGCCTGCTCGCGCATGTGATCGATCACCACGTCGCCGGGCAGCTTTTGCTCCATCACGGCGATGTCGCCGTGCTTGGTCGCGCCGTTGACGACGACATAGAAGTCGCTGCCGCGCCTGGTCGCCATCAGATCGTCGATGATCCCGCCGTCGTCGTCGAGCAGGAGCGAATATTTGGGCTTCATGTCGGCTGCTGCGCGGAAGTCGGCCGGCATCAGCCTTTCGAGCGCCGAATCCACCTCTGGACCGTGGATGAACAGCTGGCCCATGTGGCTGACATCGAACAGCCCGGCATTTTCACGAGTCCACAGATGCTCGGCGATGATACCTTCATATTGAACCGGCATCTCGTAGCCGGCGAACGGCACCATCCGGGCACCGCGGGCGCGGTGCCACGAATCGAGCGGAAGCTTGTCGAGGGGCACCTCGTGCGTGCCGGCGCCGCCCTCGGGATCGCCGCTGTACGGCGTGCCCCGCGCCTGGGTCTCGTCGGTCGGGCCGTTGTGGACTTCCCTGCTCATCGTCTGCGCTCCGGCAAAGGTTGCGACCGCCAGGACTCGCGTGAAGCCCTTGCCTGCCGCCCCCGTCTGTCCTTGCGCCTGAGAGCTTTGCCCCTTCGGCGGCCCAATACGGCGTCGGCCGCGGGCACTTTCCAGACTGTCAGGCGCGCGCGGTCCTGGATGCCTGAGAGATTCCGGAGGCGGTTGCTCCTTCGGCGCCGCCAAATGCTTGAAAACACCTGACGAACTCTCCCGCGCGGCCAATCCGGAAACCTGCGCTCCCGGCGACCCGCGGACCCTTGGCTGCGAGCAATGGCTGAGTCAACGCGCCTTTCTGCCGAAGCGCTACCGAGTCGCGTTATACTTGAGCTGGTCCGGGGTTAGTTCGAACCCGATCAGATGCTCGAATGTGGCATTGGCGACGGCGCTGCGCACGCCGGGGTCCTGCATCGGATCGATCGCGGCATCGGCCTCGCCGGACTTCCGCTTGCGCGTGAGGATGTTTCGAACGTTCGCGGGAAGCGTCGCGGTTGCCCGATTGACGCGGATGCTCGCCTCCGCGCGGGCCGACGCGTGCTGGCTGCCGGCCGGGAAGTTGAGCGCCACCGCGCCAACCTGCTTCGCCTCAATCGTGCTTCCGCCGCGCAGCGCGACGTCGAAATAAGGAAGGATCACCTGGCGCGCAGGCCCGGCGTCGCGGCGCAGGCCAAGAACGGTGAAGGTGACGGTCGAGACGACATCGGCGCCGGCATCCTGGCAGGTGGCACGCAGCTGGGTGATCGTCGCGGTGACGTCGATTGCCGCCGAATCCCGGCTGTCCGCCGGATTGAACAAGGTCACGTCGCCGGTCCCGGTCGGGATGCCGGCAATCGGGCAGGTACTCCGCACCGCATAGATCCCACCCCCGTTCTCGGCGGTGATGTCGCCGGCGTGGCGGCAGGCACTGAGCAACGTCAGAACGGCAAGGGCAGCGAGGCGAAACTTCACTAAGGGGATCCTTGAGGCGGCGGACTGGCCCGCGTTCATAGGAAGGGCCTTCTATGGCTGCAAGCGATGCCTTACATGGCCTGCACCGTGGCTGAACCCGACACTCCCCTCCCGCCGCTCCGCGTATTGATCGCAGCCCCCCGCGGCTTCTGCGCCGGAGTCGACCGCGCAATCCAGATCGTCGAGCTCGCGCTCGAGCGCTTCGGCGCTCCCGTCTATGTGCGGCACGAGATCGTTCACAACCGGTTCGTCGTGGAGCGGCTGCGGGGGCTCGGGGCCGTATTTGTGGATGAGCTCGACGAAGTGCCCGATGACCGGCCGGTCGTCTTTTCCGCCCATGGCGTGCCAAAGTCGGTTCCGGCCGCCGCGCAGGACCGGGGACTGAGCTATGTCGATGCGACCTGCCCGCTCGTTTCCAAGGTCCATCGCCAGGCGCAGCGGCTAATCGATGAGGGCCGCCACATTTTGTTCATCGGCCATGCCGGGCATCCAGAGGTAATCGGCACTTTCGGCCAGGTCCCCACGGATTCGATCAGCTTGGTCGAGACCGTCGAGGATGTCGCCCGGCTGTCGCCGCCGGAAATCGACAATCTCGCCTTCCTCACCCAAACGACGCTATCGGTCGACGATACCGCAGCCATTGTCACCGCCCTCAAGGCGCGCTTCCCCTCGATCCGGGCGCCACGCAGCGAAGACATCTGCTACGCGACATCGAACCGCCAGGCGGCGGTCAAGGCGATCGCCGCTGAATGCGACCGGATCCTGGTGATCGGCGCCCCGAACAGCAGCAATTCGCTGCGCCTTGCCGAAGTCGCCGAACGCATGGGCGTGGGCGCGCGACTGATCGAGCGCGCGGCCGACATCGACTGGCAATGGCTCGGGCAGCCCCGGACTCTCGGACTGACCGCGGGGGCTTCGGCGCCCGAGGTGCTTGTCCGCGAAGTCATCGATGCGCTGCGGACCCGCTTCGACGTCAGCGAGGAAGTGGCAGATCACACGCCCGAGCGCATGACCTTCAAGCTGCCGCGCGAGCTGGTGGCGTAATCGTCATTGCTGGCAATCCACTCGGCCGCCGCCATTGCTGGATTGCTTCGTCGCTACGCTCCTCGCAATGACGGCCGAATATGCCTGAACTCCCTTCAGTCGAGATGTTCACCGACGGCGCGTGCCGCGGCAACCCGGGCCCGGGCGGCTGGGGCGTGCTGCTGCGGAGGGGCGACAAGGAGCGCGAACTGTCGGGCGGCGAAGCGCTGACGACCAACAACCGCATGGAGTTGATGGCCGCGATCGAGGGCCTCCAGGCCTTGAAACGGCCATGCCGCGTCGAGCTTCACACCGACAGCATATACGTCCGCGATGGAATCACGCGCTGGGTCCACAATTGGCAGCGCAATGGCTGGCGCACCTCCGACAGGAAGCCGGTCAAGAATGCCGAGCTGTGGCAGGCGCTGATCGCGGCCGCCGCACCGCACCGCGTCCGCTGGCACTGGGTCAAAGGCCATAGCGGCCACCCGGAGAATGATCGAGTCGACGCGCTCGCCTGCGCCGCCGCGGACACTCAGCGAAATTCATGATCCTGGTCACTGCGTACTCGTTACGCGGCCTCATTCATCCCGCGAGTTGCTCATTTTTCACGATTGAATGAACGCGAGTTCACTTTTGGTAAGAGTCGACGAGGATTAAAACGCCACCGTCACCGACTCTCTCGTTCCCCTGTTGGATAGTTGGTGAGGGGAGGCGTGACCCGCGCCTCCCCAACTCCTTTCCGGGCCTCAGCGATCGAATCGCGCCGGCGAGAACACGCCTGGCTCGATCCGAGCGACGGTTGGGTCCGGCTCCTCATTCAGCAGCAATGCCGCAGCGAGCCTTGCGGCCGCGGGCGAAGTCTGGATTCCGAAGCCCCCCTGCCCTGCACACCAGAAGAACCCCGGCGCATCGCGGTCGAAGCCATAAACCGGCAAGCGGTCGGGCGCGAAGCTGCGCAGGCCCGCCCAGCGGCGCTCGATCGCCGCGATCGGCCAGTCGACGACCTGCTCAAACCTATCGATCGCGATCGCGACGTCGACTTCCTCGGGAGCCGCATCACACGGATCGGTCTCGATCTCGTCATGCGGGCTGAGCCATAGGGTCCGGTCGCCTTCGCCCTTGAAGTAGAATGTGCCCTCCGAATCGTCGACGAGCGGAAGATCGCGGAGGCCGCTGCGTCCGACGCGCAGCTGAACCATCGTCCGGCGCTTGGGGGCGATGCCGAGCGGTCCGACGCCGCACGCCTCGGCGACGGGATCGGCCCAGGCTCCGGCCGCATCGACGAGGACGGGCGCGCCGACGGTTGATCCGTCCGCGAGATCGACGGTCCAGCCGCCGCGACTCGGCCGACCGCGCACCAGCCGACTGCGATTCGCCACTTCTCCGCCATCGCGGCGGAAGCGGCGCAGAAAGGCCGCGTGAAGCGCCGCGACCTCGATGTCGGCGCATCCCGGCTCGAACAGGGCTCGCCGCCATTCGAGGCGAATTCCGGGCACCAGCCGCTCCAGTTCCGAGCGCTCGACAACTCGCGTTTCAACCGCCGGAGGAAGGTCGGGCAGGCGGCCGCGCGTAATGTGGAGGTCGCCGCGCGTGCGGAGAAATCCGTGATCCGAAAAGTCGCCTGGCGGGCTATCGAGGAACACGCGTGACGCAAGGCTGAGCTTCGCCACTTCGGCCCCGCCATAGCTCTCGAGGTAGAAGGCGGCCGAGCGGCCGGTCGAATGATAGCCGCACTGGTCCTCGGCTTCGATGATTAGCGTACGGCGCTTGGCCGCAATCGCGGCCCCGAGGCTCGCGCCGGCGATTCCGCCGCCGACGATGATCACGTCGAATTCGCTCATTTCCGCCGGTGGTTACGAATTTGAAAGCCGCGCCGTCTAGGGCTGACGTCGATGTTCAACGCGACGTTTACCGACCTGCTGCTGCTTCTGCTTGGCGCGATCCTCATCGTCGCGGCGGTCGTCGACGTGCGCACATTCACGATTTCCAACCGGCTCAACGCCACGGTCGCGCTGCTCGCACCGGCCTATTGGCTGTCGATCGCAATGGAGCCGTGGCCAGGCATGGCGGTCCAATTGGCCGCCGGCGGAATCGTCTTCGCGCTCCTCGCAGGCGCTTTTTACGCCGGCATGATGGGCGGGGGCGACGTCAAGCTCGCCGCCGCGCTGGCCTTGTGGTTCACGCCCGGCGGAACGCTGAAATTCCTGGTCCTGATGTCGCTCGCCGGAGGCGTGCTGACGCTGGCCATCCTTCTTTGGCACCACGCCCAGAAGCGGCAGGGCCGTCCTGAGATTCCGTACGGTGTCGCGATCGCGTTCGGCGGTCTCGCGATTCTCACCCAACGGTTTCTTAACCAATTTGTCTGATGTGTGAGGCTGTTGAAGTGGCCCGTTTGGGGGAGGCGATCTCGCCATGGATGTGAAGAAGCTCGCGCTGCTCGTTGGAGCGTTGGTCATCGCGGTCATCACCGCGGTCATGGCCAAGAACATGTTCGCCGGCGCCGGTGCGCAGCAAGCTGCTGCGGCGCCCGCGGTTCCGGTCGGGCCCAAGGTGCTCGTCGCCAAGAAGGCTTTGCCTGTCGGCACGATCATCGATGCGGATAGCCTCAGCTATCAGCCGTGGCCGAAGGAGCTCATGCAGAGCGCCTATTACCTCGAGGGCCAGCCGGATTCCGATCCGAAGAAGCTGCTCGGCACCGTCGTTCGCTATGCGATCACGGCCGGCCAGCCGGTCACCCGCGGGGCGCTCGTCGGACCGCAGGACCGCGGCTTCCTCGCTGCGGCGCTTGGCCCGGGCATGCGCGCCATCACGGTGCCCGTGAACGTGTCGTCGGGGGTCGCCGGCTTCGTCTTCCCGGGCGACCATGTCGACATGGTGCTGACACAGCAGGTCGCCGGCGGCGGCGAGGGTCCGCCCCTCAAGGTCTCCGAGACGATCATCCGCAACTTGCGCGTCCTTGCGACCGACCAGCGCGTCACCGACAAGGACGAGGACGGCAAGACCCAGGTCAGGACCTTCTCGAACGTCACGCTCGAGGTCACTCCGCGAATCGCCGAGAAGGTTGCGGTTGCACAGAGCCTCGGTTCGCTGTCGCTCTCGCTGCGGTCGATCGCCGACAATACGGCCGATCTCGAGCGGGCTGTCGCCACTGGCGACATCAAGGTGCCCGCGAACGCCAGCCCGGCTGAAGAGAAGCAGATGCTGCTGGCGATGGCCAATCGGCCGATCGACGGCAACACCACCTTCTCGACCGGCGGTGACGTGTCGCGCTTCCAGCGCCGTACCGTCCCGGCCCGTACCCCCGACAAGACCGAAGTGCTCGCCAAAGCGGTGGGCGGTCTCGCCAAGGGTCAAGCCGCTCCGGGCGATGTCCCGGCCGGCCCCGTCGTCCGCATCGCTCGCGGCAATAATGTCACCGTTGTTCCGGTGGGAGCTCGCTAAGATGAAGACTGTAAGCATCAAAGGCCGGGTCCGCCTCGGCACTGCCATGACGGCCCTAGCGCTCGCGCTCGGCACCGTCGGCGCCGCGGCCCCCGCGGTCGCCCAGCCGACCGCCGCCAAGCCGGCCGAAACGCTGAACCTCAGCAAGGGCACGGGGACCCTGGTCCGCCTGTCCGAGCCGATGAGCGACGTGTTCGTCGCCAACGACTCGATCGCCGACGTCCAGGTCCGCTCGTCGAGCCAGCTCTATGTGTTCGGCAAGACGACCGGCGAAACGACGGTCTACGCGACATCGAAGGGCGGCCGGGTGGTCTATGCGGCCAATGTCCGCGTCGGCAACAACATCAGCTCGGTCGGCGAGATGCTTCACTTGGCAATGCCGGATGCGAGCATCCAGGCGACGCCGATGAACAATCTCGTGCTGCTGACCGGCACTGTCGCCAATCCCGACGACGTCGCCGAGGCACAGCGCCTGACCCAGGCCTACGTCGGAGCCGACACGCAGGTGATTAGCCGACTGAAGTCGGCAACTCCGCTGCAGGTCACGCTCAAGGTGCGGATCGCGGAAATCAACCGCACACTTCTGAAGTCCTTCGGAATCAACCTGCTGTCGAGCGACCCTACTAGCGGGTTCAAGTTCGGCATCGCGCAGGGCGGCGGGATCAGCATCCCGACGGTCGGCAGCGGCACGACTCCGTCGCAGCCGGCGCAGGTGATCCGCAGCACGATCGGCACCACGCTATCGGCAGGCGGCAAGTTCCTCGGGCTGAACCTGCTCAGCTCGCTCGATATCGCCGCCCAGGACGGCCTCGTGTCGATCCTCGCCGAGCCGAACCTCACCGCGCTTTCGGGCGAAACGGCGAGCTTTCTCGCTGGCGGCGAGTTCCCGGTTCCGGTCAGCCAGGCGCTCGGCTCGGTCACGATCGAGTACAAGCAATATGGCGTCGGCCTCGCCTTCACGCCGATCGTCCTCAGCGATGGGCGCATCTCGATGCGGGTGCGGCCTGAAGTGAGCGAGCTGTCCAACGCAGGCGCGGTCACGCTGAACGGGTTCACCGTTCCGGCGCTGACCACCCGCCGCGCGGAGACGACGGTCGAGCTCGGCTCGGGCCAGTCGTTCATGATCGCCGGGCTTCTGCGCAACACGGCGCAGAACAACGTCAACAAAGCGCCGTTCCTCGGCGACCTGCCGATCCTCGGCGCGCTGTTCCGCTCGACCAACTTCCGCCGCGAAGAGACGGAACTGGTTGTGATCGTGACGCCGTACCTCGTCCGCCCGGTCTCCGGTCAGCTCGCGACCCCGGTCGATGGCTACCGTGTCCCGAGCGATATCCAGCGCGATATTGGCGGCCAGAGCTTCACAGGTGTCAGCGGCTCCGTCACGCCGACGGCCGTCGCGGCCCCTGCCCCGGCTGCGCCGGCAGGCGGCTCCGCGGCGCCCGGGTTCAAAATGTGATGCGCGGCTTGTTCAGGAAGGATTCGACGATGCGTTCGAAATTTCTCCTCATTGCTCTCGGTTCCGCACTGGCGGGCTGCAACACGGCCGCGCCGGACCTGGCGAGCAAGGGCGTCGCTTCGGTCAACGTGCCGGTAGTCACCAGCGCCGATTATGTGTTCGACGCGGCGGCCCCGGCCGGGGCGTTGGCGCCGGGCGAAGGTGAGCGGCTCAACGGCTGGTTCCAGGGCCTCGGCCTCGGCTACGGCGATACGGTTTATGTCGACGGCGGCTATGCCCCCGCGGCGCGCAACCAGGTCGCGGCAATCGCCGGCCGTTATGGCATGCTGGTGTCGCCGGGCGCCCCGGTCACCGCCGGCATGGTCCAGCCGGGCTCCGTCCGCGTCGTCGTCGCGCGCCGTCGCGCCGTCGTCCCGGGCTGCCCGAACTGGAGCGAGAAATCCCAGCCCGACTGGGAGAACCGGACCATGTCGAACTTCGGCTGCGGGGTGAACTCGAATCTCGCCGCGATGGTCGCCAACCCTGAAGACCTGCTGCATGGCCGTGAAGGCGCAGCGGTGCCGGATTCGCGAGCGGCGACGCGCGCGATCGAGATGTACCGCACCAAGCCGCCGACCGGTCAGGGCGGGCTCCAGGACATCTCTACCAAGCAAGGGGGCAGCAAGTAATGAACGCTCCGTTCCAGGCACGCGCGGGACTGCGCGATCCGTTCACCGCCTTCGTCTCCGACGACGCGACGGCCGACATGTTGCGGCCGGTGGCGGTCGAGCACGGCTGGTCTCCGGAGAAGGTCAACAAGGGCGGCCTTCGCAATGCCGTCCAGTCGCTATCGGTGTCGGCAAGCCCGAACATTCTGTTCGTGGACCTCAGCGAATCCGCGGATCCGCTCAACGACATCAACGCGCTGGCGGAAGTCTGCGAACCGGGCACGATCGTGATCGCGGCCGGCACCGTCAACGACGTCCGCCTCTATCGCGACCTCGTCGCCAGCGGCATTCACGATTATCTGCTGAAGCCGTTCACGGTCGATCAGCTGCGCGACACGTTCGCGCATGCGCAGATGATCCTGTCGGGTCCGCGCGGGGAAACGCAGGCTGACCGCCCGCACGTCATGGCCGCCGTCATCGGCGTCCGCGGCGGCGTCGGCGCGTCGACCATCGCCACCTCGCTGGCGTGGCTGTTCGGCGAGAAGTCGCGGCGCTCGACGGCGCTGCTCGACCTCGACGTCCACTTCGGCACCGGCGCCCTGGCGCTCGACCTCGAGCCCGGCCGCGGCCTCACCGACGCGATCGAGAACCCGAGCCGCATCGAC
>Ga0207657_10001261_pt1 | contig 27065 bp, 22 predicted proteins | sample KBSC33metaG_FD_184316 | JGI IMG/M metagenome (GOLD analysis project Ga0207657, IMG submission 184316) | Corn rhizosphere microbial communities from Kellogg Biological Station, Michigan, USA - KBS C3-3 metaG (SPAdes) (version 2) | ecosystem: Host-associated > Plants > Roots > Rhizosphere > Soil ... | reverse complement strand
CCTACAACATTCCTATCCCGTTGCCGCGCGGCGGCGACTGGGTCGGATGGTTGAGCGGCGAGACCACCGCGCATTTCTTTCAACTCAACGCTTTGGCGAACCGCACACTATCGGTCGAGCTCACCGCGCTCGACGAGCACAGCGCGCCCGTTCAAACCAAACTTCTTCCGGTGGTAGGCATGTGGGCGCTGCCGGATGGCACGGGTGCACCTGCGCCCGCGGGAACTCCATCCGCATTCAACACGAGCACCACAGGACTCACGCGCCTGGACGCGCTCATCAGTCAGGACGGTGTTTATCGATTGGCGGTCGCCGACCAGCGCGGTGACGCGCGTCCGGACTTTCGCTATCACGCCCGAGTTCTATATGCGCACATAGTCAGCCCGGTGCGAATCGGACTCGAAGGAGGAACACCTCTCACCGTTCGCGGAATTGGATTTCGTCCGGGCATGACGGCCACCGTCGCAGGGGTCAACGCTACCGTGCTCGCCGTATCGCCGAACGAGATGAGCGTCACCGCGCCGGTCTTTGCGACGGACGGCACCGGCACCATCGTGATCACCGACTCCGCGACTGGATCATTCACCACCATGACTGATGCGCTTACGCTTGGCGCAAGCAGCAGTGACACTCTGCAACTCTTGTCGGGCGGAAATCCAATCACTCCCGTTGGCACAGAAACCGCGAATCCGGTGCGCGTTCGCGCGCTAGGAATCGACGGCATGCCGGTCGAAGGCGCAACCATCGCATGGGACGGCGGACCAGGTGCGGTTTTGAGCGCTTGCAACCTGGTACGAACGTGTTCGGCGCTCACCGACGAGAACGGCGAAGCGTGGACGCGGGTCACGCTGCTCGCTGCCGGGGCGGACACGGTTACCGCGACGCTCGCGCCCGCGTCGTACGCTCCGCCAAAGTCCGTGCAAACGACCGTACAGGGTTCCGCAGCGGCGCTCGACCTCGGATTGATTTCGCAATATCAGCGCGTGCCGGCGGGCGCAACCGTCGATCTCTCGCTGACCGGCCGAGTAGTTGGCAATGGCGCTCCGATCAAATCGAAGACGGTTACATTCCAGTTCACCCGCGGATCGGGAACTCTTACTCCACCAAGCACGAGCACGAACGCTTCCGGATACGCTTCGACGACTCTACACATCGACAATGTCACCGGCGAAACCGACGTAGTTGCCTGCGTCACGTCAGGAACTACAGTTTGCAAGACTTTCGAAATCTACTCAGTCTCTTCAGCAAACTTGCGCCTGCAATCAGTCGCAGGCAGTGGACAGATGATCGCGGTCAACCAAGCGTTCCATCCGCTCAGCGTACGCGTCACCGATGCGGGGTCTCCCGCAAACCCTGTGCGCGGAGCAGCCGTCGTCTTTGATTTCACCTGGATGCGTCCCGTACACGATGATGGTGAGACGAACGGCGGGGAGTCCACTTCCGGACATCACACGATGCCGGTAGTGCTGGGCACGACCAGGCCTACTGCCATCTCTGACGCCGATGGAATTGCAACTGTCATTCCCACGCCCGGAAGCCTGTCGGGCCCACTCCAGGCCGATGCCAAAATAACTACCGGCCTGGCCCAGATGAATGTCACCTTGCAATCCGCATGGCCCATAAGACCCGCGGCGACGAACCCACTGCCGGAACATTTGCAGCGGGTTCCAGCAGCGCTCGCGGATCGGCGACGCCGGGAGGAGTAAGGGGATTATGCCATCCCAGGCTTTCAAGAAGCTTTAGCTTTCGGGATCGTGATCTGCATGGCATGTTTCCGCCATAGGTGCCTTTTCGCGTTTAAACGCGTTCTAAGCGCCTCCTGCGATGTGGGTGGCACCTTGGGCCATCCGGGGGTTTAGATGTTCCTCTACGAGCCTCTAATCGCCAGTAAACGGCACTCTACACGGCGAACGCAAGCGCATTTCAGCGCTGTCCGGCGAAAGCGCGACAGATCAATCCGGTTTGGACGCAGAATTCATTTATTATAACTAGCTATAATATATTTATATTACAATAGCTCCCCGAAGTAAGGGCGTCGCTGTCCTGCAATTACCGGCTACTCGGTCTAAGCCACTGATCCACCCAGTCATTCACTGTCTTGTACCAGAGCTGCGAGTTCTGCGGCTTGAGCACCCAGTGGCCTTCGTCTGGGAAGTAGAGCATTTTCGAGGGGATGCCTTGGCGTTGCAACGTGGTGAAGAGCTGGAAGCCTTCGCTGACGTCGAGGCGGTAGTCGAGTTGTCCGTGGACGACAAGCGTGGGCGTTTTGAAATTCGTAGCGCTCAGGTGCGGAGACCACTTGTCATACATCTCGCGGTTCGTGTAAGGCGTGCCTTTGAATTCCCACTCGTTGAACCAGAGTTCTTCGGTCGTGCCCCACGCGGACGTAGTGTTGAACATGCCGTCGTGCGAAACCAAGCATTTAAAACGACTGGTGTGGCCGAGGATCCAGTTAATCATGTATCCGCCGTAGCTCGCGCCGAGCGCGCACTCGCGGTCTTTGTCGATGAACGAATACGTCTTCTCGGCGTAGTCGAGCCCTTTCATCAGATCTTCGAACGGCGCGCCTCCCCAGTCTCCGTTGATCGCGTCGATGAACTTCTGTCCGTAGCCAGGCGAGCCGTGGAAGTTGATGAAGATGACGACGTATCCGCCGGCGGCGAAGAGTTCATGATTCCAGCGGTAGCTCCATTGGTCTCCCATGGGAACTTGCGGACCACCGTGAATGATGAACTTTACCGGGTATTTCTTGTTGGGATCGAAGTTTGGCGGCTTGACGAGGAAGCCTTCGACCTTATCGCCGTTCGCGCCATCGAACCAGAAGGATTCGAGCGGGGACATGACGACTTGGGAGAGGATGGGATCATTCACGCGTGTGAGAGGTTGCGCCTTGGGCAATATGCAGGCGGTAGTCGTCATCTTTCCTTCGAGAACTTTAACGTTCAGCTTCTTACAGTCTCCAGGCAGTGACGCGGCTGAATAGATTTCGTTCGGAGCCACTACCGACATTCTTGTGAACAGCAGCCATTTGCCATCCGGAGTAAACGTAAGGTCATCGTTGGAGCCACCAATCAGCGGTGTGGTCTTATCGCGTTCTGTGGGAGGTGGCCAATCCCAAGCATCTCCAGGAAACGCAACGCTCCATGGATCGATCCGCTGGACAAAAATTGGCGAGTCGCCTGACTGTTCCGCGGTGAAATAGAGTTTGTTCGAACCTGGTGCCCACGCATAGGTTCCGACCCATCGATCAAGCTCATAGAGGTCCGAAAGACTATTTCTCTTCCCCGTCTTCCTGTCGTACAGCATCAGCCGGAACCGGTCGCTCTCGTATCCCGGACGCTGCTGGGCGCGGTAGGCGATGTACTTTCCATCGGGAGAGTAGAGGGGCGTTGAGTCGCTCGCGGGATTGTCGGCGGTAATGTTCCTGGCCGGCCCTCCATTCACCGGCACGAGCCACACGTCATTGTTCGTCGACGTCGCTTCAACTTTGTCGTGATTCGAGGCGTAGGCGATTTCCTGTCCGTCGGGAGAGAACGCGTAGTTGTCCTGTCCGCCGAGTGAGAACGGTGGCGCGTCGTAGTCGCCGGGCGTGAGGTCGAGAGGGATTGGTGTTGGACCCTGGAGGCGATTAACGCCGGAAGCAGTCGGGGCTTCGGGGGCAGCGATTACAAAGATGTGACTGCGACGGCCGTCGGTGTAGGCATTCCAGTGACGGTAGAACAATCGATCTGTAATGAGGGCTTTGACTTTAGACTTCTCAGAGGCGACGAGTTTCTTCTCATTGCAGTCGCGAGCCTTGAGCGAGTCGCCATCGCATTCCGGATAGACCGGCGAGGTAAACAGGACGTTCTTTCCGTCAGGCGACCAGAGTTCGCCGTCGGCTTCGGTGGCAAAGTGCGTTAGCGGGTCGATGTTGGTGACCTTACCAACCGTCGAATCGAAACCTGCCACCCAAACTTGCGAGCCTCTGTCCTTGTTGGAGATGAACGCAAATCGTTTTCCGTCCGGCGCCCAGCGCGGACGCGTCCCGTCCTGATCGGAAATAAGAATGCGTTCCTGTCCTCCGGCCAGGGGGACAATCCAGATATGCGACGTCTTGGTGTTCGCCGCGAGGTCGACATCGATCACGCTGAACAGCACCCACTTGCCGTCAGGCGACGGCACAGGTTCGCCCACGCGCTTCAGTTTCATCATGTCTTCAAACGTGAATGGATGTTTGGCTTGCCCCAGCGCGGCGACTGAAAAAAAACAGACGAGTACGATTGCGAAGAAACGGCGCATCAAGACCTCCGGAACCGGGCAGTGTAGCACTGGGTGCGGGTGATGGCTGTGAGGCTTCGCTTGGCTGCTGGCGATTGGCATTCAGCGCGTTTTCGCCGCGTGGAGAAGACGCGCGATCGTCGGGATGACGTATTCGACAGGCACCTACGCGAGAGATCTCGCCAAGACCACTCTACAAATCTTTACGAGAATTTTTCGAGCCGACGGCTAATGGCCAGCGGCCTCACATTTTTCAGCAACCTGAGCTCGAATTCTTACGTCTAATGTGTACAGGCAGAACTGCAGTCTCCTGTTCTTGGCACCTACCCAACGTGCACGGAAACGAGAACCGGAGGCTGCAGTCATGATGGTGCAAGCCTGTTTCCATTACACTGGATGAGATGAGACCACGACTCCACACGCGCTGGATGTTTTTGTTTTCCTTGCTCGTTTGCGCTCTCACTTCCCTGCCCGTGCGGGCCCAAGAAGGCGAGCTCGATAAGTCCGAGCCTAAAGGGATCACGCCGGAAGAGATCATCAAGCGCTTTGCGGCCAAGGAGAAGGAATTTAAAGAGGCGCGCGACCAGTACACCTTCCGGCAAGACGTGAAGGTACAGGTGCTCGATGGCAACACGGTGAAGGGTGAATACCAGCAGGTGTTTGATGTCCTCTTCGACGACAAAGGAAAACACATCGAGAACGTTGTATTCGCCCCGCAGTCGACGCTTGAGAATGGCGGGCTGCAGATGGACCAGGGTGATTTCGACGATATCCGGCAAAGATTGCCATTTGTGTTAACGAGTGATGAGTTGCCGGAGTACGACGTGCTTTACGTCGGACAACAGAAGCAAGATGAGCTGCACACCTATGTCTTTGATATCGCGCCTAAAGCCATTGTTGGAAAGAAGAGATATTTTCAAGGACGCGTTTGGGTCGACGATCAGGATTTTCAGATCGTAAAAACATTTGGGAAGACCGTACCCGATATTCGTCCAGGTAAAAAGGGCCAGGAGCACCTCTATCCGAGCTTCGCTACTTGGCGCGAGCAGATCGATGGAAAATATTGGTTTCCCACCTACACACGCGCGGATGACACGCTCCACTTCACGACCGGAGATATTCGGATTCGCGAAATTGTGAAGTATGAGAACTACAAGCGTTTCGGCGCCAAATCACGCATTACATTTGAAGGACAAGAAATTCCCAAGACAGACCAACAGAAGAAACCGGAAGAGAAGAAACCTGAGAACTAAAGGTTTCAAGGTTTCAGCGTTGCAGGTTTCATGTCATCGTTGCGTTGACTTCGTGCGCAAGGACCTCTAGAAGGCAGTTCAACAAGCTAAACTTGGTACGACTCATTCTGCAAACCTTCGTAGGATTTGGAACTCTCCCACTCTGAGTCGTCCCTGTCCCTCGGCGATGTTGGAAGCGACGGAGATTCCCGCCCATCTCAGCTGGGACGTCAAACCGTGAATCTCTGATCGAGGGAATGATTCCGTGTTGCGGTAGATGCGTACTGCCAGAGTCTTGGCTTTCTGCCAAACAAGCAAGTCTGCAATAAGAACGGGCCATATGTCTCCGTGGCGCCGTCCTCACCTTTGATCTTACCTCTGAACATTGAAACCCTGAAACTTTGAAACCTAGTAGAAAAGGTACTTTCTCCACTTATCATCCGACCTTCCCATCAAACGCATGATGTGGCGGCTGGTGTGGAGATTGAAGGCACGGGGTTCGCGCAGGAGTTGCATCTCCGCTTCGTGCGGGAGTTGGTTGCCCTTGCTGCGGTTGCACGGATGACAGCAGGCGACGAGATTTTCCCAGGTGGAAGAGCCCCCACGGGAGCGAGGAATCACGTGGTCGAGCGTAAGTTCTCCGGCAGCGAGCACTTCCCCGCAGTACTGGCAGGTATTGCGATCACGCATCAGGATGTTCTTGCGCGAGAGTGCGCGCGTCTGGTGCGGAATTCGGCGGTATTCGAGCAGGCGGATGACGGAGGGCACGCGCAGCGCAACGCGCGCGGCATGGAGAAAGTGTCCGTTTTCTTCTTCGGTCATAGCCACGCCTTTGAGCACCAGGACGATTGCGCGTCGCGCAGCGCACACGTTGATCGGCTCGTACGACGCGTTCAGGACCAGCACCGGCGCATGAAGGGCGTGGCGGTCGCTGTCCTGATGGATGCCTCCGGTCAGGAACGGGATCGGCGGGTGGTTTCGAATCGAATTGAGAAACTTGCCTGACATGTTCAGCTTTTCAACAACCAGTTAGAACCATTAGCCATTCGCGCTTGGCTATTCTCGCGCCAACCTCGAAGCTCTCTCGCCCTTCAAACCTTTACCCTTTCGCGGCTGCCAGCGCCCTTGGACTCTCGGTCGCCAACTTGCCAGGTAACGCGAAAGTTCTCTGGACTTTCATCGTGCGCGCCACTGTCGCAACCCAGACTTCAACCGCGCCAGCGCGGCGCAAGATGCGTGCGCATTCAGACGCGGTGGTTCCGGTGGTCAGTACGTCGTCGATCAGCAAAACTTCTTTCCCGACGATTCTTTCGGGTTCGCGAACGATAAAAGCGCCACGCAGGTTTTCTCGCCGCTGGCGGCGGGTCAATCCGATTTGTGATGACGTTTCACGCGCGCGATCGAGCAATGTCGGCGCCAGTTCGAGTTGCGTCGCACCAGGCACGAGTTTCAATGCGGCGCGAGCGATGAGTTCGGCCTGGTTGAATCCGCGCTGCTTTAATTTTCGTGCATGAAGTGGAACCGGCACGGCAATCACGTTCCTCTGTTCGATCGACGGCTGCAGTTCGATGATGACTTCGGCGAGCATCCGTCCTAGAACGTTGGCGGCGGGCTTCACACGCTCATACTTCAGAAGATGGATCAGTTCGCGGAGACCGCCGTCGTAGCTGCCATAGGCTGCGGCGCGAGCAAAGGGCGGTTCCATGCGCCGGCACAGAGTGCAACGCGGCTCTCCCGCCTCGTCGGCGAAGGCATAGGTCTGGGGAATGGCCTCGCCACAAGTGGAGCAGGCGGCGCCATCAAAGGGCACCATGCGATCGAGGCAATCGTCGCAGACGGGTAGTCTCGAAATACGAACCAGGGGTGCGGCGCAGATACGACAGTCGGCGGGAAATAGAGCGGTGAACAAACCTTCAGCGGCCCGCTCGGCCAGAGAAACAAAAGGAGATCCCTTGACTACAGCGATAGCTTGCTTGGCCCGAGTTCGGTCCCCGCTACTGCTGAAGACGACCTCCCCTCGGCCGGTCGGGTTTGATGTCCAACCGGTCGTTCCTCACCCTCAGTATAGCCAGCCCGCGAGGGTCACGCAACGCGACTTCCGGCAGTGGGAGCTGCGGGAGTTTGCGAGTGTGGTGCCTTGTGTATCGACTCCCGGGGTCGCGCCGGAAGCGACGCGGAACGAATGAAGCGACGGAAGCAATCTCCGCAACGAACCACCTTCAGCCGCACCACTGGAAGGAAGTACTTCTCGGTGAGAGTTCTTGGGCGAGACACATATGCAACATCGCTGCCACAGTCTCCGCAGCGGAACTCTCTGAAAAAGTGGATGTAATAATCTTGCAGCGCTGACAGTTCTGCCATATCTCCCTGCCTCACGCCCCAGGAGTGGTATTGTACCTCCGACGGTGCAATTTCAAGTTTAATTTTCAATCAATTGCCGCGTATCAAGGGATGTTGCGTAGGTCAGTTGTGACGCATCGTACTTGTAAACACACGAGCGCCCATGCTAACGTGCGCGGTTCGGTGCGGTCTGTAAGGTATATCCAGCATCATTAATCATTTGCGAGGAATCTGATGAGCGCTCAAACGACCGGCACCGCCGATGTCGCCGAGAATAAGCATCGCCCGTACGTCCCCGAAAATATCGAAATGAAAGAGTTCACGCTGCGCGCCGTGCTGCTTGGACTCTTTATGACTGTGGTTCTGGGCGCGGCCAACGCGTATCTGGGATTGCGAGCAGGCATCACCATTGCGGCAACCTACCCGGCCGCCGTTATCGCCATGGCGGTGATACGCGCATGGAAAGGCACACTCCTCGAAGAGAACATCGCGCGAACCGCGGGATCGATTGGGGAGTCGGTAGCTGCGGGCGCAATCTTCACGATCCCCGCATTCCTGATCGCAAAGGCGTGGCCCTCATTTCGACCGGCTGACGCTTATTGGAAATCGACAGCGCTCATGGTTGTGGGCAGCGTTCTGGGTGTGCTCTTCGTATCGCTCGTACGGCGGGTGATGGTCGAAGACCCCGAGTTGCCTTTTCCTGAGTCCGTCGCAGCGGCGGAAATCCACAAAGCCGGGCAGCGCGGCGCAGAAGCAGCCAAATATTTGTTCTGGAACATAGGCGTGGGTGGCGTGGTGTACATGCTGGGCCGCTTTGGATTATTTGCGGCGGATCGCGATTTCCATTTCGACGTCGGCAGTTTAGGACATAGCCAGGTGCGGCTTGGGCCGGCGGGGAGTCCTAACGTGGTGGCAGCGGGCGGAGGCAGCTTGTTCGCGGCGCCCAGCGTGAGTCCGGCGTACTTGGGAGTTGGCTACATTATCGGAATTCGATTGGCCGCGATTCAATTCTCCGGCGGCGTACTAGCCTGGGGATTGATGGTGCCCCTATTGATGTTCCTGATGGGGCCGCAATTGAGGGGATACCTGCCGGCCGACACTCCGGAGAACTGGGCGACGATGGCGGCGGCGGTGTGGCGATACATTGTGCGTCCCATCGCAGTAGGCGGAATGCTGGTTGGCGCCGCTTACACGCTGTACAAAATGCGCTCGAGTTTGACGGCTGGATTGGGCAAAGCGTTTTCGGATTTGCGGCAAACTCCTGAACAGCAATCGAAGCTGGCAAGAACCGAACGTTATATGAGTTCCAAGGCCGTTTTCGGGCTGATTGGCCTTGTGTTCGTGCTGATGTGTTTCCTGTACATGCATCTGTCGGGTTTGGTGTGGCCAGCAATTCTGGCTGCAGTGGTCATGATCATCGTCGGTTTTTTCTTCGCCACGGTGTCGGGTAGCCTGGTTGGCATGATCGGGTCGTCGAATAATCCGATTTCCGGTCTGACGCTTTCGACGTTGATTATTGCCGCATTGCTGATGGTGTCGCTTGGAGTGTCCGGTTTGTCAGGCGTTGCCGCGGTGCTGGGAGTGGCGGCGGTGGTTTGCGTATCAGCAGCAGTCGCAGGTGAATTGCTGCAAGACTTCAAGGTTGGATACATCCTGGGTGGTACACCTCGCACCATTCAAATTGTCGAGTTGATCGCCGTCGTCGTCGCGAGCCTCGTGATGTATTTCCCACTCATGCTCCTTCACGAAGCGAATATCAAAGCAGGGGGCGTTGGATTTGGGGATCGGCAGTTGTCGGCGCCGCAGGCAGGGCTCATGGCAACCCTTGCAATGGGAATTGTTGGCGGGGATATGCCATGGCCGCTGGTGGTGGTCGGCATTTTCATGGGTATCGGAATGATCATGCTCCAAGTCCGCAGCCCCATGCTGGTCGCGGTTGGAATGTATCTGCCGTTCGAGACGACCTTTGCGATCTTCCTCGGCGGTTGCTTCCGCGCGGTTGGCGACTGGCTCGCGAAGCGGCGCGGATTGAACTCTGCACAGATGGCGCGGGTCGAGAACGCGGGCGTACTCACCGCGTCTGGACTGATCGCTGGTGAGGCGATTCTCGGACTTCTGTGGGCGGGACTGCAGTTTGCTCCGGCGTGGGCGCGACCGCAGATTTTCAGCAATCCATCTTATTTCTTTGGACTGGTCGTGATGGGACTGTTGGCGCTGCTGATGATCCGGTTGCCTCTTTCGAGCGCAGGGGATCCCAAGGAACCCGCGCCGCCTGTGGCAATGATGTAGCGGCTGGAACTCAGTCGTCAGTTTTCAGCAAAGAGCTCGGGCCACGAAGGGCACCACGTTTCACGAAGGGGCTGCGGAATTTCCTTCCTGTTACTTTGTGTCCTTCGTGGTTTTGTTTTTGGCGGGATGATTTTCGTATGTCGATAGTGGATAACATTGCGGAGATTCGTGAGCGGGTCGCAGGAGCGGCGCGGCGGGCTGGCAGAAGCCCCGATGACGTGACGCTAATGGCGGTGACGAAAACATTTCCTGTCGATGCAATTCGCGAGGCTTATGCGGCGGGGATTCGCGTGTTTGGTGAGAACCGAGTGCAGGAGTTTGGCGGGAAGTGCGACGGTGTGCGCGATCTGGCGGGTGCGGAGTGGCACATGATCGGACATCTGCAAACGAATAAGGCGGGAAAAGCAGTCGAGTTGTTTAGCGCAATCGATTCGATCGATTCAGTGAAACTGGCGGAGCGGATCAATGCGGCGGGGCAGGCCGCCGGGAAGAAAGTTGATGTCCTGATCGAAGTCAATGTTGGCGGTGAAGCGGCGAAGAGCGGGGTGCTACCGGCTTCTCGCGAAATCGAGGACATTCTCCTGGCTGCGCCGCGCCTTGATCATGTTGCGGTGCATGGGTTGATGACAGTGCCTCCGTTTGCGGAGGATCCCGAGAGTGCCCGACCTTTCTTCCGACGGATGCGCGAGTTGCGCGATCTGATTTCTGCGCGGGCCTTGCCGGCCGTAGAGATGGAAGTGCTTTCGATGGGCATGTCTCATGACTTTGAAGTGGCGATTGAGGAAGGGTCCAGCTGTGTACGCATTGGCAGTGCCATTTTCGGTCGAAGGCTTAACCGTGAGGGACATTAGGGTGGAAGGACGAAGCCTTTTTGAGAGAGTGCATCGGTGAGGCATGTCGATCGAGTTTGTGCCGGTGCCTTGTTCTTGCTCGCGATCGTCGAATGCTGGCTCGTGCCACGCGACTACACGGGACGCATATGGATCTTTGGTACAGGATTGGCCTTGCTCTTCGTTGCAATGCTGAATCTGTTGCGGATTCGGAATGGCTATTCAGTACGCGGTCTGAAAATGTTTTGCATTGGTGCAAATGTGGTGATGACCGTCTTTGTCGCGGCCCTGATGGCGAGCATCGGAGGAGAGAAGACGCTGGGAAGTCCGCAAGTGATCGTGATTTTCGGGTTGCTCGCCCTTGAAACAGTATTCTCGTTCGCGAAAAACGCATGATTGCGGTCAGATTCGATTGCACTCCAAGAAGCATCCCTCATCGCGGTTGAGGGTGCGCGTGTTCTTAGGGATGACGTACTTTTAGGTTAGGGTAGGGACGAGTGTGATTCCGATTCGCGAGAGCACCGACGGTCTGACGTTTTCTGTGAGAGTGCGCCCGCGAGCTAAGAAAACTGCGATCACCGGGGAAGTCGGAGATAGTCTGAAGGTCGCGTTGACGGCGCCTCCCGTGGATGGGAAAGCGAACGATGCCTGCATTGAGTTCTTCGCCAAGCTTTTGAAGGTACCGAAGACGTCCGTTACTATTGCTGCCGGATTGACGAGTCGGAACAAGACGGTGCGGGTGGTTGGATTGTCGGGTGATGAGTTGCAGCGCAGGCTAGGGCTTAGTCGTTAGCAATCGGCATGCTGGTTTCTTGCCGCGTTGGAAAATACAGGCGGTCTTCGGGCCGGCGCGTTGTTTATGTACCGCGTGGCGGTTGAATTCAGCGACTGGTCTACAGGAGCCACAATTGAGTTTTTCTCAACGGCTGGAGGAAGTCCGCACTGGGTTTGCGCGTCCATTTTGGATTGCGAACATCACGGAAATTTTCGAGCGGCTGGCGTATTACGGGGCGTTTTCGTCGCTCGCGTTGTACCTGCAGGGAAAGCTGAACTTCTCGACGCAGGAGACGGGAACGCTGACGGGAATTTTCGGCGGGATGGTGTGGTTCCTGGCAATTTTCGGGGGCGCCGCTGCCGATCGCATGGGGTTCCGGCGCGCTTTGTCACTGGCCTACGTGATTCTCGCGATCGCGTACTTTCTGATTGGTTCAATTGCGGCTCCGTGGCTAAGCCCGATACGAAACGCGGTGCCACTCGGATTGTTTGTCGGCGTCATTCTGATGCTGCCGGCGCTCGGTGTGGCGCTGGTGAAGCCGTGCGTAGTTGGCACGACAGCGCGCGCGTCGAAAGAAAACGTACGATCCATCGGTTATTCGATTTACTACACGATGGTGAATATTGGTGGCGTGGTGGGGGCGTTGTATGCCGATTGGGCGCACCATAATCTTGGCCTGGAAAATGTGTATCGGATCGCGGCGATTGGCGTGTTCGCGATGTTCTTCGTGGTAATTCTATTTTTCCGTGAGCCGAGAAAATTGGACGACGCTCCACCACCTTCGGTAGCCCAAGTCGTGCGAAATTTTTGTGTTGTGGTTGGGAACGCGAAGCTGGTGTTGCCGGTGGCAGGGGTGGGGGTGCTGCTGGTTGCGATCCAGGCGCTGTATCCGGTGACATTTCCGTGGTGGGTGTGGGTGCCGCTGATCGGGCTGGGCCTCGCGGGCATGAGCAAGTTCATGTGGTTCCTGGTGATTTTCACCGGCTACTGGATCGTGTTCTGGCAGCAGTACATCAGCCTGCCGGGGTATCTCACCAAATATGTGAGCGCCGACGCGAGGGTCGAAAGAATTCTAGCAACGGATGGCTTGGCGGTTATTGCTCTGACAGTGGCCATCAATGCCCTGACGAAGAAAATTCCCGCGTTTCAGGCGATCATTATCGGCACGTTGATCACCTCGGTGTCGTGGCTGGTGTTTGCGTTTCGTCCGACGGTATGGGGCGCGGTGCTGGCGATTTTCGTACTGGCCCTTGGAGAAATCATTCAGGCGCCTCGCTACTACGAATACATTTCGCGACTCGCGCCAAAAGAGCAGCAAGGAACTTACATGGGCTTTGCGTTCTTGCCGATTGGATTGGGCTCATTGATTGGCGGATGGTTTGGCGGAACTCTGCTCCATCACTTTGGTGAAGTTGCTCACCAACCGGGACGGATGTGGTGGGTTGTGACCGGCGTTGGCGTCGCTACGGCGATAGCTTTATGGGTGTATGACAAGACCGTTGGGAACGAGCGGTCGTCGGCACAGACACCAGTTCTCTAAAAAACAGTCACGAATGCAATTTCGTCCAAAGGTCTCGCGACGGCAACTAACGGCCTTTGGCTTCGTTTCCTCGCAGGGTCATGCACGTACTGGTAGCGTGGGCTACCAGGCTTCCCTGTTCGTCGAACACGTCGCATTCGGTAAGGCCGATGGTGCGTCCCTGCTTAATCACTCTGCCTTCAGCTCGCAGTTTTCCTTCCCACACCGGTTTTAGAAAATTGATTTTCAGTTCGAGGGTGGTGAAGGTTTCTTCGGCAGCGATATTTGTCGCGTGCGACAAGGCCATAGCGGCGTCGGCGATGTCGCACAGAACGCCTCCGTGCAGGGTTCCGATCGCGTTGGCGTGATGGGGACGCACATCCAGTTCGATCGTTACGCGACCCTTTCGCACGGCCGTGACGCGAAATCCGAGATGAACACCGATAGGAAGAATTGGTGTCGATGACCTCAGACGAGCGCGGATCTGGTCGAGCTTAGTGGCTGGTTGGCGAGTCGCTTTTTTCATGGGTCGACGAGTGGTCTGCTTTCTCTTTACTCCATAAAGATTTCGTCGGCATAGCACCACATCCAGTTTTCTCCTGGTTCGAATGAGCGGACGATTGGGTGCTTCACATGCCGGTAGTGCGCCGAGGCGTGTTTGTTCTTGGACGAGTCGCAACAGCCAACGTGGCCACATGTGAGACAGAGTCGGAGATGGACCCATGTATCTCCCATCTCAAGGCATTCTTTGCACCCTTTGCCGCTCGGCGTAACTTTGTGGATCTGATCAAGGTGCTTGCATTCCTGTGCCATAAATTTTTCTCCTGTTAACTACCGGATGACGCCTGCTTGACGCGGGCCGTCCTTCCTCGATCGTGGTTGGAGATTCGCAGACTGCTTTATTCAGTCTCGTGGTCTTCCAAAAACTTTTCGGCTTCCAAGGCTGCCATGCAGCCAGAGCCCGCAGCCGTGATTGCCTGGCGGTAGCGGCGGTCCTGGACATCTCCGCAAGCGTAGACGCCGGGGACTTTCGTGAAAACGTTTTTCTGGGTAACTAGATAGCCGTCCGCGTCCGTGTCGAGTTGTCCCTCAAATATTTTTGCGTTTGGGATGTGACCGATGCCAAGAAACATTGCGCTGGTTGGAAATTCCCAGCTTTCTCCTGTATTCGTGTTGCGCAGTCGAAGGGCGGTCACTTCCTGTTTGCTGGCGTCAAGTACATCGTCGACGACAGTGTTTGTGAGAAACGAGATTTTTGGGTTTGCCTGGGCTCGATCCAGCATAATTTTGGAGGCGCGAAATTCGTCACGACGATGGATCAGCGTGACCTTGGAGGCAAAGCGGGTCAGGAATGTCGCTTCTTCCATGGCGGAATCACCGCCACCAATCACAACAATCTCCTTACCGCTGAAGAAGAAACCATCGCAGGTCGCGCAAGAGGAAACGCCGTGGCCGATCAGCGCTTGCTCGTTCGGAAGGCCGAGCCACCGGGCAGACGCACCGCTCGCAATGATGAGCGTCTTGGTGTGAATCGTCTCCTTACCCATGGTGAGGGTGAAAGGGCGATTGCTGAGATCGGCTTTGACGACGTGTCCAGTGCGATATTCGGCGCCAAAACGCGAAGCTTGCTTGCGCATGTTCTCGATGAGTTCGGGGCCTTGAACGCCTTCAGGAAATCCCGGAAAGTTTTCGACGAGCGTGGTGAGCGAAAGCTGTCCGCCGGGTTCATGTCCTTCGATGACAAGTGGCTTCAAATTGGCGCGCGCGCTGTAAAGGGCGGCGGTGTGTCCGGCACATCCGGAACCGATGATGACGACGTTGCGAGTATCCATAGTGGTCAATGATTAGATTGATGAACTTCGATTTGGATGCAGGGTGCAGGAACAGTGCTCTGGCGCTGACTAGATCTCTCGCCGCGCTGCGGACAGGGCGCGGTCCTCGAGAGGCCTTCGTCTAAAGCTGAATCATCAAACTTCATTTGTTCTTGGGCGCGGGCTTGGCAGGCGCTCCGGTTGATTTCGCTTTTGCTGCTCCGACCGCGCTTACGCGCGCAAGTTCGTCCGGTACCATCCGCCGGGCGTTTAACAGGCCCCTATAGTCGGACATTATGGAGGTTGCGCTGCGAAAGAGCGGCTCGTAGGCGCTTTGATCGGGTGGCGGTCCACCTTCCGATCCCTGGCAACGGGCAAGCACGATAGAGGACTTTCCGAATCGTTCAAGCTTTATGCGTGAAACCGGCGTGTTCGTCGCGAGCATCGAAGCTGGAGTCGTGATCGCGGACGCGTTGTCCTCGATCGAAACCTGCATCAGATCTTTGGGTTCTCGTAGCCGCAGGGCCAAAGTTTCGACGAGATTCTTGGCGTCCTGACTAAACGAATACTGGACGGTCGAGAAAAGAGCTTTTCCGGCAAACTCCCGGCGCACGCGCACGTAGTTGGACGTTGCGACTTCGGGCGACACCTGCGCGGTTGCTCCCATTTTCAAGAAGTCTGGAGTGTCGGAGAGCGTTGAGCGGCCACGAGAAACCTCGAAGTCGGAGGCGAACTGGGGTTGGCGGGGTATTTTGGCAAGTGCGGCGCCGATTTCCTTCTGCTCATCAGCCGAAGGCGAACAGACGTTGAGCACATTCACCTTCACCTGAGGCTCTTGCGCAACCACACTGATAGACCAGATGAGACCGGTCAAAAGCAGAATTCTGGGCGAGAACACGACGAGGATTTTAACATCAGCGTGGGGAAGTTACTGTTCTGTGCATCCAGTCGTTCACTGGCAAAGTAGAATGGGAAGATGGCAAACCTAACGTTAGTCTATGGAATGCGGCTTTTTCCTTCGGATGACCTTGCGGAGGTGGGAGATGCAGAGGTGAAGTTGAATGGCGGACGAGACGCGCGCGTGACCATGCACGTGCTCGAGGGCAGCAAGGAAGATATTGAGAAACAGCTAAAAACAAGTCTCGAGGCTTTTTTCGATTTGTATCCTGAAATTTAGAATTGCCTGGCATCGAGAAGGAACAATTAAGTACGAGTGACACCAAGAGACACGAAGGAAGACGGAATTAGCAGTGAGACGCGTCTTCGGTCGGTCCGGCAATGCCTTCCAAGGTCTTCTATAATCGGCGAACTCGATGAAGTTCTGGCTCGTCAAGCTGCGGCATGTGCTGTACATGAAGGGCCTGTGGCCCGCGTCTCGTTTGGCGCGCTGGGCGTGGTTCTCACTCGGGCTGTCGATATTTCTATTCATTCTTCAAAAAGTGCTTCCCCTCGTAAAAGGGGCATGGCTCGCCGATAGTCTGGCGGGTTGGGTGACCTTTTTAAGCCTGCTTGCAATCATCCTGTTCATTGTTCTTGGGATTCGCTGGATTCGACAGCACATGCTGTGGAGGCTGCGAAACCGGTTGATCGTGACCTACATGTTTATCGGGGTCATCCCGGTCGTGTTGCTGATAGCGATGGCCTTCATCACGATCTATTTGTTTGCGGGACAGTTCGCGAGCTTCGTGGTGACGTCGGAGATTGACGCACATCTGCGAAGCATGTCATCGGTGAACGAGACGCTGGCAGGCGAACTGGCTGCCGAGATCCAGGCGGGCAAAACGCCTAAGGCCGAGTCTCTCGCGGTGTTGCGTAGCCAAAGACCCGACTGGGGGCATCGTGAAGTGTGTGCCTGGTACCAAGGAAAGCCGCTAGGACTATGCGCGGGCAACTCCAATGGGGCGGCCTTTGACCTTACGGCTCCCGCAGTCGACAAGATGCGCGACATCGTGCGCGACGATGGCAAACTTTATTTGAGGGCGAGCACTGTGCTGCCCGTAGGATCACAGCCGCTGCACGTGGTTTCCAGTGAAATTGTCGACCAGACGATGGTCGACAAAATCGCTCAGAGTCTGGGTGAGCTGACGTTGTACACCTCGGGTATCGAACCGAGGGTGAACCCGAATACCGGGAAGCCGTCATCGTCAGTTGTGGTTATCGGAGAACAAAAAACTGACACCGTGACATTTCATCGGGGAGCCGATGGAAAAGGCATGGTGATTGAGCAAGAGTCGGCACCGCTCAAACCTGCATTCACAGCAGGAACCGTGCCGGCGGCCACAAACATGTTGGATCGAGAGATCACCTTTCCTGCACCTCTTGCTGTAGTGGACTGGAAAACTGGCGAGCGGGAACCAGCGGGTGGCTTGGTGCGAGTGCAAACGCGCCCATCCGTGCTTTATGAGCGGCTGTTCGCGGCATTAGGGAAGTTTGCGCAGGCGGTCGAATACGTCCTGATCGTGGTAGCAATTGTTCTGGCCATTATCGAACTTATCGCGTTGATCGTGGGCACGCGACTCACCCGTTCGATCACCGGCGCGGTGGCACAGTTGTATAAGGCAACGACTCACATCAATCGAGGAGATTTCAGTCATCGGATTGAGGTGAAATCCGATGATCAATTGGCAACGCTCGCCAATTCGTTTAACTCGATGACGTCATCGCTCGAGGGACTCATTCTTGAACAGAAAGAAAAGCAACGTCTGCAAAACGAGCTAGTGATCGCGCAGGAAGTGCAGGCGCAGCTCTATCCACGCGAAATTACCCAGCTCGAGTCTCTCGAGGTTCACGGATTCTGTCGACCTGCACGCACGGTGAGCGGAGACTACTACGATTTTCTTGCAGTTAATTCCGAGAAGTTGATTTTGGCCGTCGGAGATGTCAGTGGCAAAGGAATTTCGGCAGCGTTGTTGATGGCGACGATTCACTCGGCAGTGCGCGCATACAGCCTGGAAGGGATGCCGATGCTGCGCGAGAGCATGGCGGTTGGAGCCGGGAGGGGAACGGAGCTGGTCCTTGCTTCAAACAGTTTGAACGGCATCGAAGCATCTCCGGGCGCGTTGCTGTCACTGCTAAATCATCAGCTGTATGCGAGCACGCCGTTGGAAAAATACGCGACGCTGTTTCTTGCCGTGTATGAGGCGTCATCTCGACGTTTGACCTACAGCAATGGCGGACACCTGCCGCCGCTTATCTTGGGTGAAGATCGCTCGGTCCGTAGGTTGGAACAAGGTGGAACCGTGGTGGGACTTTTCGATAACCTGAGTTTTGATGAGTCATCCGTCAGACTGAGTCCGGGTGACATTTTTATCGCTTATAGCGACGGCGTAACTGAGCCCGAAAATGACTATGGTGAGTTCGGCGAAGAGCGGTTGCTCGAACTGGTGCAAGACAATCGCCACCTGTCGTTGGAGCGGATCACTGAGATTGTGACGAGCGCGGTCGAGGATTGGATCGGGGACAATGAACAACCCGATGATGTCACGCTGGTTCTGGCGAGGGCACGTTAAATGGGAGTGGAGCGGGAGGAGCGGGTTCGAACCGTCATCTCCGAGAGGGTATCCCGGCGCATTACCAATATGCTACTCCCGCGAGGGATTTGCGTGACACTCGCGACTCTGTCACTTTATTAGAACGGAGCAGCCGATGCCAGCAGCGCAGATACTTCCACAGGATGCGCATCTACCGGGCGGCTGCTCCGGGCCCCGCGGACCCCAGTTTCCATGAGGCACGCCCCTCGCGGAGCCAAACTCAAGCAGCTTAAAAAGAGTCGGCTGACCGCGTTAACAAATAAGCGTGCACAAAAGCGCAAGACGGGAATGAGGGTTCGTGCTGGCAGGGGCCTCGGTTCGCTCCAAGTGCGATTCCCACGACTGAGCGAACAAGAGTAGGCCGAGCGGCAACAGGACCGCCGCCAGCGCGGGTAAGGATGAAACCCGGGCCTTGATTACAGTTGGTGCTGTTCCGCCTTGGAAGGCAGTCTCCGGCAATTCAACCTGAGGAAGTATCAGGATGAGCGCAAAGAGGAAAAGCTCGAACATCAAAAGCGCCCAGCGCCAGCGTTGCATTCCGTGAACACCACCAACAACGTCTAAATTTTCTATTCATTCCGCGAAGTTGTCAACCGGCCGATTCGTGGGTTCCATTGGGCGTCGGACGGTGACGAGTTGCCTTGTTCGGACGGTGTCAATCGCTTCTTGCCCACAATGTTGTGAGCCATCTCACGCCGACTCGTGGCTCGTGTCACTGCTGTATGCGCTGAAGGCAGACTTTAATGGCACTGTTGTAGAGACGAATCATTTTGCAGGAGATCCTGGCTCCGTAGTTCCTTGTGAATTACACAGCCAGTACGCGGCGGATGGATTCAACCAGATCCATCCGCTGATTCTTTATGAAGGGGATTGTATAAATGCCAACCACCACGGCGCTGGCGCCGCCCAGGCGTGTGGGCAAGAGGAAGAAGGGCGGCGCCAGCCGTTTGCTTGTGCTGAATGAGATGTCCCCAGCTAGGAAGGAGCGGTAAAGATCACGTCAATCGACGTAAAAGTTTGTAAATGGCTGCTCGGTCTTTTCTAATTTCCTTCTCGCCTCGGCTTCGCTCGATGTCATTCATCGCTGCTCTTCACGCACGGACGCTTGCCGTCGCATCTCCAGTCGGGACCAACACCTTCCCAATCATGGGTTTCCGCTTTACAAGAGTTTTCGTAGATTGACGAAGTCTTTACGGTAACGCTACAACTCGCGCGCTTAAGCAGGGCATCTCTCCGGTTTCACCTTACACGCTTCAACAAAATTCAAACCAATGAGGGGAGACACTGTGCGCCGATCCATTCGTCAAATTGCGGTAGTCGGTACTGTGGCACTGGGATTGGGACTGGTAACGCTGATCAGCAGTTGCGGGGGCGGCGGAGGTAACGCCCGTCTGCGCGTTGTGCATGCGTCGCCGGATGAAGGAAGTATCGACGTGCTCATCGACAGCAAAACCATCGCCAGCGGAATTACCTTCGGAACCGCGACAAGCTACACGTCGCTGAGCAGCGGCTCACGCCATTTGCAGATGGAACCCTCGGATACGGCGACGCCAGTCATTGACGAAACGCTGAGTCTCGGGTCCGGATCGGACACGACCGTTTTGTTGGCGAACTTCGCGACCAGCTTAAATGCCGTTACGTTGCAGGACGACAATTCGGCGCCGACATCGGGCAATGCAAAATTGAGGATCATCAATGCAGCACCAGGACTGGCGCCTGCTGATGTTTATATTGTTCCAGATGGAACGGACATCAATTCGGTTACCCCAGTGCTCAGCAGTATGGGCTTTGAGAGTGCTTCTTCGTACACATCGCTCGGAGCTGGAACTTATCGGGTTTGGTTTACGCAGCCGGGGCAGAAATTTATCTTCATCGATAGCGGGCCGCTTTCCCTGAGCGCCGGACAGATCCGCAGCGTTGTTGGTCTGAACAATTCATTCGGCTCATTTTCGTCCACCGTCTTGTCCGACTTGAATTGATTGTCGGATTTACGTTCACAACAGGAATGGAAGCGGCGAGACCGGAGCAGATCTCGCCGCCCTCGTCAGGAGGCTGCCCGGTAGCAAGTGTCTCCGCGTTCCAGGCAATTGAATCGTAACGCTGTAGGGATAGTGTTAAAAGATCACCGAGGGTCGTAGCAGAACCATAGAATTGCAAGGCGGTCGACCCGCGAGCGCTTATCGCGGCTACGCTCGAGAAAACCTCGCGGGGGTTCGGGACGACCCTTTAAACTTTCCGATGGGCACGTCCGTTAATTATTTTCCGGTTTTTATCACGCTCACCTTGGATGTAACCTGCTGGCCCTTTACCATGCCGCCGACCACGATCAGACCTTCTTTTGTCGCTACCAAGTCGCGGTGATCCATGGTCGGCTCAGGCGTGTTCTCGTTCACCACTTCCCACTTACTGGTTTTGATATTAAAAGCGAACGTAATGGGTGACGGTTCCGATGGCTTGCCGTCGTATCCAATTCCGTTGATGTTGTATGGGTTGTCTGTTCCACCGGTGAAATAGATTTTCTGGTCCTTGTCTGACCCTCCCGCGGCAATACGGTAACGCGCGTTGCCAGGGTGCGCGGGCAGTTTCGTCCATTCAATTTTGTTTGGATCGCCCTTTTGAATTTTGCCCATCCAACATTCGTCACTGGCAACGTAATGAGGATTGCCTGACGGATTCTTGTAGGCCCCGTCCACATAGACGATCGTGTCGCCAACGATCGCTCCGGCGTGTCCGAAGACTGGCGTGCCTGGTATAGCTGTGGCCTGAGACCATGTGTCCTTTTCCGTGTCGTAAACCTGTACGTTGCGCACGTTGTCTGTACGAGACCAACCGCTTACCAGATAGATGTAACGGTCACGGTATGAACCAACCACAGAGTCGTCGATGGGAAAGGGAATATCCGCGCCGCGATACCATCGGCTCTGGGTAGGGACGTAAACGTTGACATCGCCCACGGTAATTTCGCCGCCCTGCGCGTCCACGACATATCCCCCAAACAGGTACACCTGCTGTCTCACGCCAATAGCAGATGCGGCTAGACGACCAGCCACGCCCGGCACTGGCCGAAGCTCCGTCCATTTTCCTGAGTCGATGTCGAGTTGAAATGCACGATTGGTGATCGCATCCCAAGTTTTCTTGCCGCCGATTCCCATCAATGAAAACAGCAGGCGTTCGCGGCCTATCTTCAGAAAAGCGACCGCGTTGTTTGATACAGGCGCGGGATATGGGTCGATGTGCCAGTCAGATGCGGCAAAAACAGACACAAGGCTTAGCAAGAGAAGGACGGAAATGACGATTACTTTTTTCATTGGTGGATTTCTAATTGTAGTGCAGGCACAAGGGAGTAGGCAGTATCCGATGGGCGGTACTTGATCCGCCCGATGGCGGAAGGAATCGCATATGTCTCAAAGGTTGTCAGCCAGCCGTCGGCGAAACAGATGCTGATGGACTCGGAACAGCAGTTGGACGAGCCGGGGATAGCTGCGTAGCTTGCGCGACTTCCCAACGCTCGCACCACACGGTTTCGCTGGCGCGTTGCCAGAGGCGCGCCGCAAACCATGCCAGGACCACAACTTCGAGCATCAGCGCTGACCAACCAAACATCCGCCCCGGCATGCGGCTCCAAACGCAAAGTGCGATCGCTAGAATCAGCCACGAGACGAAACTGATCCGAAAATACATCCAGAAGAGTGACGCGAAGTTTTGGCGAGTGGTGCGTAAGGCATGCCGCAAACTACTGCGAATGGCCTGCTCGTTGTATGCCACTGTGTGCACCTGCGCCATATCAAACCATAGGCGAATCGCCATGGACAGCCCAACAATGAGTAATGCTCCCACCAACAAGACCCAGAAGCCTAGCGTCTCTGGAGCGGCATTTTCAGAAAGGTCCGCAGACCAACCGAAAAGCATTGACGCAAGAAACATGATCGGTATTAAGCAAACAACTAGCGACAAAGTGAGACGCACCCAACGCCAGAAAAACACTCCGCATGCGTGAAAGAATTCAGCAGTTCGTAGTTTTCGTCCGGCTCGATAACCTTCCAGAATTCCACCTGTCAGGAAGAGTGAGAAGAAAAAGAAAACAACCGCAAAGCAAACCGCGCCACCGTTTACAGAGCCGAGTTGAATCTCCGGTTTCGCAATCAGTTCTAAAAAGGCGAATACGTCGAAAGAATTGGAAAGCCTTTCTGCGTGCTGGCTATAATTGAGGACGCTACCAAATTGTTCCGCTCCTGGCCGCACCCCAAACAGGGCCAGCAATGCGTTCACTGCAAACATCCACCACAAAATGCGCTGATAGCGCCACACGCGACGTGCGCCTTCCGATAAGACACCGTTACTCTCAACCTTCATTGGCTGTTCCCAGTTCGTTTCAGTTTCCTTTTGCATTACGTGAGCCACGCCAGTAGCTGCGAGAGAAATTGCACGAACACGATCCAGTAGTGAGTAAGCTTGTTGCGAGCGGCATGGTCTCCAGGCTTCAAAACACTGTTGTTATAAAAATCTTTATCGAGAGGAATGGCATACGCCGGATCGACTTGAGCGGAAAGGATCCGCGTGTTCTTCAGATAGGAGAACCGATGCCACCGGTCTTTGCCGTCCCAGTGTTCCGTCGCGGTTTCGCCGTTCTCGAATTGAACTTGGACGTCCACGGGAAAGACAAAATCTCCTTTCCTATGGACGACAACCGACGTTTGAAAGAGTTCTCGACGGGCATCGAGCTCGCTCTTTGAGGAGCGATCCCAATCGGTGACATCGGAATTGGCTCTAAGGATTTCGTAGTCCAACAGCTGCGTGCCGTAGACCGCCTGGTCGTAGAACCAACGCAAATCCTGCCCGCTTACTTCTTCCACGGTCTTTAGAAAGTCTTCACTGGTTGGATGCTTGAAGCGATATTTCAAGAAGTAAGCACGCAACGCGCGTTGAAGCGTCTCCTCGCCAATTACTTTTTCAAGCGTAAGCAACACGGTTGCGGATTTGCCGTAGGTGACGTCGCCGTACGAAGCATAGTTGAGATATTCGTATGCGGGTCGAGTCAGTGGATCTCGATCAGTTGCTGAGAGGTAGGTGTCTCGTTGCAGACCATCGTCGCCGCCTGTGATCCCCCACAAATCTAAAGCGGATTTATCCTTCCCGAAAATATCGTCAAGGACTTTGCATTCTGTGTAGCTGTTGATGCCTTCGTCGAGCCATGCATCTTCAAATTCGTTGGTTGCAACCATCCCATACCAGTACTGATGCCCAAACTCGTGCTCGACAACCAACTCCACGAGACGGATGCCATCGGGCAGCCACCACGTGGTATCTCCGGTGATCAGCATGGGATACTCCATGCCGCCGGCTTCGCTACCACCATGTGGAGGATCGACAACCGTGATCTGCGGGTAGGGATATGGCCCGTACCAACGATCGAAGCGCGCCATCGTTTCTTTCATGACCCGCATATGGCGCTCCGCTTGCCGAGCGTGGCCGGGCTGCATGAGCAAACGAATCTTAGTGTGACCCAAACTGCCTACGAAATCCCCTTCGTATACGCGGTATTGTGGTTCGGCAGTCCACGCAAAGTCATGGATATCTTCGCCGTGAAACGTCAGGGTCTTTGTTCCATCTGAATTCTTAACGTTGCCTGTCTCCACGCCGCTGGCACCAACGATTTCGTTTTGAGGAAGGGTCAGTTTGACGTCAAAGGTGCCAAAGTCCGCAAAGAACTCTGTAGTCGCATGAAATTGGTGACAGTTCCACTTCCCTTGCCACCAAACACCAATTTTCGGGAACCACTGCGCGCCCATAATGAAGTCGCGTTTGTACCCGGTACGCGCGTACACTTCGCCAAACTGGTCATGGAAGACGATCCTAAACTTGACGCTCTCGCCGGGCGCGATCGCCCGAGGAAGTTTGACTTCGAAGACGGTGCGATCCTCTGGATTGCCGTCATCGGGTGCTACAAATCTCATCTGTGACGTGAGATCTCCCATTCCAACAACTTCCAGAGATTTCACGGTAGCGGACGCATGATACTTCTCCTGCCACTCAAACGACGGCTTGTCGAGCCGTACCTCGCGCATGAACGTAGATGTCGGTTGAAATGCGTTCAGATAAAGGTGAAAAGGAAATGTATCGAGAGGTTGGCCTGTGAGGTTGTGATAGGTCAGGGTTTCCGTCGCGTCCAGAGACTTCTTATCTGCGTTGTAGCGTGCATCAATTTCATATTCGACAACGCGCTCGGAAAGCGCTGTTTGCGAAAGAGTCGCTCGCAAAACGTTCGCGCCTGCCGGAAGACCCGAGCCATCCGGGGCCGGGGTTTGAGCGAATGCTTGCATTGCGCACGCAACACCAACTATGGCGAGGCGCGTTAAACGTCCGAAGTGGGGAGCCATCATTCTCCGTGACAAAAATCTAGTCGCGATATGAAGCTAGAGAGCTTACAGGGAGACGGCGAGATTGACAAAGTCGCGGACTAAAACCACGTTTGGCTACGATACGCGCGATATTCCTCGCCGAAGTGTTCTTCGAGCACGCGCGCTTCCCTCTTTGCGCGAACGATCTGTATGGGTATGAGCAGAGCAAGAAAGAACCACAGTACGGGACGGCGGAGTACAAGGATGATTCCTGCGATCATCAAACCAGAGAACACATAGATAGGATTTCGAATTCGAGAATAGATGCCTCGCTTTACCAGCGCTCTCGCTTGAGGCGTCACTGAAAAAGAGCGGCCCAACTGGAATCGCGAAACTCCAAGCAGACACAGCGAAACGAATGCAAGAATGGCGCCACCAAGACGTTGAAGATCCCACGGCCCGGGCGCAGCAAATATCAGACCGAGCAGCACCGAAGCACTGAGCAACTGCAGGATCACGAGCGGCCAAAAGCTCGAGTCGTTGCTTGGCATTATGCGATCAATCCCTCTCGCACCGCATGTATGTAATCGGTGTAAGGAGGCTGGATTCCGGCAGCACGAAAATCTGCGGCGATCTGCCCCCGATGGTAAGCGGAATGCGTGGTTACATGAACGAGAATATCTTCCACGGCGCTGGTCCAAGCTTCGCCCTTGCTGTTCTTGTATGTGATTCGCGAAGAAAGTTGCTCGGAAGGCAGGCTGGCCAAATAGCGCCGCCATAACAGAGGCAGCTCATCGGTCTGACGACGACACTCTTCAATTGTCAGATCGGGCCAAACCGGCATGCTCTGGGGGCGACCTTCCAGCCTATCGAGCCACACCCATTCGGCCGCAATAATGTGCGCCAGCAATTTGCGGGATCGTTCCAGAGGGCTTTGCAGTGCAGCCAACGCTTGCACAAACTCTCGATTTGCCCACTCGTCATACACAAAAAGCCGCCGCAGATGCTGCTCGAAATCCACAAGAACCCTCCCAAACTTTCCCACTACTTTACTGGCGAGCTTGCGATGCCGACAACTTTTGCGGTTTGCGCCTTTCTTCCACGAGGGGATAGGATTTCTTCGAGCCGTCCATGCCCAAGCTGATCCGGAACCCTGCGGGTTGTGGCAATGTTTCTCCTCGTTTCTACCTGAAGCTTGCGGGACTGGCGACGGCGTGCACGATCGTAATTTTCCTATCCCCCAGTTTGTTTGCCCAGGGCGCACCAGAAATACAGTCACTGGTCCAGCGTGCCCACGCGGCGCTCGATGCAGGCGATTTCGCGGCCGCAGTCCGACTGTTTGAACAAGCACACAATGTCGCACCGGACAATGCCGAGGTTTCGCGAGGACTCCTGGTGAGTTATCTGCAGGCTGGACGACCTGATCTCGCGATTCCGATCGGGAAACAGGCGGCTGAAAAGGCTCCGCAAGACGCGACGATTCATCATTGGCTTGGATTGGCCTATTTCAAGACACAGCAAAACGCCCCGGCTCGTCAGGAACTGGAGCGGGCCGCGAAGCTGGACGCGTCCAATGCAGACATCGCGTTCGATCTGGCCCTGGTGTTATTGAGCGATGGCCAATACGAACCCGCGGCGACCCAACTGGAGAAATCGATCAAAATACGCCCATCGAACCCGCTGGCCCATGTGCTTTTCGGTCGAGCACTCCTCAACACCAATCGCTCACAGCAAGCAATTCAGGAGTTTAAAACCGCGCTGCGATTAGAACCTAAAACACCGCTTGGACACTATCATTTGGGATTCGCATACCAAAGCATGGGGCGCAACGGGGAGGCAATTGCCGAGTACGAAAAGGAATTAAGCGCATCGGGAGAACATCCAGAGCTTTTGTATCAGCTAGGACGTTGCAGGCTCGAGGCCGGAGATTGGGGCGTTGCAGTCACTCATCTGCAGCGTGCCGTTGAATTAAATCCGCAAAACAGCGACGCATTCTATGATCTGGGCAAAGCATTGCTCTTGGGAGGTCGCGCGCAGGACGCCTCCGCTGCATTGAACAAAGCCATCGCTTTGAAGCCAGCGGACCCTAGCCCGCACTACCAACTTGCGCGAGCGCTGGATAAGCTGGGAGACAAAGATGG
>Ga0207657_10001260_pt1 | contig 27067 bp, 28 predicted proteins | sample KBSC33metaG_FD_184316 | JGI IMG/M metagenome (GOLD analysis project Ga0207657, IMG submission 184316) | Corn rhizosphere microbial communities from Kellogg Biological Station, Michigan, USA - KBS C3-3 metaG (SPAdes) (version 2) | ecosystem: Host-associated > Plants > Roots > Rhizosphere > Soil ... | reverse complement strand
GGGATAAAATTCCAGTTTATCCCAGCTATCAATTTGATAAGTGGGAGGAGATTCTTTGATCAATGTGCCGTCGCGGTCGATGAATAAAAGTCGTTTCATTTTACTAAGGGTTCAATTTGTTCAAACGTTCCACCTGTTATAGTTATCTGCCAATTTCTCAACAACTCTTCTCTATGCATTTGAGCCCATTCAATTACAAAACCAAGAACACGAGGCGGTAAATAACCAACATCAACTGAAAGTTCATTGATTAAAATTTCGGCTTCATACTCGCCATATTTTGCATGAAAATGTGCAGGATTGTGATCTTTAAAATAAAAGTAAATAACGATGCCTAAGAAGCGGCTAACTGAAGGCATATTTGCTTTTGTTGATTAGTTTTTTGTATTCTTCAAAAGTAATATTCTTTATATGAAGATAACAGTTAAGAGTATCTATTTCTAACTCTCCATTCCATGCAATAGCCTTGTTTTCAGGATTAATGAACACTTTATCAAAATATCCCGGTTCTTCCCAAATTTTGAAAACACCTTTATGTGCAAGATCACTTAAATCATAATCTCCCTCAGTGCCATCGTTAAATACAGCGTGAATTTTATATTTGCCCAAAGACGTTACTTTAACAACCTCAATTTTCATAATACAAATTTATTTCTTTTTTTGAATAGTATTCTTGCAGCACAAGAGTGCGACGCAACAACAGCCTCATTCTTGCACTGCAGTCGGGTACCAAAAAATTATTCTCAAAACAAACTAATCTAATTTCGTTATGGCTCTCACATTCTTTACATCGGTTGCCGTAACAGCGCTTGCTTTGTTTCCAAAACTGGTGCGGATATAAGTAAGTATGTCAGCAATTTCTTCATCCTTAAGATATGCCTGCGATGGCATGTTGTTCGAATATGTTTTGCCATCGATCGGAACATTTTCTACTGAACCCCGAAGCACCCATTGAATAAGTTTTTTTTTGTCACCACTTACATAAGATGTTTTGATAAGCGGCGGATTCATTTTTGGAACGCCGCTTCCATCTGCCTGGTGACACGTTAGACAATATTGCTCATATAATTTTTTTCCGTTCTCAACGGATGGCTTTGAAGTTTGTGCGAATAAAAAATACTGAGAACCGTTATAAAAAATAAACTGATTATTATCTTCTTCATTTTATTTGCCTGTATAAATTATTCTGTAAATAGTTCCACCCGAATCATCGGAAACATAAAGCGAGCCATCAGGACCTTGCGCTAAACCGCAGGGACGATGTTTAGCTGTACCCGGTTGCACATTTTCTTCTCCCGCAAAATTATCTGCGAATATTTCCCATTCGCCGCTTGGCTTTCCATCTTTAAAAGGAAGGAACGCAACGAAATACCCTTTTTGCGGCTGAGGTGAACGGTTCCATGAACCATGAAATGCAATGAAGGCACCATTTTTATATTTTTCAGGAAACATGTTGCCGGTATAAAACAATAAACCATTTGGCGCCATGTGCGCAGGAAATGCATACACCGGATCTTGCGCATCTTCGCCGCCTGTTTTCTTTCCATCACCGCCATATTCAGGGCACAATATTTTTTTATGTTGAATGGGATCATAATAAATGTAAGGCCAGCCGCAGTTTGAACCTTTGTGTAACTCATACAAGCATTCAGCAGGTAACTCAACAGCTTCCTTTTGTGAAAATAAATCTGTATAATCCTGCAACTGATCTCTTCCATGCTGCATCACGAACAAACTGTTTGTAGCGGTATTCCAATCGAGACCTACCACATTGCGCAAGCCTGTTGCATAATGTGTATCATCTCCATAAGTTTGATTTAATTTATCCGCTTTGAATTGCCAAATGCCACCGGCAGAATCAAGGATGGGACAAGGCTTCATTCCGGGCGAACCTTTTACACGATCTTTTTGTTGACAGATGTTTGAATATGCGCCGATGTTCACATAAAGATTTCCATCATTATCCAAAGTAATTGCTTTTGCTTCATGTTCGCCACGCGATAATAAACCCGTAACAATTTTTTCCGGCTTATCAGGATTGGTTACTTTGTTGTTTGCATCAAGCTTATAACGAAAAACTTCTTTATCAGATGAGGCATACAAGTAACCATTCTTTATAAACATTCCTGTTCCTGTATAACTTCCAAAACTTGTTTTTGTATCAATTTTACCATCGCCATTTGCATCATGCAAAAAATAAATTCCTTTACCGTTCTTTAAAGAAGAAACCTTTACATAGATATCACCCTGCGGAGTAACTGCAAGATGTCTTGCCTCACCTAATCCGTCAGTAACTTTTAAAGCACCAAAACCCTGTGGTAATTTTAAACCTGCATTATCAGCATCTGGTTTTACCAAACTTGCTTTTGCTGTAGTATCATTTTTTGTTGTTGAAGTGCTATCATTGGCAGAACGTGCACATGATTGGTTAGCAATCGCCATCAAAACAAAAAATGATGGCATGAATAAGAATGTTTTTTTCATACGTTATTGATTTGGAAAATTCAAAATTACCGAAATAATAATTTTTAGCTTTTGACAGCACACTATTAATTCTCTTAGTGAGCATTCATATATTCAATCAGCGCATCCACAAGCAAAGTATTTTCTTCTTCTGTTCCCACGGTAATTCGCAAACAATTATCACAAAGTTTTACATTGCTTCTGTCGCGAACCACAATTCCTTTAGTTAATAAGTATTCATAAATTTTTCTTGCATCTTTAATTTTTACAAGAATAAAATTCGCATCGGAAGGATAAACTTTTTCAACAACCGGCATTCGTTGAAATACTTCTGCCAATGCTTCACGCATTGCAACCAATTCATGAATCATGTCATTCACCTGTCCAACTTCTTCCAATGCTTTCAATGCGAGTTCCTGTGTTGCCTGGTTGATATTGTAAGGCGGTTTCACTTTATTCAGCACCGAGATAATTTCTGTTGATGCAAATGCAATACCAAGTCTTAGCGCTGCAAGTCCCCATGCTTTGCTGAAGGTTTGCATTACAACAAGATTCGGATATTCGGTTAACTCTTGTATAAAAGATTTTTGTTTAGAGAAATTGATATACGCTTCATCAATTACGACAATGCCATTGAAATTATTCAACACCATTTCAATATCTTCTCTTTTAAATGAGTTGCCTGTTGGATTGTTTGGTGAACAAATCCAGATAATTTTTGTGTTCTTGTCAATTAGATTTTCGATATGAATTAAGTCGAGTTGAAAATCGTCCAGCAAAGGCGCTTTGCGAACTTCCACATCATTGATGTGCGCACTCACTTCATACATGCCATAAGTGGGCGGACAAATGATCGTGTTATCTTTTCCCGGATTACAAAAGCAACGATACAAAAGATCAATGCATTCATCGCTGCCGTTGCCAAAAAAAATATGTTCAGGTGCAATGCCTTTTATTTTGCTGATCGCTTCTTTCAATTTGTGTTGATATGGATCGGGATAACGGTTGTACCATTTCGGCAATGGTGATCCAAGACTATTTTCATTTGCATCAAGAAATACTTTTGCTTCTCCGCTAAATTCATCACGCGCAGAAGAATAAGGGATCAGTTGCTTAATATTTTCTCGTAGTAAGTTGTTTAAATTGAAATTCATATTGAGGAGACAGGAGTTAGAAGTTAGGAGATAGAATTGTTTGCATTTATGGATTTGATATATCCCGCAAGAAGTTTGGAAATTTCTTCACTTAATATTTCAAGTTCGCTATCAGAAGGATAATTTAAATCCTTTGAAAGTATTAAGTAGTATTTACATTCCTTCAATGAACCTTGAGCAATATTGAAAAAGTGAATTTTATTTTTATAGTCTTTCTTTTTGTATCCTTCGGCAATATTAGCTGCGATCGAAATTGCTGCTCTTCTAAATTGAGACGTTAGACCAAACATTTCTTTTTGTGGATATAGTTCAGTGGTTTTATAAACCAGTAAGACAAATTGATGTGCCTTTTGCCAAACTAAAAGTTGTTGAAATGAAACTGTTTTCTCCATTATAAATATTTAATAAAAGAAGTTTACCCACTTCATAACAAACTGATTTCTGCCTCCTGTCTTCTGTCTACTGATTCCATCCGTACTCGCACCGCATTTGCATGCGCATCCAAACCTTCTGCTTCCGCCATTTGAATAACGGTATTACTGATATTGTGTAATCCCTGTTGTGTAAGCTTTTGATAAGTGATCTTCTTAACAAAACTGTCAACACTTACACCACCGTATATTTTTGCAAAACCATTTGTAGGCAATGTGTGGTTAGTGCCGCTTGCATAATCTCCAGCACTTTCAGGAGAATAGTCACCAAGAAATACAGAACCTGCATTAATGATTCTTTCTGCGATTAGTTCTTCATCTTTACAGCAAATGATCAAATGTTCAGGCGCATATTCATTTGAAATTTCTATCGCTTCATTCAAATCATTTACTACTAAAGCTTTACTGTTTTCCAAAGCTTTGATCGCAATTTTTTTTCGATCAAGTTCCTTCAGTTGTTTTTGAATTTCTTCCATTACATCTTCCACGAGATCAAAAGATGTGCTTATCAAAAGTACCTGGCTATCCGGTCCATGTTCTGCTTGTGATAAAAGATCTGCAGCAACATAAGCAGGGTTCGAAGTGCCATCAGCTATCACGCAAACTTCACTTGGTCCTGCGGGCATGTCGATTGCAATACCGTCATGTTGTATCAGTTGTTTTGCATGCGTTACAAATTGATTTCCCGGACCAAAGATTTTATAAACTTTCGGTACTGTTTCCGTTCCGTAAGCCATCGCAGCAATTGCCTGGACGCCGCCAATTTTAAAAACGCTTGTTACACCTACAAGTTGTGCCGCAAACAAAATTGCAGGATGCAATTTTTTATTTTTATCAGGCGGAGAGCATAAAATAATTTCTTTGCAGCCGGCAATTTTCGCAGGAATGCCAAGCATTAGAATTGTTGAAAATAAAGGTGCTGTTCCACCGGGAATATATAAGCCAACTTTTTCTATTGGTACGCTTTTTCGCCAGCATTGAATACCCGGCATTGTTTCAATAATCTCAGGCTCTGCAAACTGTTTTGAATGAAATTTGTTGATATTATTCGCTGCTGTTTGAACAGCATTTTTGAGATTCTCAGAAACAGAGGAGATCGCTTCTTCTATTTCTTTTGAAGTAACTTCAAAATCCTTCAGCTTAATATCATCAAACTTCTTTGTGTATTTTTTTATCGCTTTATCACCATCTTTCTTTACATCTTTTAAAATGTGTTTTACATTTTTGTGCAACTCAGCATTATCAAATGAAGGGCGCTGTAATAATTGCGACCATTCTTCTTTGACCGGATTTTGATAGATATTCATTTTTCGATTTATTACGATCAATTAAATTTTGTTTGTTCAATAAAGATCAGAACGCACAAGTGAGTGACACAACGAAGATGAGTAATGATTCAAAAGCTGGTAACAAAAAAATTTAAATGATCATCTTCTCTATCGGTACTACCAATATTCCCTGTGCACCTGCTGCCTTTAATTTTTCAATGATCTCCCAAAACTCATTTTCACTTAACACACTGTGAACGCTGCTCCACCCTTCGATTGCGAGTGGCAATACTGTTGGACTTTTCATTCCGGGCAAAAGTGAAATGATCTCGGTAAGTTTTTCGTTTGGCGCATTGAGCAAAATATATTTGTTGTTCTTTGCTTTTTTTACTGCTCGGATGCGAAAGAGCAATTTATCAAGCAGATATTGTTGCACATGACCAAGCTGATAATTTTTTATTAAAACTGCCTGTGATTGCAAAACTGTTTCCACTTCTTTCAAACCATTCGTGAACAATGTTGAGCCACTGCTAACCAGATCGCAGATCGCTTCCGCCAAACCTATGCCCGGCGCTATTTCCACACTGCCGCTGATCTCATGTATCTCTGCGTTGATATTGTTTTCATCAAGAAATTGCTGAACGAGTACGGGATAACTTGTAGCAATTTTTTTGCCGTTTAAAAAACTGCAATCATTATATTCATCATGCCTGTTTACAGCTATTGATAAACGACATTTTCCAAACCCGAGTTTTTCAACAACCTCCACTTTCTTTTTCTTTTCATACACTACATTCTCACCGACCAAACCGATATCAGCCACAGTATCTTCCACATATTGAGGAATATCATCATCACGCAGAAAGTAGACTTCCATTGGAAAATTGCTTGCTTCACTTTTTAATTTGTTTACGCCGTTGCTTATATCAATACCGCATTCTTTTAAAAGACGGAGCGAATCATCATGTAATCTTCCTGATTTTTGGATAGCGATCTTGAGTTTGATGCTTTCATCTTTGAAAGAGTCGTTAAATGAATCCATGTTTGTTGTTTAATCTTCTCTCAATAAAAAAGGCTTACAGTTATTGTAAGCCTTCAATGGTTTATACTATATGCACAAACAACACCGGCTTACCTGTCAGGTAAGAAATGATGATGATGTATGTGCATTTGAATATTCATGACGCAAAAATAAGCGATGAAAATAAACGCCCAAATTTTTTATTAGTCATATTACCTGAATATTTCTTGTTTTTGATAATTATGAATATTAAAATTTGCATAAAAACACCGTTATGAAAATTCAGATCGGACATCAAGGACCGGATTTTACTTTGCATGATACGGAAAAGAAACCTGTTTCTTTATTTGAACAAAAAGGAAATAATGTGTTGTTGTTATTTTTTCCATTGGCATTTACAAGTACATGTACAAAAGAATTGTGCAGTGTGAGAGATAACATAGCAGCGTATAATAATGTAAGCGCAAAAGTCTTTGGCATCTCTGTAGATTCACCACAAGCACTTGCGAAATTTAAAGAAGAACAGCGCCTGAACTTTTCTTTGTTAAGTGATTTTAACAAAGAAGCATCTGCGGCATTTGGTTGCTTATATGATGTTTTCAGTGGCTGGATGAAAGGCGTTTCAAAACGTTCAGCTTTTGTGATTGATAAAAATGGAGTTGTACAATATGCAGAAGTATTAGAGAATGCAGGTGCTTTGCCAAACTTTGAAGCCATTAACAATACGCTTTCATCTTTATATTAATATTCATTAAAATTTGTTATTCTCATTTGTTAATGCCACAATAATTGTTAATTTTACAAGGCAACGAAATTCTATGGTAAAAATTGTACGCAAATCTTACTTTAAGAAATCACTTATCATCGCTGCGATGATTATAAGTGGATTTGTGTATGCTGATAACACCCCTAATAATAATTTTTATTCGCAAGCGAAGATTGTAAAATGTTATCCAAATCCTGCCGTATCAGTTATTAATTTCGAATTTGCTACTGACATTGATAAAAATTATGTCTTGCAGATATACAGTTTCACCGGAAAAAAGATGACAGAGATATCTCTTTCCGCTAATAAAATAACTGTAACGCTCAATAATGATTATTATCGTGGCATTTACATTTATCATTTACAGGATAAGAGCGGCAGAATAATTGAGAGCGGTAAATTCCAGGTAGTGAGATAAAAATCTCTTTATAGTTGTTGAATTACGCCAATATGTTTGATAAAAATGTGTTGGCGTATTTTTTTATTGTCAATAGTGAATAATTAAAACCCATAATCAATCACACGGCGTAAATATTTTTTGTCTTCGATAATCCATGTTACTTCATAGCCACCTTTACCACTGCTGTTCAACATGTAAATATAGATTTTACGTTTATCGTTTGAAACATACAACCGTGTGTTACAAACAATTTTGCCCGAGCTTGCATCAGGACCACAGAACCTTGGTTCGTATAGATCGGCAAAAGCGACAGGAGGAATTTGTACACTATCATTTCCAATGGCTACCGCAATTGATTCAATTTTTTTTTCCGGCATTTGACCATCTACGCCATAAAAAGGTTTGTTGTCGATACGCACAACATATTGATCGTAATATTGAAACTTGTGTTTAGTTTGCTCAAACTTTGAAGAAGTAATTTTCACGTGAATATTATCTTCCAAAAACTCTATATAATTATTGCCATAATTTGAAACAGGAATATTGGCAAGTGGTTGTTTACCCATGCTTTCATCGAGACCGCCAAGAGTAAATGTTGCAAGATCTGAACGTAAATCCTGCTCTCTCAATTTCGAAAAACTTTCCCATTTATTGTGGTAAGTAGGAATATCTTCATCCTGTGCAAAACATGCGCTGCAGAAGTTTAACAACAAAACACAAATAATCAATCGCATAATTTCCTATTCAAAATTTTTTTTTCATAACGTTTCAATGAAATTATTATTGCTGAAGATTCTTCAGCATGTCTTCTGTCATTTTTTGCAGATTGTATTCCTGGTGCCAGCCCCAATTATTTCTTGCTACAGAATCATCTATGCTTTGTGGCCAGCTTTCTGCAATTGTTTGCCTGTAATCAGGTTTATATTTTATTTCAAAATCAGGGATATGTTTTTTTATTTCTGCTGCGATTTCTTTTGGTGAAAAACTCATTCCCGAAATATTGTACGAGGTATGCACAGAAATTTTTTCTTTCGGTGCTTCCATCATTTCAATCGTTGCACGAATTGCATCCGGCATATACATCATCGGCAGATACGTATCTTCCTTTAAAAAACATTCATAATACTTATTCTCAAACGCCTCATGAAAAATTTCCACAGCATAATCTGTTGTGCCACCACCAGGCGCAGATTTATAACTTATCAAACCCGGATAACGCAAACTTCTCACATCAACATTCCATCTTTGATGATAATAGTTGCACCAAAATTCTCCTGCATATTTGCTGATGCCATAAACGGTTGTAGGCTCAATAATTGTTTGCTGCGGACAGTTTTGTTTGGGTGAGGTTGGGCCAAACACTGCAATACTGCTGGGCCAATACACTTTTGTTAATTTTTCTTCGCGTGCAATATCAAGCACATTCAGCAAGCCTTGCATATTCAGATTCCATGCGAGATGAGGGTTCTTTTCTCCGGTAGCAGATAATATTGCAGCAAGCAAATAAATTTGTCTAACATTTTGTCTTATCACCTGCACGTGCAGCATTTCTTTGTTCATCACATCAAGCGAAACATAAGGTCCTGTTCCTTTCAGTAATTCATTTTCTTCGCGCAGATCAGAAGCAATAACATTTGGGTTGCCATAAATCTTTCTCAATGCAAGTGTTAACTCAACTCCAATTTGTCCCGAAGCGCCAATCACTAAAATTTTTTCTTTTGGCATATTATTTTTTTGATGCTGCAAATAAAAATAAAAATAGTCGTTATAAAAATTGGATGAGACAATAATGGAGCACGTAAATGTGGAATGCAGCAGCCCAATTGAAAGAGGAACGATGAACGTAATGCGACGCAACAGACGATGATTTCAGTACTTCAGCCGGTAACAAAAAAATAAAATTAATTCATCAGGTTCTCTAATTTCTTTTCGTTTAGTATTTTGATATTTCCATCAACTATGTCGATAATTTTTTCACTGCGGAAATCTGTAAGCGTTCTTATTAAAGATTCAGTGGCGGTGCCTGCAATACTTGCGAGGTTTTCACGACTTATATCGATGGAGAAATTTTCGTTGCTGCCTTTAAATTTAGTTTTTAATGTAACCAGCGCTTCGGCAACCTTCTTGCGCAGTGAATTGTAAGCTATTCCCAACAACTGGTTTTCTTTTTCTGAAACATTTTTTACAAGCAGCTTAATAAATTTTTGGGCTATCTCTTTGTTGCTATATATCAATTGTTCAAAATCTTCTCGCGGAATTACCGCAAGCTCTGTATCTTCTAAAGCTTCAGCGGTTTCGTGATACGCTGTTCCTTCAAGCAAAGCTGTATAACCTAAAAAATCACCCTGATTATACAAACCAATTACCAGTTCCTTTCCGTATTCATTTGTTTTAAAAGTTTTTATTTTTCCTTTTTGGACATAAAACAGTCTTGTAGGGCGATTACCTTCAGAATAAACTTGTTGCTTCTTTTTGTATTTAATTATATTTCTCCCTTCAGTCAGTGATTTTAACGATTCTCTTCCGGAGGCAAACAATAACTGATCTACTCCCTCCACACCTGTCTGCAATTCTTGTTTTAACAGGTCAGTTTTTTTTAACCTGCTTTCAATGGCATTTAATAATTCAGAACCTTCAAAAGGTTTGGTGATGTAATCATCGGCGCCAAGTTCCATGCCTTTGCGAAAATCATTTCTCTCTGCTTTTGCAGTTAAAAAAATGAAAGGTATATTTTGAGTGTCAGTATTTTTTTGTAATGTCATCAACACGCCATAACCATCCAAAACCGGCATCATTATATCGCAAACTATCAGGTCAGGTTTATTTCCCATTGCAAGCTCAACACCGCGTTTGCCATTCTCCGCGGTGATCACTTTGTAATTTGATAACTCAAGTATTTCAGCCGTGTTTTCGCGAATTTCATCATTGTCTTCTATAAGAAGGATTTTTTTCATGAGTAAATTATTTAAATAACAAATATTTTTTGTGATTTTCTTTAAGATGCTACCTCTCTTTTTTATGCTTCATTTTTCATATCGTATATTCCTTTAAAATCTATTATAAATTCTGTTCCTTGTTCCAATTTACTTTTAAACATAATAGTTCCATACATCATCTCTGCATATTTTTTTACAATGTGCAATCCCAATCCTGTTCCCTGTATATTGGCGACGTTACCGCCGCGAAAAAATCTTTCAAATAAATTTACCTGGTCTTCTTCTGAAATGCCCATTCCATTATCTTTTACCGAAAGTGTGATGTGATTATTTTCAACTGCGCAGGTTATTTGAATAGTTGAATTTTCAGGTGAAAATTTTATTGCGTTTGAAAGAAGATTCATCATGATATGTTTTAAAAGCATAGGATCAAGCAACACAGAGGTTTCTCCCGTATGCTGATAAGGAAAAGTTTGTCCTTTTTTTGAAATACTTTTCATTTCATTAATGATGGAGGAAATATTTTCCGTTATATCAAAGCCTTTCCATTTCACCTGTACTTTACCTTCTTCAATTTTTCCTACCGATAAAAAATCATTCAGTGTGTCGGTAAGCATAGTAACGGAAGACACAATGCGATCAATATGTTTTTGTCTTTTTGGTTGATCTTCTGAAGTAGTATATTTTGATAATAAATAAGCAGAAGATAAAATTGTACTGAGCGGTGTTCTGAATTCATGCGAAGCCATCGATACAAATCTTGATTTTAATTCTCCCAACTCTTTTTCTTTTTCAAGAGCTTTTTGCAGATCTTCTTCCGCTTTTTTTCTTTGAGAAATATCATGTGCAATAGCAAGAAAACCTATGATGTTTCCCTTTGCATCTCTTAGAGCAGTTTTTGTAAGCAGCACAGTGAATTTGCTTGCATCCCTGCGAACAAGTTTCCATTCATGTTCATTCTGAATATTCAATTTTGATTTTGCAACATAAGTTTCCAGTCCCGGTTTAATTTCCATGTCCAACTCCTTTGAAAATTCTTCCGCTCTTTGAAGTGTTTCATCCTTGTCATGAAATAATTCAAAAGTATGTTTTCCTGTTACTTCCTCTGCTTTATATCCAAGCATTCTCTCTGCAACTGGATTAAACAATTGTATGATGCCTTTCTCATCCGTTGCAATAATTATTGCTCCTGCATAAGTAAGAATTGCATCTTCAAAAACGTGTGCACGCATCAATTCTCCTCTTGCTGCTTCGGTTTCTTTTATTTGCTGTTCCAGCTTTTGAACCGTTTCAGAAAGTTGTTGCGTGCGGCTTTCAACTTTTTCCTCAAGTTTTGTATTTAAAGAGATGATCTTGTTTTCAATTTCTTTTCTTTGAGTGATATCATTTATAAAAGCAAGGGCATGTGGTTCATCGCCAATTTTATAATGTCCCAAACTTATTTCTACAGGGAATTGTGTTCCGTTTTTCCGCAATCCCATAAGATCCATACCAATGCCCATGGGTCTGCTTTGCGGATGCTCGTTATAATCCCAACGATGCTTTGCATGTTTTTCACGTGAATTTTTTGGAATGAGCAACTCTACTTTTTGGCCTATCAGCTCACTGACATTATCATAACCAAATTGCTTTAATAAATGACCATTAGCCATGATAATGTTCCCCTCGCCGTTTACTGCAAGAATACCAACCGTGGCGTTGTTAAATAATGCTTTTGAACTTTCAAGATTAAAATCAAACTCTTTATTCAATGATTATCGTTTTTGATAAATGTACAAAAGAATAGAATTCACCTGTTGTACCAAAATTTATGAGGAAAATAAAGTTTATCTTAATACATTCAATCGCTACAACTGCAATTTCTTTTATATTTAGCCAAATATTCTAACCAATTGCTAATTACTATGCGACAAATTTTTTTTACAAAGCTTCTGTTTTTTTTCTTTTTCATTTTATTTGTTTCAATAAATGTGTACAGCCAGGATCGTCTTACAGGAAAAACATTTGACACTCGTTCCGAAGTTATTGCACAACACGGAATGGCTTGCACAAGCCATCCGCTTGCAACACAAGCCGCGATTGATATTTTGAAAAAAGGAGGAACAGCAATAGATGCTGCTATTGCAGCCAATGCAGTGCTTGGCGTTGTTGAGCCGGAGATGAATGGCATCGGCGGTGACCTTTTTGCAATTGTATATGATGCAAAAACAAAAAAATTATATGGATTGAATGCATCAGGACGTTCACCTTATTCACTTACACTTGATGAATTTAAAAAAAGAGGATTAACATCTATTCCATTGAGCGGTCCACTTGCCGTTTCTGTTCCCGGTTGTGTGGATGGTTGGTTTGAGCTGAATAAAAAATTTGGTAAACTTTCCATGCAACAAATTCTTGCGCCTGCAATTGATTATGCACGCAATGGTTTTCCGCTTGCGGATGAAGCTGCATTTTATTGGGGCGATCTGAAAAAAGATTCCATCAAATATCCAAACATCAGCGAAGTATATTTTCCAAATGGCAAACAACCCCAACGAGGAGATATTTTTAAAAATCCTTTGCTTGCAAACACACTTCAAAAAATTGCAACAGGTGGACGCGATGTATTTTATAACGGCGACATTGCAAAAGCGATCGATGCTTTCATGAAAAAAAATGATGGGTTTCTTTCTTATAAAGATCTTGCCGATCATACTTCCACATGGGTTGAGCCTGTATCAACAACTTATCGTGGTTATCGCGTGTGGGAATTACCGCCAAACGGACAAGGCATAGCTGTGCTACAGATGTTGAATATTCTTGAAGGATTTGATTTCAGTAAAATTACGTGGGGAAGTGCAGAACACATTCATCTGTTTGTTGAAGCGAAAAAGTTGGCGTATGAAGACCGTGCAAAATATTATGCCGATCCTGATTTTGCAAAAATTCCCGTTGACAGATTGATATCAAAACAATATGCAGATGAAAGAAGAAAATTAATTCAGATGGATCATGCATCGGATAATTTTACAGCAGGTGATTCAGCGCTTAAAACAGGAGAAACAGTTTATCTTACGGTTGCAGATTCTGCAGGCAACATGGTCTCTCTTATTCAAAGCAATTTTTCTGCATGGGGTTCAGGTATGAGTCCTGATGGTTTAGGTTTTGTGTTGCAAAACCGCGGCAGACTTTTCACACTTGAAGAAGGAAAAAATGATACTTATACTCCGCACAAAAGACCTTTTCATACGATCATTCCCGCGTTCGTTACAAAAGATGATAAACCGTATATGAGTTTTGGTGTAATGGGCGGTGGCTTTCAGCCGGAGGGACAAGTACAGGTGTTGATGGATATGATCGATTTCGGAATGAATGGACAAGAAGCCGCAGATGCGCCGCGCATAGATCACCAGGGATCTTCAGAACCTACAGGTTTTAAGAGCATTGGCGTCGGAACTATTTATTTGGAATCAGGTTTTCCTTTTGAAAGCATCCGCAGACTTATGCAATGGGGGCATAAAGTTGCATTTCAAATTCCCGGTAATTACGGCGGTTATCAGGGCATTCGTTACGATCCCGTGAACAAAGTTTATTATGGTTCATCTGATCCACGCAAAGATGGAATGGCTGCGGGTTATTAATGATGTGATTTTTTTTACAGAACAATTGAAAATCCGGTAAGCAATGCCAATTTCCTGCGTTAGAATTTTGGTGTTTACTAAATTTAAAAATGGTCAGGCTCATTCCTGAATTTTTACTTCTTCATCCACATTGGTTTTAGCTTCCCGATCTTTTTATAAACGGGGCAGGTTTCTGTATGTGCGCCGGGCAAATAACCTGCACTCATCAAAAATTCATTTACAATTTCACCGCCTGTAAAACGAAAATTTTTTTTAAAAAGTTTTACCCATTCTTCTTTTGTTAGTGGATGATAATGTTCTAACCAGTTTTTAAACGAACCAAATTCTTTTTGCAGTTCAAGAATTTTCTTTGCGTTTTCTATTGCTGCATTTATTTTCAAACGATTTCGAATGATGCCGGCATCATTCAAAAGCTTTTCGATTTTTTTCTCGTTATACTTTGCCACTTTAGCAACTTCAAAATTGTCGTACGCTTTAAAAAAATTTTCTTTCTTTTTCAAAATGGTGTCCCAGCTTAAACCTGCCTGATTTATTTCAAGCACAAGTCTTGCAAAAAGTTCGTTGTCGTTGTGCAAAGGAAAACCATACTCATTATCGTGATAGAGTTTGTGCACGTTGTTTTTATCAAGTGTTTCTACATAAGTACAATAAGATTTAATTACCGGGGCTTCCATAAAAATTTTTCATTAAGAGAACAATATTACAAGATTACACAACAATATAATTCTGTGATGACGAAAATAAAAAAGTGATGCTATTAATTGCGCTGCGGTTCCAAAGCTGAAAAGAATTGTTACAGTTGAAGTGAGTGACACAACAGGCGTTGAAGAGAGTACTGCTGCTCACACAATAAAAGTCTTCCGCGTAACATAAATTATAATTTCTATTTTTAGATCATGAAGTATTTTATTTTTTTACTCTTATTTTTTCCTATGGTTGCAAAAGCACAAACAACTGATGTTATGATCGCAAAAAATGTAAAGGATGTTATGCCAAAAGTTATCGAGTGGCGAAGGCATTTTCATCAAAATCCCGAGCTTTCAACACGAGAATATAAAACGAGTGCATTTGTTGCAGACTACTTAAAATCTTTAGGATTGGAAGTAAAATATCCGTTTGCAAAAACAGGAATTGTAGCAATATTGAAAGGAGGGAGGCCGGGACCCACAATAGCTTTGCGCGCCGACATGGATGCGTTGCCTATCACAGAGAGAGTGGATCTTCCTTTTAAATCAACTGTAACAGATACACTAAATGATCAAACAGTTGGCGTGATGCATGCGTGCGGACACGATGCCCATACCGCAATGCTGATGGGCGCTGCAACGGTCTTGAGTAAAATGAAAAGCGACATTACCGGTACAATTGTTTTCCTGTTTCAACCTGCCGAAGAAGGTGCGCCTGCAGGCGTTGAAGCCGGTGCGCCATTGATGGTGAAAGAAGGTGCGCTTGATGATCCGAAAGTTGAGGCAGTGTTTGGATTGCACATCATAAGCAACATTGAGGCCGGAAAAATTGAATACAAACCCGGGTCTTTTATGGCATCGTCTGATTGGTTTACGATAACGGTGAAAGGAAAAGGAAGTCATGGTGCGATGCCATGGTTGAGCGTTGATCCAATTGTTGTTTCATCACAAATTATACAAGCATTGCAAACTATTGTGAGCAGGCAGGAAGATATTACAAAAGCTCCCGTTATTATTAGTGTGGGAAGTATTAACAGTGGAAATCGACCTAATATTATTCCTGAACAATCAGTGTTGACCGGCACTATTCGTACGCTCGACAGCAAGATGAGAAAAGATGTTTTGGAACGCATAAGGCGCACCGTTGAATCCGTTGCGGCGAGTGCAGGTGCAACTGCTCAAATAAATTTTGACGAAAAAACTTTGGTCACTTATAACGATTCAACGCTTGTAAATAAAACGCTGCCTGCTTTACAAGCTGCTGCGGGAAAAGAAAATGTAGTTCAATCAAACTGGGTTACTACCTCTGAAGACTTTTCATATTATGCAGAGAAGGCACCTGCTTTCTTTTTCTTTCTCGGTGGTATGCCGAAAGGAAATGATCCTGCAAAGGCTCCTGCACACCACACCGCAGATTTTTATCTTGATGAGAGCGGTTTTGATGTTGGCGTAAAAGCATTTTGTGAGATTGTTTTTAATTATGCATCATTGAAAAAACAATGAATCTGTTTACATAGATGTTGTAAACATGTTTTTTGTTTTGTGCTGATACCATTAAAACATTTAACGTAATTCCTTTTTATAAATCTTTGTTTATCGGAAAGATGAAAAATTTTTTGATTCTTTTATTGTGCATAGCAAGCGCTTGTTCGCCAAAATATAAAAATCCGCATGTACGCATTGAAACAAAATTTGGTGACATCGAGTTGGAATTATATCCTGATCAGGCTCCGAAAAGCGTTGCGGCATTTTTATCTTATATCGATTCAGGTTATTACAAGAACGCTGCATTTTACAGGGTGCTTCGCGATGATGAACAACCAATGGATGCACCCAAATCTGAATTGATACAAGGCGGAATATGGAAAACAAATTATAAACTTTCTGCTTCTCTGCCGGGCATTCCTCATGAAACCACACAGCAAACAAAAATTTTGCACAAGAACGGAGCGATATCATTGGCAAGACAAGCGCCGGGAACTGCCAACACAGAATTTTTTATTTGTGTTGGAGATCAACCCGGATTTGATTATGGAGGTGTAAATAATTCCGATGGACAAGGTTATGCAGCATTTGGAAAAGTGGTGAAAGGAATGGATGTTGTGAGATATATTTATGATGCTCCTGAAAATGATGGCGATCTTGACCCGCTGGTTTATATCTATAGTATGAAACGTCTATAATTGGTTCTACTTATTTGTTTCGAAATTTATATTGCTGTTGTAATGCAACGTTGCATTTGAAGTTTTTGTCATGATTGCATGAAGTATATTTTCCTGTTTGCTGCATGTGTTTTATTTGCTTGTCAAAAACCTATACTGGGCGATGTTAATGCTCCTGGTTCAAACAATAATGGTGCAAATGCAAAAGTTGTTTGGACAGGACCTGTTGAAACAGATGGTTGTGGCTGGACTTTACAGATCAATGACACATTTTATCACCCTGAAACACTTTCGGAGGATTTTCAGCAAGATCAACTAAACGTAATTGTAAGTTATCAGGCAACGAAAGGAATATTTGCTTGCGGTATTGCAGGCAATGGACTTCCGATTATTCAAATAACGAGTATAAGGAAGGAATGATTAAATAGATAGAGAAAAATTCCTGATTAATTATTATCCATATAAACATAAAGCCGCTTACATAAATTAAATTTCATTGCTGTTAAATTGAAACTATTTTCAGGATAATGAAATTTGCTGCAGCCATATTAGCTTGCGTTGTTCTAATAACATCAATGTATCCTGTGCCGAAGGAATATCTTTCAGGTCTTCAAACCCAAAGTAAATCCCAACATCAATGTTGCATGAAACAACATATGCAATGCAGCAAGGAATCAGAAAAAGAAAAAAAGAATTCTAAAAGTGGTTGCGCAAATAACAGTTGCAGTCCATTTTCTGCGTGCAATTATTATCCTGTGATACCTGCATTTTCTTATAAGGTGGTTTCGCCTAAATTGATTTTTAGTGGTATCAAATTTGTATCTTTTAAAGCGGATATTTTTTCCAACTACTACGCCGATATCTGGCATCCTCCACGTACGATTTAATTTTTGAAAACAAAACAATATTTGAAAAAATTAAAATCATTAGCAATGAAAAAAATATTTTTTGCTGTGGCAGTGGTCTGTTGTTTAAATACTGTTGCATTTGGACACGGTAATAAGCATAAAAACAACAAGCAGGCAACAAAACAAGAAGTAAAGACTTCTAAAAAAGATTGCCCTGCAACTTGCCCGATGACTCATTGTCCGCGTTAATGAGTAACAGCAATTTGAAGTAAAAAAGCCCACCATTTTATGGTGGGTTTTGTTTTGAGGAAAACTCAAATATCTCAGTATTAAGAAAGCACTTGTTGTCAAGATAAAAAAACTTTTAACTTGTGCCGCTTACATTTAAAACAACTGTCAATGAGAAAGCTTTATTTTTTCTTTGCCATATCTTCTGCAACAACTTTTTTTATTTCAAAAAATATTATTGCTCAAACAAAACCCATAACCTTAAATCCTCAGAACCCACATTATTTTTTATACAAAGGAAAACCAACAATACTCATTACTTCCGGTGAGCATTATGGTGCAGTTCTCAATCTTGATTTTGATTATATCACTTATCTCGATGAATTAAAATCAAACGGTCTCAATTTAACACGCACTTTTAGTGGCGCTTATGCAGAACCGATGGGTGCTTTCAATATCGCAAAGAACACATTAGCACCGGCAGAAGGAAAATTTATTTGTCCGTGGATGCGAAGTGATCAACCGGGCTATACAAACGGAGGCAATAAGTTTGATCTTACAAAATGGGATGAAAATTATTTTATACGTTTGAAAAGTTTTATTTCCGCAGCTCAACAACGAGGCGTTATTGTTGAGTTCTCTTTGTTCTGTCCTTTTTATGAAGAAGCACAATGGAAACTTAGTCCAATGAATGTGATCAATAATATTAACAACGTCGGAAATGTTGATCGCAACAATGTTTATACGCTTGATAAAAACGGTGGTTTACTTTCAATACAAGATGTAATGGTCCGCAAAATTGTAAATGAATTGAAAGACTTTGATAATGTGATTTACGAGATCTGCAATGAACCGTATTTTGGTGGTGTTACAAAAGATTGGCAAAGACATATTGCAGATGTGATAACTTCAACAGAAAAAGATTTTTCTTCAAAGCATCTCATCACTCAAAATATTGCGAACAATTTTGAAAAAATTATCGATCCCAATCCTGAGGTTTCTGTTTTCAATTTTCATTATGCTTCACCACCCGTTACTGTTGCAATGAATTATGATTTGAATAAAGTTATCGGTGATAATGAAACCGGTTTTCGCGGAACCAGTGACAGCACTTATAGAAGAGAAGGTTGGGAATTTATTCTTGCGGGTGGAGGATTGTATAACAATCTCGATTATTCTTTCACCGCCGATAATGAGAAAGGAGGTTTTGTTTACCCTTCCACTCAACCGGGAGGAGGAAGTGCAGCGTTGAGAAAACAGTTGAGCTACTTAAAAAATTTCATCAGTCAATTTGATTTTGTTCAGATGCAGCCTGACAGCACAAGTGCGAGCGACGTATCATCTCAAAAAGCAAGAGTGCATGTGTTGTCAGAAAAAGGAAAGCAATATGCAGTTTATATTTTCGGAGGTGAGCAAACAAATCTTTCATTAACTCTTCCTGCCGGCACATATCAAACCGAATGGTCGAACACACTCACTGAAAAAATTGAAAAACAAGAAACATTACAATCGAATGGAGAAAAAATAACGATCACTTCTCCAAATTATAAGGAAGATATAGCACTTCGAATTGTGAGAATTAAAAAGTAAAAAGTAAAAATTTAAAAGAGTCTCGATTTGTTTTTACTTTTTACTTTTTCCTTTTGACTTTGATGAATAAAGATCAGAATGTTGAAGTGAGTGACACAACGAAGCTCAATAGTAGCACTTCAGCTAAGTACAAAAAATTACACTTCAAACTGCGACAAATTCAACTTAGGATCTAATCTTTGATTGGAGAAATAAATTTCATCCCATGTTTTTTCCTGTCGAGCAGTGGCAGCTTCTCTTCCAAGAATTGCGGTGAGTGTTGAGGTCGCTCCTAACTTTGCCTGGTTCAAATAATTTCCTGAAACAATGCTATCAATGAAAGCTTTTTCTTTGTTTGCATCTGAATCATGAAGCGACGAATTGAAAACACCTGAAGCTTGTTGCTGCGGTGTAAGTTCTGTATCTGTTTTTGCAATGCCGGAATCCCAGGCATTATCTCCTTTAATAAAAACGCCACCGCTGTAATGCGCCTCTGCATAGCCTTTCGTTCCGATGAACTTTGCGCAAACATCACCAAAGTAACCACCTGTTTTTGTCGAATGCGCGCTTACATTAATGTCGTTGGGATATTTATACAACACCTCGAAATTGGTGAACGCATCACCAAAATCAGGACCACCTTTTGCACCGCCATTACCCACCGCATGAATAGGGTGGGCATCCAAAGTCCAGTTGCAAACATCAAGCATGTGAATCGCCTGATCTAAAATTATATCACCCGACAACGCACGAAAATGATAATGATTGCGAATACGCATCTCATCCCATGATGCATTTTTTACCTCATGTATTTCTGCGCCGGACGAGAAATAATAAAGTTGCGCCGTGATGACATCACCAATATCTCCGCGTTGAATTCTTTTCACCATTTCAACATAAGGCGATGCATGACGAATTTGAAATCCGATTGCCATACTTAATTTTCCATTCAGTTTTTCACCAATCTCTTCTGCCCGCTTGCAGCCGTCAACATCAGGCGCAATGGGCTTTTCGCAATACACATGCTTGCCTGCATTCACCGCGGCTTCTAAAATATCCACATGCGCATAAGCCGGCGTTGAAATAAGCACAGCATCTACATCTTTGTTTTCAAGCAATCGCATGAATGCCTTCGAACCTCTATAAATATTTGTTTTTTTCAGCGCAGGAAAATTCTTCGCAGCATTCAGTTGATTGAATGTATTCTCCGCCGTTTGCAGTTTGTCTTCAAACAGGTCAGCGATGGCAATAATGTTTGTGTTTGTATTTTGCGACATTGAAGTAATGACGGCAGTGCCGCGGTTTCCGCAACCAACCACACCAACACGAATCGCGGAATTAGCACGCGAACCAAAGACGATGTCTGGTTTTAAAATAGTGAAGGCGCCTAATGTTGCTGTTGTTTTCAGAAATGATCTTCTCTCAATTGTTTTTGTCATAGCAGAGTTTTTTGAGTTTTATGATGAAGAATTTTTATGAGCCAGGCTGTATTGCTACTATTCAACTTTCGTTGCGTCGCACTCTTGTACTGATAGAATCTTTATTCAGCAAATAACTTTCACAACATGCCTCTTAAATTAAAACAGGAAATTTATGAAGAAGATTTGTATGTTCTGCATTTTCCATTAAGAAATCACTTGCATTAATATTCTGTAACGTTCAAAAAAATCTTTTCATATCTTAATGTCCAACATAGTTTAAAAACCTTCTAAATCTCTTATCATGAACAGACAACTGCTTATGCTCACTATTGGTGTTTGTGTTTTTTTATCATGCACACACAAATACAAAACGATTGGAAGTATTGAACGAATTGAACCTGCATTTGATTCGATCATTTCATCAAACGCAACACCTGAAATCATCGCCGATGGTTTTGCATGGAGCGAAGGACCGCTCTGGATTGAAAGTAAAAAAATGTTATTGTTTTCTGATATTCCCAATAATACAGTTTATAAATGGACCGAAGCTAAAGGAAAAGAAGTTTATCTCAAGCCTTCCGGTTACACAGGTTCTGTAGCGAGAGGCGGTGAAACGGGCTCGAATGCTTTGGTATTAAGCGGAGATGGCAAACTTGTTTTATGCCAGCACGGCAACAGGCAAATGGCAATGATGGATGCTGATATTGACAACCCGAAACCTGTTTATAAAACTATTGCTGCAACATATCAATCAAAAAAATTCAACAGCCCGAATGATGCAGTTTATAGAAGTGATGGTACTTTGTTCTTTACTGATCCGCCTTATGGTCTTGAAAAAAATATGGATGATCCTTTGAAAGAAATTCCTTTCCAGGGTGTGTATAAGGTTGATGCATCGGGTAATGTAAAATTATTGACTGATAGTATTTCGAGACCAAATGGAATTGCTTTTATGCCTGGGGAAAAAACTTTGCTCGTTGCAAATTCTGATTCTACAAAGCCCGTGTGGTATATGTTTGATGTTGATGCAAATGATTCGTTGGTTAATCAAAGAATTTTTTATGACGCATCTGTTGAAGCGAAAAAAGAAAAGGGTTTGCCTGACGGAATGAAGATTGATAAGAAAGGAAATATTTTTGCAACAGGACCGGGAGGCGTTTCGGTATTTGACCAAGCCGGAAAAGTTTTAGGCAAAATAAAAATACCTGTCAGTTGTTCAAACATCGCATTAACACCTGATGAAAAAACACTTTTTATTACAGCAGATATGTATGTTTTGAGATTGAAATTAAAAGAGTGACTTAATCTCAAAAAAGTGTTTAAAATTATTTTCTTTCTTTAGCGCGATGGCAAATCACTTCAATGGAAAAACTAAAGGCGAGAGCAAACCCAATTGCTTCCCATAAAGATTGATTTTTTACAAGAGCCATTATCATCATTACAAGACAAAATACGCTGGTAACAACAGTGAGGGCGTTTTTTTCGGAAAAATATTTTTTCATATCAGACCACTTTTCGACGGACGCAAAAATATTACAGCGTTATTATATTTTCAATAGCACGTCATTAGAAATACACTAAGTTTTCATTAAAATTTTGAGAAGTTTACCGCGAAATAGCAGGGACAACCGGCAAACTTTCATTTCCAGTCGCGCTTAAAGATTGTACGGCAAAAAAATAATTATCCATTGAATAAGGAAGATTAACATCTGTTTGTTCGGTATAAATTTTCTTTTGCCAAACAGGACTTGTTGTTTCACGCATCAAAATATAGTAACCTTTTACACTGCCTGTTGCAGGTGCTTTCCAAAAAAGATGCGTATAGTTTGTAAGATCTTTTACATCAATTTTCACTTCCTGCGGCATTGACGGTGCTTTTGCAAGATTAGCGAGATTACATAAATTCAAACAAGTATTTTTTCTTAAATATTCGAAGTCCATGAACTCAGGCAGATCGCCGTATTGAATATTATTTTCTTTTCTCACATCCTGGTGCTGATGATAAAAATTTTCATTCATTTCAGTTATGCGAACAGCCGCATAACCATTTTCAACGTAAGGCAAATGATCACCACCGCGAAGAAAACGATCATTGCGATAGATCATCACAACCTGCAAATTATCTACATAGCGTTCCCCAATTTCTTTTACATAGCGTGCAAGTTGTCGCGCCTTTCCATCATTCTCCAATCCAAGTTGTCGAATTCTTTTTGCATTGCTGTCCAACTCATAAGCCGGAAGCCCTTCACTGAAAACCCTCACCTGTGTGTTGTTGATGATATTAGTTTCGCTGCTGTTGTTGCTGCCCATGATGTCGTTGTTCAAAACGGCTTCAATGTTCCAGTTTTGTTTTTTTGCTTTATTCGCCATGTAAGTTGAACCAAGCAGTCCTTGTTCTTCGCCGCTTACCGTAACAAAAATTATTGTTGCAGAAAATCTATGCTTGCTCATTATCCTTGCACATTCAATTACGGCGGCACTTCCGCTGCCATCATCATTTGCACCGGGAGCATCACCGGTTCTGTCCATTACATCACTGCGCCTGTTATCCAAATGACCGCTGATAATAAGTATGCGATCATCTTTTTCATCCGTTCCTCTTAGTGTTGCCACAACATTGCCCAGCAATAGAGGTGTATCAACTCTTCTGCTGCGTTGTAATGTAACCGTATCAATAAATGCAGTTAACCTTCGGTTTGATTGTTTTGCAAATTGATTGAATTTACTAAGCACCCAATTCCGTGCTGCACCGATTCCGCGTTTTGCATCTGTTTGCGTGCTCAAAGTGTTTCTCGTTCCAAACGATACAAGTGTTTTTATGTATGATTGTATTGAATCTGCTGAAACTTCTTTTACCATTTGTTCTATTTCAGGATCTCTTTGAATAATTGTTTGTGCATAAGCAGAAAAAATAAATGTAACGGCAAGGATCAGCAAAACAGTTTTTTTCATTGGTTGATTTTTAAGTGTTAAAACTACAAGAATAAATTTTTTGCAGTTAAGAAAAGAGGATGGAGTAAAAATTTCAGTTCAATTGAAAAGGGAACGATCAAGTGAGTGACACAACAGGCGATGCCATTAATACTGCAGCTTGACACAAAAAAATTTTCTAATAATTATTTATGATATGCAAAAATTTCAATCGTAAATTCTTTACTTTGAAAAAACGATAGCTATGCCTTACAAAGATTTAAGTGCGGTGCATGAATTGGTTTCAGGAATTTTTCAATTACCGCAAACACCGGATGAATGGGAACAATACAAATTAAGCGATGAGCAAATAGCATTTTTTAAAGAGAATGGTTTTCTTGCCAACGTAAAAATGCTTGACGAAAAGCAAATCGAATTTTTACGAAACGAAGTGGAAGAACTTGCTGATGTAAATCATCCCGGTCACGAATTGTTTTATGAATTCCATAGTAATGAATCGAGTGATCCTTCAACGATTTTATTTCATGCATTAGGCGCATGGCGTATCACGCCCGGCTTTCATGATGTGTTGTGGAATCCACGATTTCTTGTTGCAGCAAGCCAGTTGCTTGGAAATACCTCGGTAAGATTTTGGCACGATCAACTTTTTTGCAAGCCGCCAAAGAAGGGTGGTGTTGTTGCATGGCACCAGGATTATTCTTATTGGACACGAACAAAACCTGTTGCTCATCTTACGTGTTGGTGCGGTCTTGATAATTCTACTGCGGAGAAGGGTTGTTTGCAATATGTTCCAAAAAGTCATAAGTGGGGTTTGCTTGACAAGCCTGAATTGGCGGGCAACCTGATGGGCATTCTTGATTATTTAACTGAAGAGCAAAAGAAAGAATTTAAACCAATACCAGTTGAAACGAAAGCGGGTGAAGCAATCTTTCATCATTCATTAACGCTGCACGGAAGTGGCGAAAATAAATCTGATAAACCTCGCCGCGCATTTGTAATAAATGTTTTTGCCGATGGGGTTGTTTCAGATTCAAATGATGAGTTATTGTGTGGCGTCCCGCCGGTCCCGAAAGGAGAGAAAATGCAGGGACAATTTTTTCCATTGTTGTATAGAGCGTAAAAAAGTTTATAGAGCAGATAAAGTATATAAAGTGTTGGTAGTTTTTTGGTGGCAAACTTTATCGCTTTACTGATCTTCTGTTGCGTCGCATTACGTTCATCGTTCCTTTTTCAAATAAGCTGCGATGCAGTTTATCTGAGCTTTTCGAAGGATCACTCACTTGCAATTTCTGTTTTCATGGCAGCATTATTAGTGTGTTGTATAAATAAAAACGTCCGGATAAAATATTTCTATTTTTCCCGGACGTACAAACTACCACATGAAAAGAATGCTTAATGAGCTGAAGTTTTAAATTCCTTTCTAAAGGTTATTTCCAATCAGTGATTATTAACAACTATCTATTCTTCTTCATCATCATCTTCTTCAAACTCATCTGCTTCAATTGTTAAGTCTTCTCCTTGTTCTATATCGTCATCTCCTTCGTCTGTATCGTCTTCAAATTCTACTGTAATATCTTCGGCGTCTGCAGCAGATTCATCATCGTCATCTATTTCTTCATCTAATTCCAGTGCAATAATATCTTCGTCATCGTCTTCCTCATCTTCGTCATCGGGTAAATCTGAATTGAAGCCATTTCCATTCTTTTCCATATAGGGGCTATTAAGGTCTTGAAATTTTTTGTTGTCATCCCTTTCAGCCTTTTTGTTTTGCTTTGCAAACATATTTTTAGTTTAAGCTTAAAAAATATACAGATGAATCAGTATTTTTTACCACCACTCTTCATGTCTTTGTTATGATCTGTACGCGTCATATTGCTTCCTTTATTATCTCTCATTGACTCGCTGCGGCTTGTGCTGGTTCTTTTCATCTTGTCTTTTTCATCCGCCGCCTTACCATGATTTTTTGTTTCATGACTCTTTGATTTATTCATAGTTTTTAGTTTTCAATGGTTAAATAATGACTTTGATTATATGAAATAAATTACTGTGCCATTATTACATGCCTATTCAAAAGCTATAACAAAAGGCTCTTTTTAATAAAATGATAAAAAATTGGGGAACTTATTCAACACTACATGTGAAGGATTGAAGACGTGTTTTTTGTAGATACAGGGGTTATCATAAAGGAAGCTGAAATACTGAAATCAGTATCCATATTTATCTTTCCACAATGAGCGTAGAAATTTTCTCAATTCTTCTTCTCTTGCATTATTGCCGGGATCGTACAATTTAGTACCGGAAAGCTTTTCGGGCAAATATTCCTGCTCAGAAAAATTACCTTCATAGGAATGGGAGTATTTATAGCCCTTTCCGTAATCAAGATCTTTCATTAAACGTGTTGGCGCATTGCGAATATGTAATGGCACAGGAAGATCCCCGTATTGGCTTACTGCTGACATTGCACTTCCGATCGCTTCAACAGCACTGTTGCTTTTTGGAGAGGAGGCAAGATAAGTTGCGCACTGGGATAAAATGATCATGGCTTCAGGATGTCCGATTTTATTTACTGCATCAAAGGTTGCATTGGCAAGAAGCAAAGCATTTGGATTTGCGTTTCCAATATCTTCGCTTGCAAGTATCACCATTCTGCGTGCAATAAATTTTACATCTTCTCCGCCTTCGATCATTCGTGCAAGCCAATACACTGCAGCATTCGGATCACTTCCCCGCATACTTTTGATAAAAGCAGAAATGATATCATAATGCTGTTCACCTTGTTTATCATAAATGGCAATACGTTTTTGTGCCACTTCCATAACAAGATCATCAGTGATAACAATTTCTTTTTTCTTTTGAAATGAAGTGACAACCAGTTCGAGCAGGTTCAATAATTTTCTTGCATCACCTCCTGAAATATTGATGAGCGCCGTCGTTTCTTTTAATTCAATTTTATATTGCTGCATTACTTCATCTTGTGCTGTGGCGGTGTGCAACAATTTTATCAAATCCTTTTCCTGTAAGGGTTTCAGCACATACACCTGGCAGCGGCTGAGTAAGGCGCTGTTGACTTCAAAAGAGGGGTTTTCGGTCGTGGCGCCGATCAGGGTAACAATTCCTTTTTCGACTGCGCCTAACAGGGCATCCTGCTGGCCCTTGTTAAAGC
>Ga0207657_10001257_pt1 | contig 27123 bp, 28 predicted proteins | sample KBSC33metaG_FD_184316 | JGI IMG/M metagenome (GOLD analysis project Ga0207657, IMG submission 184316) | Corn rhizosphere microbial communities from Kellogg Biological Station, Michigan, USA - KBS C3-3 metaG (SPAdes) (version 2) | ecosystem: Host-associated > Plants > Roots > Rhizosphere > Soil ... | reverse complement strand
CGTCGTGGTAGGGCGCTCGAGCATCGTCGGCAAGCCGATGGCGCACCTGCTGCTCCAGGCGAACGCGACCGTGACGATCTGCCACTCCCGCACCGTCGACCTCGAGCGGCACACGCTCGACGCCGACATCCTCGTCGCCGCCGTCGGGCAGCTGCACGTGATCGGCGCCGAGCTGGTGAAGGCCGGCGCCACGGTCATCGACGTCGGCATGAACCGGACGGAGAACGGCCTCTTCGGCGACGTCGACCCGAGCGCGGCCGAGCACGCGGCCTACATGACGCCCGTCCCCGGCGGCGTCGGGCCGATGACGATCGCCATGGTTTTGAAGAACACGGTCAGCGCCGCGCGGGCTCGGCGAGGCCTTGTATCGCGCGCAACCTGAGCTAAGATTTCGCCGATCAACCATCGGTCGGCGGCGCGGATGCCCGAGCCGTCGGAAGAGTTAGTAGGAGGAACACAGTTGGCAGAAGGCACCGTGAAATGGTTTTCGAACGAGAAGGGCTTCGGGTTCATCGAGCGCGAGGGCGGCGACGACGTCTTCGTCCACTTCTCGGCGATCGGCATGGAGGGTTACAAGTCGCTGACCGAGGGTCAGAAGGTCTCGTTCGAGGTCGTGCAAGGCCCCAAGGGCGCACAGGCCGCGAACGTCATGGCGATCTAGAGAACCTGTCGGACCCAGATGTGAAGAGGCCCCGACAGGGGCCTCTTCTTTTTCTGTAGAACGGCCTTTCGAAATGGCAATCGACCGCGAACAGCTGCTGCACGTCGCCCGCCTCGCGCGGCTCGAGCTCCGTGACGACGAGCTCGAGCGTCTCGGCGCGCAGCTGAACGACATCCTCGGCGCGGTGTCGAAGGTCTCCGAGCTCGACCTCTCCGACGTGCCGCCCACCTCGCATCCACTCGATGTCGTCAACGTGTGGGGCGCCGACGAGCCGCGGCCGTGCCTGCCCGTCGAGGAGGCGCTCGCGAACGCGCCCGAGCGCGAGGGCGACTACTTCAGGGTGCCGCCCGGAGGCTCATGATCGACACGCTGCGCCTGACGGCCGAGGAGGCGATGCGCCTCGTACGGGACAAGGAGCTCTCGAGCGCGGAGCTCTACGCCGCGTACCGCGAGGCGATCGACGCGCGCGACCCCGAGCTCCACTGCTTCCTGCATGTCTGCGAGGACGACGGTGGCGCGGGCGTCCCGCTCGCGGTGAAAGACGTGATCGGGACGAAGGGGATCCCGACGACAGCGGGCTCGAAGATCCTCGAGGGCTACGTGCCCGTGTACGACGCGACCGTCGTCGAGCGCTGCAAGGCGCATGGCCTCCGCGTGCTGGGCAAGACGAACACCGACGAGTTCGCGATGGGCTCGTCGACCGAGAACTCCGCGTACGGGCCGACACACAACCCGTGGGACCCGTCGCGCGTTCCCGGCGGCTCGGGCGGGGGCTCGGCGGCGGCGGTGGCGGCAGGGCTCGCGCCGTGGGCGCTCGGCTCCGACACGGGCGGCTCGATCAAGCAGCCCGCCGCGCTCTGCGGCAACGTCGGCCTTCGCCCGACGTACGGCACCGTCTCGCGCTACGGCGTCGTGGCGTTCGCGTCGAGCCTCGACCAGGTCGGGCCGGTTGCGCGGAACGTCCGCGACTGCGCGCTGCTCTATTCGATCCTCGCCGGACGCGATCCGTGCGACACGACGACGGTCGACCTGCCGCAGGCGGTGCAGCTGCCCGAGCGCACCGACCTGAAGGGCGTGCGGATCGGCGTGCCGACCGAGTTCACCGAGCACGAGGCGATCGCTCCCGGCGTCCGCGACGCCGTGCACCGCGCGATCGACCTCGCGCGCGAGCTCGGGGCGGAGGTGGGGGAGTGCTCGCTGCCGCTCTCGCTCGAGTACGGCGTCCCGTGCTACTACCTGATCGCTCCCGCCGAGGCGTCGTCGAATCTCGCGCGCTACGACGGTGTGCGCTTCGGCTACCGCTCGCCGAACGGCAACGACCGCCTCGAGATGTACGAGCGCACGCGCGACGAGGGCTTCGGCGACGAGCCGAAGCGGCGCATCATGGTCGGGACGTACGCGCTCTCGGCCGGCTACTACGACGCGTATTACGGGCAGGCGCAGAAAGTGCGCACGGTGTTGATCCGCGAGCATGCCGAGGCGTTCGAGCGCTTCGACTTGCTGCTGACGCCGACGTCGCCGACCGTTGCGTTCGAGCTCGGCGCGAAGACTGCCGACCCGATCGCGATGTACCTGAACGACCTGCTCACGATCCCGTCGTGCATGGCCGGCCTGCCCGGGCTGAACGTGCCGTGCGGGCTGAGCGAGGGGCTGCCCGTCGGCCTGCAGCTGATCGGCCCGCAGTTCTCCGAGAACGCGCTCTTCGCCGCCGGCTACGCCTTCGAGCAGGGGCTCGGCTTCGATCCCGTTCCGGAGCGGCTGCGATGACGATGCGCTTCGAGGACCCGGCGGCCGACTTCATCCCCGCGGTGCAGCGCGTGTTCGGCACGGAGCCGCGGGTGCTCGACGGCTCGCGCGCGGTGCTCGTCGGCGACGTCAAGCTCCAGCTCGAGGCGGGCGAGCGCGAGCTCTGGCTGATCGAGCGCAAGGGCGTGCTCGAGCACCGCCTCGGCATGGTCGAGGTCGATCTCGACATCGAGGCCGCCGTGCGCGAAGCGAAGGAGAAGCTCGATGAGCACTGAGTGGGAAGCGGTCATCGGCCTCGAGGTGCACGCGCATCTGAAGACGAAGACGAAGATGTTCTGCCGGTGCGCGCTCGAGTACGGCGCCGGCGAGAACACGCACACCTGCCCGGTCTGCCTCGCGCATCCCGGCGCGCTGCCGGTGCCGAACGCGCTCGCGATCGAGCACACGATCAAGCTCGGGCTCGCGCTCGGCTGCGAGATCTCGCCGCACGCGATCTTCGCGCGCAAGAACTACTTCTATCCCGACCTGCCGAAGGGCTACCAGATCAGCCAGTACGAGCAGCCGCTCTGCGGCCGCGGCGCGCTGACCGTGCCGACGCCGGACGGCGAAGACGTCGTCGGCATCACGCGCGCGCACCTCGAGGAGGACGCGGCCAAGACGGTGCACGCGGGCGGCGCGACGGGTCGCAGCGTCGGCGCCGACTACTCGCTCGTCGACTTCAACCGGGGCGGCACGCCGCTGCTCGAGATCGTGAGCGAGCCGGACATCCGCTCGGCCGACGAGGCCGACCGCTTCCTGCGCCTCCTGCGCCAGACGATCGTCGAGCTCGGTGTCTCCGACGCGGAGATGGAGAAGGGCACGATGCGCGCCGACGTCAACGTGTCGGTGCGCAAGCGCGGCGAGACGGGCTTCCGTCCGCGCTGGGAGCTGAAGAACATGAACAGCTTCACGTTCATCCGCCGCGGCATCGACGCGGCAGTACGCGAGCAGGTGGCCGCATACGAGCGCGGCGAGACGCTCGAGCAGTCGACCTACGACTACGACCCGGACACCGACCGGCTGACCGTGCACCGCTCGAAGGAGGAGGCGGACGACTACCGCTACTTCCCGGAGCCCGACCTCGTCCCCGTCGAGCCGCCGGCGGAGCTCGTCGAGCGGCTGCGCGCGGAGCTCGGCGAGCTGCCAGGCTCGCGCATCCGCCGCATCGAGGCGGAGGTCGGCTACGAGCTCGCGTACGAGCTCGTCGCGACCGGGAACGAGCCGAAGGCCGTCGCGCTCGTCGAGCACGGCGTCGACTGGCGCGCAGCGGCGAACGTCGCGATGAACCAGCCGGACTTCCTGCTCGAGAACGCAGGCGCGCTCGCGAAGATCCTCCAGGCGAACGTGACGCGCGACGCACTGAACGCCGCGTTCGTCGCCGCTGGGACAGGCTCGATCGACGTGGACGAGTACCTCGGTCAGACCGCGGTCAGCGACGAGTCGGCGCTCGAGCCCGCCATCGACGCGGTGCTCGCCGCGAATCCGCAGCAGGTCGAGACCTACCGCGGCGGCAAGGAGGGCGTGCTCGGCTTCCTCGTCGGCCAGGTGATGAAAGAGACGGGCGGCAAGGCCGACCCGAAGGTCGTCAACCGGCTTCTGCGGGAGAAGCTGCAGGCGTAACGAGATCCTCGAGCCGCGGCGCCGAGCGGATCGACGAGCTGAACGTGCCGACGACCGCGGCTGCGAGCGTCCAGCCGGTGAAGACGGCGATTGTCACGCGCGACGACACGGAGCTGAGCAGCAGTCCGGCCGCGAGCGGGCCGAACGGGACGGCGAGCACGCGCAGTGTGCTCGAGACGGACATCACGCGCCCGACGAGCCGGTCGGGCGTCAAGGCGTACCAGTACGCCGCGACGGCGGAGTCGGTGTTCGGAAAGCAGAAGGCTTGCACTGCGAATGCGACCGCGAGCACGTATGCATTCGGCCAGATGAAGAACGGCGCGTAGACGACACCCGCCCAGAACTCCGAGAGCAGGATGGTGTGCAGCGAGAAGAAGCGGCGGAGCAGCGGCGACGCGACGGCCCCGAGCAGCGCCGTCACGCCGACGAGTGCGACAAACGCACCGATCGTTGCGCTCGACAGTCCCTGACGCTTCGCGAGCACGATCACCGCGAGCTGCACGCCGGTGGTCGAGAAGTTGCTCGCCGCGATCATCAGCATCGTCGTCCGGAGGAAGGGAACGTGCGACAGGAACGACAGACCCTCCGCGAGCTGCTTCCTGAGCGGCGCGGTGTCGCCGACGCGCTCCTCCTGGAAGCGGGTGCGCATCAAGAGGACCGACACGGTCGAGAAGACGTACGAGAGCGCGTCGACGAGGAACGGCAGCCCACGGGCCAGGCCGAAGAGCGCTCCGCCGACGGGCGGGGCGGTGAGCAGCACCGTTGCGCCGCGCGCCTGCGCGAGGCTGGCGGCGGCCGGCAGCTGCTCGAGCGGCACGACCGAGCGGAACGCGCCGGTCTGGCCGGCGCGGAAGAAAACTCCGCCGGTCGCATCGACGAATGCGATGACGAGGATCGTCCAGAACGACACGTTGTGCGTCAGCACGAGCGCGGCGAGCGTCCCGACCGAGGCCGCGCTCACGATGTCGGCCATGATCATCAAGCGCCTGCGGTCGAAGCGGTCGGCGACGACGCCGGCCGGGAGGTTGAACAGGAGCAACGGCGTGAACTCCGCGGCGCCGACGAGCCCCGCCTTCGCCGCCGACCCGGTCACCGCGAGCACGAGCAGGGGATAGGCGATGGCCGACACCCTCGACCCGAACGTCGAGAGCAGCTGCCCCGACTGGAGCAGCATGAAGTCGCGGTTGCGGCGAAGCGGGACGGAGCTCATTCGGGCACGGCGAGTTCGCTGAGGCTCGGCGCGCGGCGGATCGACGGGCTCAAGCTCCCCCAGAGCGCGAGCGCTGCGCTGACGATCGTGAAGAAGAGCACCGTCATGCGTGGTGAGGCCGTCCCGAGCAGGAAGCCCGCGGCGAGCGGCCCGAGCGGCTGCGCGAGGAGCGCGATGTTGCGCGCGACGCTGCTCACCCGCCCGATGAGGCGGTCGGGCGTCACGGCGGTCCGGTAGCCGATGATCGCGGCGTTGCCCGCCGGGATGAAGAACGCCACGGGAACAGTCGCCGCGAGAAGCACGTAGACGTTCGGCACGAAGACGAACGCGATGATCACGACGTTGAGCCAGAGGTTCAGGACGACGATGCCCCGCATCGACAGCTTCCGGTTGATGAACGGCGCGACGAACGAGCCGGCGAGCGCGGCGGCGCCGAAGAGCGCGATGCTGACGCCGATCCCGCCGCTCGAGATGCCGTGCCGCTTCGCGACGACGATGAACGTCAGGAAGATGCCCGCGAACATGAAGTTCGAGCCGGCGAAGATGATCGCGCACGTCCGCAGGAACGGCTGGCCCCAGAGCCAGCGGAACCCCTCGGCGATCTGCGCGCGCATCGACGTCGTGTCGGCGACCCGTGTCTCCTGAAACGGCGTGCGGATCGCGAGGAGCGACACGATCGAGAACGCATAGGACGCGAGGTCGGCGATGAACGGCAGCGTGCGGCCGAGCCCGAAGAGTGCGCCGCCCGCGGACGGGCCGACCAGCGTGACCGTGGCGAAGCGCGCCTGCTCTGCGGCCGCCGCGTCGGGGAGCTGCGGCGACGGCACGACCGACCGCAGCGCGCCGACCTCGGCGATGTTGAAGAAGGTGAAGGCCGTTCCCTCGATGAACGCGACGATCGCGATCTGCGCGAAGGTGACGTGGTCGATTGCGAGCGCCAGGACGAGGCTGCCGATCGCGGCGATGCGTACCGCATCCGCGGTGAGCATGAGCATGCGCCGGTTCCAGCGGTCGACCGCGACGCCGGCGAAGAGCGCGAAGAGGGCGTAGGGGAGGACGCTGGCGAAGCCGACGACGCCCGCGCGCGACGGCGAATGCGTCAGCGCAAGAACGAGCAGCGGGTACGCAATCTGCGTCGCCTGCGTCCCCGCTGTCGAGAAGAGCTGCCCGGACTGAAGGAGAACGAAGTCGCGGTTCCGCCAGAGCGGCGTCACGCGGCGAGTGCGGGCTCGACCTCCGCCGTCGTCTCTTCGGGCCGGCGCGTCAGCAAGTATGCGCCGGAGGCGAGGAAGACGACAGTCATCGTCACGATTTCTACCCTGAAATCGACGACCGTGATGAGCGCAGCGCCCACGGCGATGCCGATCGTCTGTGGAAGGCTGAAGAGCATGTTGGCCGCGGCCGCGACGCGGCCCTGCACCTCGTTCGGGCTGCGGCGCTGGTACGCGGTCGAAAGCGAGACGACTGCCCAGACGATGCCGACGCCCGCGACCGCGGTCGATGCGAGCACGATCGGCACGCTCGGGACCATCCAGAAGAGGTCGCCGATTCCGAAGAGCGCGACGCCGATCCCGGCGAGGCGCACGTCGCCTACGCGGCGCATGAGCCACGCGGAGGTGACGCCGCCGGCGATCGCGCCGACCCCCTGTGCAGTGCCGAGCACGCCGACGAAGGACGGCGAGCGGTGGAGAGCGTCGCTCGTCACGGCGAAGATCAGTGTCTCGGAGAATCCGGCGACGAGCAGCGCAGTCGCGAGGCCGATCGTCAGCTCGCGCAGCACCCGGGTGCGCGCGATGTGCGTCAGGCCGGCGGAGATCTCCTTGATGAAGTGATGCTCCTTCACGGCGCGGGCGGGCTCGACGAAGGTGAGCGCGGCGAGCGCTGCAGCCGAGACGACGAACGTCGCAGCGTCGACCATCGCGACGACCGAGCCGCCCCAGGCGGCGAAGATTCCAGCGCCCGCGAGCGGAGCAATGAGGCGCAGCCCTTCGCGGATCGACTGATAGGCGCCGTTCGCCTCGGCGAGCAGCTCGTCGTCGACCATCGCCTTCAACATCGCTCCGCGCGAGGCTGCGAAGAGGTCGCCGCCGAGGCCGTAGAGCAGCGTGACGCTGTAGATGATCCACATGTCGCCGCGGTCGTGCACGAAGAGGAGGAGGCACATCACGCCCGCGAGCGCGAGCTGGGTCGCGATCATCAGCGGCCGCTTCGGGAGGCGATCGACGACGAGGCCGCCGAACGGCGCCACGAGCCCGGTCACGCCGAACACGAGGAAGACGAGCCCGGCCTGGCTCGACGATCCGGTGAGCGTCTTCGCCCAGATGCCGAGGACGATGATCATCATCCAGTCCCCGAACATCGAGACCGTCTGCCCGCCGAAGAGGAGGCGCAGGTCCTTGCGGGCGAACAGCGCGCGCATGGGGTTACGAAGCGCGGAAGACGCGGAAGTCGCCGCTGACGGTCTTGCCGCGGACGACGAGCGTCGGCCCGTAGCCCTCGGCGGAGCCCGGATCGCTGCCGAGCGGGACCTCGGAGGAGAGGTCGCCGGAGACGGAGCCCGCGTCGACGTCGAGGTTCGTGCCGGCTTCGACGCCGATCTCGATGTCGCCCGACACGCTCTGCACGGTGACGTTGCCTTCGCGTGTCGAGTCGATGCGCACGTCCCCCGACACGGACTTGCCCTCGATCGACCGGCCGACGGAGCGCGCAAGCACGTCGCCGGAGACGCTCGTGAAGCGCAGGTCGCCGCCGACCGTCTCGAGGATCACGTCGCCGCTCACGCTCTTGATCGTCGCGTCGCGCTCGATGTCGCCGCGCACGATCAGGTCGCCGGAGGCCGACTTGCTCTCGAGCGACTGCACACGCCCGCGGAGCTTCATGTCGGCGGCGGCGGTGTTGAGGATTGCGTCGCTGCCGTGTGGGACGCGTGCGTGCACCGTCAGCCGGCCGCCGCTGCCCCAGCTCAGGTCGCCGATCGAGATCGTGATCCCGAAGGGCTTCTTGCCCTTGAGCTCGACGACGAGCCTGCGACCTTCCTGGCGGACCTCGGTCAGCTCGAGGATCTTCTCGCTGCCCTCGATCGTGATCGTCGACTCGTCGCCGTCGATCGTCTCGACCTCGATCTCGCCGATCGGGATCTTGATCTCGAGCTCGGCCGGCTCCGGTGTGTGAAAGCGATGCTCCGGCATCTCAGATCGCGCGGATCGTCGTGGGGCGGAGGCTCGACTTCACGATGCGCGCGAGCCACTCGGAGGGGGAGAGGCCGACGCTCGCCGCCGCCAGCTCGACCGAGCCGCGGAGGGGCTCCGAGAGGCTGACGGTGAGCGGAGCCTCGGGGACTCCCGACGGATCGTCGTAAACCCAGTGCGTGCTGCGGGCGTTGGGTGAGGGCTCGTGGAAGAACATCCCGGCTCCTTTCACGTCCGGCCGTAGCCGGTGAGGCGGCGGCGGCTCGACGAGCCTCCACCGGTGGATGAACGCGGCTCGCCCGCGCGCATGAGCGCGTGGACGATCAACGTGTTGACGGAGAGCCCGGCCGACGTGGCGTGGGCTTCGAGCCGTGCCTTGAGGCTCTCGGGGAGGCGGAGGGTGATCCGGGCCGTGAACGCCTCGTCGGCGGGCTCGGCGGCCGGAGCCTCCTCGTCGGGGACATAGACGAGCTCCGGGTCGCCACCGGCGAAGCGGACCTCGATGCGCCCGTCGTCGAGCTGGCCGTTGAGCTCGAGCGCGGCCTCGCCGAGCGCCTCGAGGAGGCGCCTGCCGATGGCCGACTCGAGCGCGACCGCGAGGAGCTCGGCCGCGCGGGCCGTCGACTCGTCGCCGACCGCTGCCACGCGGGCGAGGTCCTCCCGGAGCGCTTGGACATAGCCGTCGATCTGCATGACCGCAGTATGACATCACGATGATGTCATTGTCAAGTCATGGCGACGCTATTTCGGTGCGGAACTGACGTCAGAGCAGGCCGCAATACCTCGCAGTGTTCGGCCAGGGATAGAAACCCCTGCTCCTGGCGGCTTTTTCTGCTGTCCAGATCTGCTCGAGCGGCGTCCAGTGATCCGCCGTCCCCTTCGTCCGCAGGAGGTGCGGCGCGTAGGTCCGCTGGAAGCCGAGGTCCATCTGGAGCCCGCCGTAGTACGGGCCGCCCGAATCGGTCCAGCTTCCCTCGTAGCGGTGGATGCAGAGGAACTGCGCCATGTGCGGCGGCCGCGCGGCCGCCCGGCGGGCCGCGGCTGCACGACGCTTCCAGAGGGCGAGAGCCCGCTGGACGTCGGGGATGCTCATCTCGGTGAGAACGCGGCCTTCCGTGGGCGTCTTCTTCGCGCCCATCAGCTGCTCCCAGCGCCACGTTGCGTGCTGGTAGCCGTAGACCTGCCCGCCCAGCCAGTGGATGGCGGCCTGCCGTTTCGCCTCAGTCGATTGTCCTACCGCAGTTGCCTCGTTCCCCACAGCAGCCTGTAGGGCGCCGGATGCGCTCGCACAGCATGCGAGCAGGCCGGCCAAGGCCAGGATGAATCGCCGCAAAAAACGCCACCCCCCAGTGGTTTCGCTTGCTCAGTCGTAGACCGGTCGGGCGCGTGTCCGCAGGACTGCACCGACCGGCGCGGCTAATGCGTTGCGTTATCACCACCTTAGACACCAAAGTCACATCAAGGGTTTGTAAAGGAGGTTCTGGCGTCGCAGGCTGTCGCGATCTTCGCTACAAAGGTGCGCGGTTTCCGGGGTTTTTCCCATGCGGATCTCTTGTCGGCTCATCGTCGCGCTCGTTGCCGCGCTCGCTCTCGCGGGGCTTGCGGCTGCCGCGCCGCCGCAGGACCGGCTCGCGGCGGAGACGAACTTCACGAAGGCGAAGCGGCCGGAGAGCGCGATCCGCTTCATCGTCATCCACGTCAGCGAGGGGTCGTTCCCGGGAACGGTGGCGTGGCTGCAGAACCCGCATGCGCACTCGTCGGCGAACTTCGTCGTCGGTCGCGAAGGGGAGGTGCAGCAACTCGTGCCGCTGCACGACATCGCGTGGCATGCGGGCAACTGGGCGTACAACCTGCGCTCGGTCGGGATCGAGAACGTCGGCTTCACCGACGATCCCGCCGGCTTCACGACGAAGGAGTACCGCGCGGCGGCGCGGATCGCAGCCGTGATCGCGCGACGTTCCGTGATCCCGATCGACCGGCACCACATCATCGGCCACAGCGAGGTCCCGGATCCGAACGACCCGCTGCAGGGCGGCGGCATCGACAACCACACGGACCCCGGCACGTATTGGCAGTGGGGCCGTTTCATGAAGCTCGTCGAGCGCTTCGCGTACCCAGAGCGCTTCGTCGCGCACAAGCACGTCGGGCTTCAGATCGCCGGGAGCACGCTCTCCGACCGGCAGGTCGTCGCGGGCAAGGTGCCGTGGCGGACCACCGTCGGCGGACCGGTGAAGCACGTTTCGTACCTCGTCGACGGCAAGGTGCGGTGGGTCGACCGGATCGCACCGTACGCATTCGCAGGCGGGAAACCGCTCAACACGCTCGGGCTGAAGAACGGCAAGCACGTCCTCGAGGTTCGCGCGTACGGGTCGAAGTCGTGGACGCGGCACCGGTTCAGCGTGCGCGTGCGCAACGAGGCGTTCACGCTCGCCCCGGTCGGCCTGAAGCCGAAGGAGAAGGTCGTCGGGATGCTGCCCGTGCAGGCGCTCTTCACCGGCATGCCCCCGGCGCGCGTCCTCCTCTATCTCGACGGCCGCGAGATCGACCACGACACCTCGCCGCCGTATCTCTTCAAGTGGGACACGCGCCGCGCGACCGACGGCTTGCATCTCTTGACGCTCGCGGGCCGCGCACGCGACGGCCGCGTCGTGCGCTCGCGCATCCCCGTCAACGTCGTGAACGGCAGCGTGCTGCCCGCGGCGATCGCGGGCGACTCGCTCGTCGACGGGCAGACCGTGTCCGGCACGCAGCATTGGCTCGTCGAGACGAGCGGCACGGTCGCCGCGGTCGAGCTTGCCGTCGACGGCGTGACGCGCGCGACGCTGACGAAGGCGCCCTACGCGTGGGACTGGCAGGCGAGCGCGGAGACGCCCGGCCCGCACCGTCTCTCGGTGCGCGTGACGGGCGCCGACGGCGCGTTCGTCGAGCAGGCGCTCACCGTGACGGTCTCGAGCTGAACGTGAAGCCTGCGTAGAGAAGCGCCGCGCCGACGGCGATTCCGATCGCTGCGCCGCCTGCACCGAGGCCTGCGATGCCGCTGCCGACAGCGGCGGCTGCGACGCCGGCCACGATCAGCGTGTTTCCGACGGGGCGCCGGCGGAGCGAGCGGACGGCGACTGCGACCACGGCAAGGGTGCCGACCGCGTTCGCCGCGATCGCGAGGAGCCGTGCGGGCGCGAGCGCGAGATGGTCCTGCGCCGGCGGAAGGCCGTGCACCGCGAACGCTCCGTGCACCGGCACGGCGAGTGCGATCCCGACCGCGAGGCCCGCGTAGGCGAGACCGACCGGCGCCGCTCGCCGCACGCCGGCGAGGAGGAGCGAGCCGACTCCGAGCAGCGGTGCGGTGAGGAGCGCACCCGCTGCGTAGTAGACACGGAACGCACGTGCGTCCCACTGCGCGGCCTCGCCCCACGCGATCGCCCCCGCGGCGACCGCATACGCCGCGAGCGACCACGCCCAGGCCGCGAGCTCGGGGCGCCGCGTTGTCCGCCACCGGCGGGCGAGCGCGCCCGCAAGGCGGAGCGCAACAAGCGCAGCGGCAAAGGCGAGCAGGGCGTTCACGTGCGCCGAGCGTAGTAGGCTCGCGGGCGTGAGGAGAGCTCTCTCGCTGGCCGCGCTCGCCGTCATGATCGTCGCCGGCGCCTCTGCAGCAGCCTCGACGGGAGACCACGCGCTGCTCGTGCTGAACATCCTGCCGCCGGGCCAGGGCGCGAACGCGCCGGACCTCACAAGTCAGATCGCGATGTACGACGGCTTGACGCCTCTGCAGGGGAACGTGACGGCCGGCGACCTGACGAAGTTCTACAAGCCGGAGACCCTGGGCCTCGGCGGCGCGAAGGCGGCGCGCACGGTGAAGCCGAAGGCAGGCGTGACGATCTATCGCGACTCGTTCGGCGTGCCGCACGTCTACGGGAAGACACGCGCCGACACCGAGTTCGGCGCGGGGTGGGCAACAGCGGAGGATCGCGGGCTCTACCTGCAGCTCCTGCGTGGCGCATCCCGCATCTCGGCGCTCGACGTGCCCGGCTACGACGCATTCTCCGTTGCGCTCTCGGCGCGCACGTTCGTTCCGAGCGCGCAGACCGAGGCATTCCTCGCGACACAGACCAAGCTCGCGGCGCAAACCGCGCGCGGCCGCCAGCTGCTGAAGGACGTCGATGCCTACATCGCGGGCATCAACGCGTACTTCCTGAAGGCGGGCGGCTTCGTCAAGCCGTACACGCGCAACGACGTCACCGCGATCGGGACGCTCATCGGCGCCGTGTTCGGCGCGGGCGGCGGCAACGAGGCGCGGAGCGCGCAGTTCCTCTCCGCGTTGCAGCAGAAGCTCGGCGCGGCGAAGGGCCTCGGCGTGTGGAGGGACCTGCGCGAGCACATGGACAGCGAGACGCCGGTGTCGATCGCGACGCCGTTCCCGTACGACAACGGCCCGACGGGGGTCGGCGCGGGCAACGTCCCGATCGACGCGGGCAGCTTCCAGCCCGTCGTCGCCGGCGCCGGCTCGCTGCAGCACCGGCAGCTGATGTCGAACGCACTGCTCGTCGGCGCGAAGCGATCGTCGAACGGCCATCCGATCTTCGTCGCGGGGCCGCAGGTCGGCTACTACTCGCCCGAGATCCTGATGGAGCTCGACCTGCACGGCGGCGGGCTCGACGCGCGCGGCGTCGCCTTCCCGGGGCTCGGCTTCTATCTCCAGATCGGCCGCGGGCCCGACTACGCGTGGAGCGCGACATCCGCGAGCTCCGACGTGATCGACGAGTTCGCCGAGACGCTCTGCGGCAACGGCGCGACGCAGTACTCCTACAAGGGGCAGTGCCGTGACATGGGGACGTTCGACGCCGGCACGTTGAAGGGGCAGAACGGCGCGCCGGACACGGAGCTGACGTACCACACGACGGTGCACGGCCCTGTCGTCGGGTACGCGACATCGGGCGGCAAGCGCGTCGCGATCTCACTCGACCGCTCGACGCGCGGGCGCGAGCTGCTCGGCGCGATCCCGTTCCAGGTGCTCTCGACGGGCGGCGTGCATTCGCCGCAGCAGTTCTTCGACACGATGAGCAAGTTCGAGCTGACGTTCAACTGGTTCTACGCCGACTCGAAGCACATCGCGATGTACTCGAGCGGGCGGCTGCCGCTGCGCAGCCCCGGCGTGAACGGCGGCCTGCCGACGAACGGCAACGGCTCGTTCGAGTGGCGCGGCTGGCTCGGCCCGATGTCGCACCCGCACGTCGTCGACCCGCAGAGCGGGCAGATCGTCAACTGGAACAACAAGCCTGCAGCCGCGTTCGGCGCGGCCGACGACAACTGGTCATACGGCTCCGTCCATCGCGTCGATCTGCTCGACAAGAACGTAGGGACGAAGAAGCACACGCCGGCCAGCGTCGTCTCGGCCATGAACGCAGCGGCGACGACGGATCTGCGGTACACGCTGATCGGCACGCTCGCCGACGTGATGTCGAAGGGGACGGCTCCGAGCGCGCGGGCCAACCAGATGCTCGGCTTGCTCGGCAAGTGGAACGGCAGCCGCCTCGACGCGAACGGCGACGGCAAGATCGACGATCCCGGAGCCGCGATCATGGACGCGTGGTGGCCGAAGCTCGCGGTTGCCGACCTCCAGCCGGTGCTCGGCAACCTGACCGACGACCTCAAGCAGCTCGCGTCGATCTCGAACGACGCCAACTCGAACGGCAGCTCGTACGGCTCCGGGTGGTACTCGTACGTCGACAAGGATCTCCGCTCGCTGCTCGGCGACACGGTGTCGAGCCCGTACTCGGTGAGGTTTTGCGGTTTAGGCGTCGTCGCGACGTGCGCTGCTTCGCTCTGGCAGTCGCTCGACGCCGCGGGCGCCGAACTCGCAGCAACGCAAGGCCCCGACCCGAATGCGTGGCGGGCCGACGCGACGAAGGAGCGCATCCGTTTCGCCGGATTCATCCCGGACACGATGCGCTGGACGAACCGGCCGACGTTCCAACAGGTCGTCGTCTTCCGCTCGCACCGCTAGTCTCGGGGCTTGACCAAGAAGTACCTGTTCACCCCAGGCCCGACTCCTGTGCCGCCGCAGGTGCTGGCGGCGATGGGCGAGCCGGTCGTCCATCACCGGAGCCCCGACTTCAGGCCGATCTACGAACGCTGCCTCGCGCGCCTGCGCGACGTGTGCCGCACCCGGCAGGAGGTGCTGCTCTTCACCTCGTCCGGGACCGGCGCGTTCGAGTCCGCCGTGCAAAATCTCGTCTCGCCGGGCGACCGGCATCTCGTCGTCTCGGCCGGCAGCTTCGGCGAGCGCTGGGCCACGATGACGGGCGCGTACGGGGCCGACGTCGACCATCTCCGCTACGCCTGGGGCGAGACGCCTGACCCCGACGATGTGCGCGCGCGGCTGCGAGAGCGCGAGGCGAAAGCCGTTTGGGTGGTGCAGTCCGAGACCTCGACGGGCGTCGTCGCCGACGTCCAGGCGCTTGCCGCCGCAGCAAAGGAGAACGGCGCGCTCGTCGTCGTCGACGCTGTCTCGAGCCTCGGCGCCGTTCCGTGCGAGACGGATGCGTGGGGCCTCGACGTCGTCGTCTCCGGCTCGCAGAAGGCACTGATGACGCCGCCGGGTCTCGGCACGTGCGCCGTCTCCGAGGCGGCGTATGCCGCAACGGGCAGCACGCCGCGCTTCTACTTCGACTGGGAGCGCACGCGGAAGGCACAGGCGAAGCACGACGCCGCCTTCACTCCGTCCGTGTCGCTCGTCGCCGCGCTGGACGTCGCGCTCGGCCTGCTGCTCGAGGAGGGCCTCGAGGCGGTATTCGAGCGGCACGTCCGCCTCGGCCGCGCGGCGCGCGCGGGCGTGAAGGCGATGGGCCTCGAGCTCTTCTCGCCCGACGAGGACCGGAGCGCCGTCGTCACGGCGGTGCGTGCGCCGTCCGGGGTCGACTCGACCGACGTCGTCCGCGGGCTGCGCGACCGGTTCGGCATGACGATCGCGAACGGGCAGGGCGACATGCTCGGGAAGATCTTCCGTCTCGGCCACATCGGCTGGTTCGACATCTTCGACATCACGTCGATGCTTGCCGCGGTCGAGATCGTGTTCGTGGATCTCGGGGTCGACGTCGAGCGCGGCGTCGCCGTGACGGCGGCGCTCGAGGCGTACGAGCACTCGCGGGTCGCGTGACGGTGGCCCAGCGCGTCCTCGTGCGCGAGTCGATCGCGCCCGCCGGCGTCGATCTTCTCCGCGAGCACTTCGACGTCGACGTCGACCTCGAGAGCGATCTCGCCGGGATCATCGACCGCTACGACGCGATCGTCATTCGCTCGGCGACGAAGTTGACTGCGGATCTGATCGACCAGGCGTCGAAGCTGAAGGTGATCGGCCGTGCCGGGGTCGGTGTCGACAACGTGGACGTCGACGCGGCGACACGTCGCGGCATCGTGGTCGCGAATGCGCCCGAGTCGACCGTCGTCTCCGCGGCGGAGCACACGATCGGCCTGCTCGTCGCGCTTGCGCGCAACATCCCGCAGGCGCACGCCGCGCTGAAGCAGGGTCGCTGGGAGCGCAAGGCCTACGGCGGCATCGAGCTCGCGGGCAAGACGCTCGGCGTGCTCGGCTTCGGGCGGATCGGCCAACAGGTCGCGCGGCGCGCTGCGGGCCTCGGCATGCGCGTGATCGCCTACGACCCGTTCGTCGCCGCCGACCGTTTCCGCGAGCTCGGGGTCGAGCGGATCGAGACGACGGAGGGCGTCTACGCGGCCGCAGAGTTCCTCACGCTGCACCTGCCGCTCACGCCGGAGACACGCCGGTCGCTCAATGCGGACGCCTTCGCCCAGATGCGCGACGGCATCCGGATCGTGAACGCCGCCCGCGGCGAGCTGGTAGACGAGGCCGCGCTCATCGACGCGCTGCAGAGCGGCAAGGTCGCGGGTGCGGCGCTCGACGTCTTCTCCGAGGAGCCGTACAAGGGCCCGCTGCTCGAGCTCGACAACGTCGTCGTCACGCCGCACCTCGCCGCGTCGACCGACGAGGCCCAGGATCGCGCGGGCGTGATCGTCGCCGAGCAGGTCGCTGCCGCGCTCACCGGCGGGCTCGTGACGAATGCCGTGAACATCCCCGTGATCGGCGCGGAGGAGCTCGAGGCGCTCGGCCCGTACATCCCGCTCGCCGCGAAGCTCGGCCGCATCGCGATGGAGCTCACGGGCGGGCGGGCCGAAGAGGTGACGGTCACGACGTACGGCGGCCTTGCGGGCTACGACACGCGCTTGCTCACCGTCTCGGCGCTGAACGGCCTCTTCCAGGGACGCGCCGACCGGCCGGTCAACTACGTCAACGCGCCGCTCATCGCGCGCGAGCGCGGCATCGAGGTGAAGGAGGAGCGGTCGCAGTCGGCGCGCGACTACACGAACCTCGTGCGCGTCGAGATCCGCAACGGCGACGACGAGACCCGCGTCGCCGGCACGCTCATCGGCAGCGACAACCGGCAGTGGCTCGTGCGCGCGCTCGGCTTCGACCTCGATCTCGAGCTGGCGCCGCTGCTCGTGCTCTTCCGGTATGACGACGTGCCCGGGGTGATCGGCCGCGTCGGCACGCTCTTCGGTGAGGCCGGCGTCAACATCGCGAACATGACGGTGTCGCGCACACGCCGCGGCGACAAGGCCTTGATGGTGCTGACCGTCGACTCGATGCCGCCACCGGAGCTCGTGCAGCGCATCCGGGAAGAGGGATTCGACGACGCACGCGTCGTCGAGCTCGGCCCCGCGTAGCCGCTACGCCGTCTCCACGCGGGGGTCGAGCCGCTTCACGGTTGCACGCACCGTCGCCTGCATCTTCTCGACGATGTGGAACCGGCCGCGATTTTCGACCACGCGCTCGATGTCCTTCTCGGCGTGGCCCGGCGCGAGCATGAACGTGGCGCCGTCGGCGCGCACGGTCTCGTATTCGTCGAGTGTCGCGGCGACGCGGTGCGTGCAGTTCGGGTCGGAGCACTCGCACACGAAGTCCGTCGACTCGGCGTCGAACTGGTCCGCGCTCTCGGCGATGCGCTCGTTCACGTCGCGGAAGAGCGCCTCCGTCTGGGCCCTCTTGACCTTGTCATCCTCCATCGTTGCCTCCTTCGTGGTCGTCTCCCGGAGTGACAACGCAGCTCCTGCGCACGCGGTTACGCTGGCTCCGTGGAGAGCTGGCCGGAGCCGGTCGAGCGCGTCGCCGCGGTGCTCCGCGCGCAGGGCGTCGACGCGCGGATCGAGGAGTTCCCGCAAGGGACGACGACCGCAGAGGCTGCGGCGGACGCGGTCGGCTGCGAGCCGGCGCAGATCGTCAAGACGCTCGTCTTCGTGTGCGACGGCCTGCCGGTGATCGCGCTCGTGCCGGGTGACCGCCGCGCCGACGCGGCGAAGATCGCCGCTGCGGCAGGCGCAGGCTACGCGCGTGTCGCGAAGCGTGACGAGGTGCTTGCGGCGACGGGCTTCGAGCCGGGCGGCGTGGCGCCCTTCCCGGTGCCGCTCTCGGTGCGGGTGCTGATGGAGCGGGAGCTCCTCCGGCACGAGCTCGTCTGGGCGGGAGCCGGCTCGCCGCGGCACGTGGTCGGCATCGCGCCGGCTGATGCCGCGCGGCTCACCAGTGGGGAGATCGTGGATCTCTCCGAGACCTGACGCGGGTAGCATTTGCCGGGCCGCCCGACTACAAAAGGGAGACCAGCATGCAAGAGACCTCGAAGATCTGGATGAACGGCGAGCTCGTCGACTGGGCCGATGCGACGGTGCACGTCGGCTCGCACGGGCTGCATTACGGGTCGGGCGTCTTCGAGGGAGTACGCGCGTACGAGACTCCGCGCGGCACGGCGGTCTTCCGGCTCACCGAGCACTTCCAGCGGCTCCACAACTCGGCGGCGCTCCTGCACATGGAGCTGCCCTACTCGGTCGAGGAGCTCAAGTCGGCGACGTGGGACCTGCTCGGCGCGAACGGGCTGCCGGAGTGCTACCTGCGGCCGATCGCGTTCTTTGGCTACGGCACGCTCGGCGTGTCGTCGCTCGGCAACCCCGTCGACGTCGCGATCATGTCGTGGCCGTGGGGCAGCTACCTCGGCGAGGAGGGCCTGCGCAACGGGATCCGCGCGAAGATCTCGAGCTGGCAGCGGATCGGCCCGAACGTGATCCCGCATGTCGCGAAGGCGACGGGTGTCTACCTGAACTCGATGCTCGCCGTTGCCGAGGCGAACCGGGCCGGCTACGAAGAGGCGATCCTGCTCACGCAGGACGGCTACATCGCCGACGGCTCGGGCGAGAACATCTTCATCGTCAAGGACGGGGTCATCTACACGCCGGACCTCTCCGCGTCGATCCTGCCGGGCATCACGCGCGACTCGATCATCCAGATCGCTCAGGATCTCGGCCACCGCGTCGTCGAGAAGAACCTGATTCGCACGGATCTCTACCTCGCCGACGAGGTCTTCATGTGCGGCACGGCCGCCGAGGTGACGCCGATCCGCGAGGTCGACGACCACGCCGTCGGGCCGCCCGGGCCTGTGACGCTCGAGATCCAGGAGGCGTATCTCGACACCGTGCACGGCCGCGGCGAGCGGTGGGCGCAGTGGCTCGAGTTCGCGCCCGCGGCGAAGACGACGAAGGCGTGAAGCAGGAGGTGAGATCGGTCCCGCTCTCGGGGCCGTATCTCGACGAGCGCGAGGAAGAGCTCGTGCTCGAGGTGCTGCGCTCCGGGCGGCTCTCGCTGGGGCCGGCGATCGACCGGTTCGAGGAGGTTTTCGCCGCGAAGGTCGGCGTGCCGTATGCGGCGGCGGTGTCCTCGGGGACTGCGGGGCTGCATCTGTTGTGCATCTCGGCGGGCCTGGGCGCGGGCGACGAGGTGATCACGTCGCCCTATTCGTTCGCGGCGAGCGCGAACTGCTTCATCTACGAGGGCGGTGTGCCCGTGTTCGCCGACATCGATGCGCGGACGTACAACCTCGATCCCGCGGCGGTCGAAGCGGCGGTCACGGAGCGGACGAAGGCGATCGTCGCGGTCGACATCTACGGCTACCCGTGCGAGCTCGATCCGCTGCGTGCGATCGCGGAGAGGCACGGTCTCGCGTTGATCCAGGATTCGTGCGAGGCGCTCGGCGCGGAGTACAAGGGGGCGCAGCTCGGGACGCACGGCCCGCCGGCGGTGTTCGCGTTCTATCCGAACAAGCAGATGACGACGGGTGAGGGCGGCATGGTGACGACGCACTCCGAGGAGGAGTGGCGCCTGCTGCGCTCGTTGCGCAACCAGGGCCGCGGCGACTCGGGGGGATGGCTCGAGCATGTCCGGCTTGGCTTCAACTACCGCATGGACGACGTGAGCGCGGCGCTCGGGATCGGGCAGGTCGAGAAGCTCGACGAGATCCTGCGGCTGCGTGGGGTGGTTGCGGCGCGGTACAACGAGCTGCTCGCCGGTATCGGCGGCGTCGAGTTGCCGTGCGCCGACGACGCCGAGCACAAGCGGTCGTGGTTCGTCTATGTCGTGGCGCTGCCGGACAACGACGCGCGCGAGCGGGCGATCGCGCATTTCGAGCGCGAGGGCATCGGCTTCAACCGGTACCTGCCGTCGATCCACCTGCAGCCGTACATGCGCGAGCGGTACGGCTTCCGGGAGGGGCTCTGCCCGGTCTCGGAGGATCTGAGCTCGCGGACGCTCGCGCTGCCGTTCTTCACCGCGCTCGAGCGCGACGCGCAGGAACGCGTCGCCGAGGCGCTGGCCGCCGCGCTGTGAAGCTCGTCTCGCTCGGCCGCGTCGAGGCGTTCACGACGAAGGACGGCTCGACGATCCGCGAGCTGCACCACACCGAGGCGCAGAGCCTCGCGGAGGCGACGCTCGAGCCGGACGAGGGCACCGAGCGCCACTACCACCGGCTGACCGAGGAGATCTACTTCGTGATCAAGGGCTCCGGCCGGATGGAAGTCGACGGGGAGGAGCAGCAGATCCGCCCAGGCGACGCCGTGTTGATCCCGCCCGGCGCGTGGCACACGTTGGTCAACAACGGCACGAGCGAGCTGCGAATCCTCTGCTGCTGCGCGCCGCCGTACTCCCACGAGGACACGTTCTTCGAGTAGGACACGTCTCCCGGAGCCACGTCTGGGGCCAGGCCCTGTTACGAAACCGTCACGACTTCCTCGCGGAAGGCTCGCAGACACCCCCGGTATTTGATACCGGGACAGGGCTCCGCCAGGCCTGACGCCCCTCGTCGCGGCCGCCGGTCGTGCGGTTCGCTCGGCCCGGTATTTGATACCGGGACATAGTCGCCCCGGCTCAGTCGATAATCCGGACATGGCGCCGCGGATGGTGTTTCTCGGCTTCGGCAAGTGGGCTCGCGCCGACCGGATCTACGCGCTCGAGCCGCTCGAGGGTGACGACCGCGGCCACGGCCGGCGGACGCGCGTGTGGGTCGACGGCGTGCCCGACCCGATCGTCGCCTCCCGCACGGAACGGACGATCCTCACCGAGATGGGTCACGACACCTCGCAGGCGATGAGCCCGCTCCTCGACGACGCGCTCGACCTCGCCGAGCGGCTCGCCGCCGCAGCGGAGGAGGGCCGCGTCGACCTCGGCGACCTCGGCCGCCGCGCGCGCCGGCTCCTCGAGGCGACCGCGCGCCCGCCCGAGCCCGAACAGCTCTTCTAGTGGCGCTCCACGCCGTGCCACGACCGTCGGCGCATCCACTGCACCGCGACTTCTTCGCCCGCTCCGTCCACGAGATCGCACCGGAGCTGATCGGGGTCACCCTCCTCGTCGACGGGGTCGGCGGCGTGATCGTCGAGGTCGAGGCGTACGACCAGGAGGATCCGGCGAGCCACGGCTTCCGCGGCAGGACCGCGCGCAACGCACCGATGTTCGGGCCGCCCGGCTTCGCGTACGTCTACCGCTCGTACGGCATCCACTGGTGCCTCAACTTCGTCTGCGACGCACCGGGACGGGCGGACGCGGTCCTCATCCGCGCGCTCGAGCCGACGCACGGCCTCGACCGCATGCGCGAGCGACGTCACGTCGACGCAGAGCGAGCCCTCTGCTCCGGCCCGGGCAAGCTCTGTCAGGCACTCGCCATCACGAACGCACACGACGCAGCCGCACTCGACGAGCCGCCGTTCGAGCTGCTCACGCGCACGACGACCCCACCCATCGTCACCGGCCCGCGCATCGGCATCACGCGCGCCGCCGAGCTCCCGTGGCGCTACGGCCTCGAGGGCTCGCCGTTCCTCAGCCGTTCTTTCCGACCCTGAGGCGGATCGTCATGCCGGGGGCCGCAGCGACGCCCGCGCGCGGCTCCTGCGCCACCACGCGCCCGGCCTTGCCGTCCCCGAAACGAATGACGGTCTGGAGCTTGAGCTTGCGCAGCTTCGCGCGGGCCTGGCGGAGGTTCAGGCCGACGATCTTCGGCACTGTGCCGTGGAGCGGCTTCGCAAGCACGATCGTCACCTTGTCGAACGAGGAGAGCCTCCCGGTCTTCGGGAACTGCCGGACGACGACTCCGATGCGCTGGCCCGCCGTCGCCGGCTTGTAGATCACCTGCGGCGTCAGCGGCTGCGCCGCGAGGCGCACGCGCGCGGCGTCGACGTGCCAGCCGACGACGTTCGGCACCTCGACCTCGTTCAGCTTGCAGTTCGCCGTCTTCGCCGGGCCGCGGCCCGTGAAGTAGACAAGAGACGAAACGTCGCGGCAGCGTCCGTTGTCGAGCTCGATCTGGCCGTCGCGATACGTGACGCGTCGCGCGCTCGCCGACAGGTACGGCGGCGACGGGAAGCTCGCCGGCTGCGCGTTGATCGCCGCGAGCGCCGACTCCATGAACGACTTCCAGATCTGCGCCGGGAACGTCCCGCCCGCGACCGGGCGGCCGTGGTACTCCGTGAGCATCGGCCGCAGGCCCTTCGGATAGCCGACCCAGACCGCGGTCACGAGCTGCGGCGTGTAGCCGACGAACCAGGCGTCGCCGTAGTTCTCGGTCGTGCCGGTCTTGCCTGCGACCGGCTGGTTCGGCAGCGCGGCGGCGGTCCCGGTCCCACTCGTCACGACACCCTGGAGCAGCTGCGTCAGCAGCGACGCCTGGTCGCTCGACAACACACGCGTGCGCACCGGCGCATTCGCGAACGCGACCTTGCCCTTCGCATCGTCGATCTCCGTGATCGCCCGCGGCTCGTTCCCGAAGACGGCGCCGTCGATGCGATAGCCGCCGTTCGCGAACGTCGCATACGCGCGCGCCATTTCGAGCGGGTTCACGGCCTGCGAGCCGAGCCCGATCGAGAAGACGCCGTCGAGCGGGCTCGTGATCCCGAGCTCGTGCGACGTGCGCACGACACTCGCCGGCCCGACCACCTTCGTCAGCTGTGCGAAAACGGAGTTGTCGGACGCCGAGATCGCTTTGACGAGGTCGATCGGCCCGAGGTACTCACCTTCGTAGTTGTGGACGTACCAGTACTTGTTCCCGAGGAAGATCGACACCGGCTTCGACGTGAACGTCGACAGCGGCGAGATGCCTTCCTTCAGTGCCGTCGCGAGCACGAACGGCTTGAACGACGAGCCCGGCTGGCGCTCGCCCTGCACCGCGAGATTGAACTGGCTCGCATGGAAGCTGCGGCCGCCGTACATCGCGAGCACTGCGCCGTTGGACGGATTGAGCGCCACGAGCGCGGCCTGCGGCCCGTCCGGGCTCGGCAGCCACTTGTCGATCGCCGCGCGCGCGAGCTTCTGCAGCCGCAGGCTGATCGTCGTGTGCACGCGGTAGCCGCCCCCGAACACGCGCTTCGCACCGAACTGTGGGTCGTTGAGGAGCTGCTGCTTCACGTACTCGCCGAAGTACGGCGCCTGTCCCATCACCCCCGAGAGATGGACGTTCTGCGGCTTCGGCATCTTTGCGTTGAGCGCATGCAGGTACTGGGGAGCGCCGATGATCCCCTGTTGCAGCATCAACCTGAGCACCGTCGCACGCCGCTCTTCGGCGGCCCGAGGATGCGCCACCGGGTCATAGCGGCTCGGGTCCTCCGGAATGCCGGCGAGGAGCGCGGCCTCCGGCAGCGTCAGCTTCAGCGCGTTGTGCCCGAAATACGTACGCGCCGCTCGCTCGATCCCGTACGCGCCGTTCGCGAAGTAGATCGAGTTCAGATACGCGGTCAGGATCTCGTCCTTCGACCAGTTCTGCTCGAGCTGCCACGCGAGCGTCGCCTCCTTCAGCTTCCGCGTGATCGACCGGTCGGCGCCGGTCAGCTCGTTCTTCACGAACTGCTGCGTGATCGTCGAGCCGCCCTGCACTGCGGACTTGTTCTCGATGTCCGCGAGCAGCGCGCGGCCCATGCCGCGGATGTCGATGCCGCGGTGCTCGAAGAACCGCCGGTCCTCCGTCGCGACGATCGCCTGCTTGATCCACGGCGAGATCTGGTCGCTCTGCACGAGCACGCGGCTCTGGCTGCCCCGGAGCACGGCGAGAATCGTGTGGCCGTCGGCCGCGTAGACGTAGCCGTCGACCTGCTGCTTCGCCGCCTGCTTGAACGGGTCGAGCCCGCTCAGCTGTTGGCCGACCGCGACCACGAGGCCGTAGGCGAACGCCGTGGATCCCAGCACGCCCAAGACACCGATGAGGGCGAGAAGGCGAAGCTTGCGGATCCGGCGTCGCGGCCGCCTCGGAAGGGCCGGCTCGGAGCGTTTTCTGCGTAGGAGCACGGAAGCCGCCGGATTGTATCGCCGCCCCGGCGGCCCGCCTCAGGTCTGCGCGGAGAGGATCGGCGAGTCCGTGGGCGCGTCGACCCCGCCGGCGCGCTCGACGGTCGTCGCGACGACCGAGCCCGCGGGCACCGTCTCGTCGAGCGGCACCATCGTCATCGAGCCGCCGCCCTTGAAGATCCCTGCCCTGATCGGCTTCGAGCCGGGCGGGATCACCCAGGCCTCGTAGACCTTGTCCGCCGGGGCCGGCGCCAGCCGGTGGACGACGAGAACGGCGCGGCCCGACTGGTCGACGGCGACCATGCCGTCGCCGCCACGGAGCGCTACCGTCTTCGACGAGGGATCGACGACGATCTGCACGGCGCGCGCCTCCGCCGCCCGAGCCGAGCGCTCCGAGTCGAGCGAATGCGAGAGCGTCGCCGCCCAGGCGCCAAGCCCAACCGCGGCGCAGGCCGCAACTGCCGCCACCGCAGCGGTGGCGCGAACGACCCAGGGTCGCCGTGCCCGCAGCGGGATCACGTTCTCGCGCTCGGCCGCGGCTGCGGCGAGGATCCGGCCGCGGAGCGCCGCCGGCGGCTCGGGCGAGTCGACGCCCCACGCGAGCGCAGCCGCGGTCTCGCCGAGCGCCGCAAGCTCCTCGCGGCACTCCGCGCAGCTGCCGAGGTGCGCCTCGTAGGCCTCGCGCTCTTCCGTGCCGAGCGCATCGAGTGCGTATGCGGCTGTCAGCTCGTGGACGTCCACGACATCTCCATTCCGGGATCGCCGAGCAGCTCCCGCAGACGCGAGAGCCCCATGAACATTCGACTCTTGATCGTGCCGAGCGGCTGGCCGAGCCGTTCGGCGAGCTCCGACTGCGTGAAGCCACCGTAATACGCGAGCTCGAGGGCTTCGCGCTGCTGGTCGGGAAGCTGCTTCAGCGCGCCCTGGACACGCTCGCGCTGCAGCCGAAGCCATGCTTCCTCGTCCGCGCCGCCGATGCCGTCGCTCGGCTCGGGCACGTTCTCGAGCGGGTCGGCGCGCCGCCGCTCCTCGCGCCGCACCAGATCGACGGCGCGCCGGTGGACGAGCGTGAGAATCCAGGTGCTGGCCTTGCCGCGCTCCGGAACGAACCGCGGCGCCGTGCGCCAGAGTGCGAGGAACGCCTCCTGCACCGCGTCCTCGGCGAGCGACTCGTCGCGGAGCACCCGCAGCGCGAGGCCGTACGCAGGCCGGCCGTAGCGGTCGTAGAGCTCAGAGAGCGCAGACTGCTCGGATCGCGCCGCGAGCGCGACCAGCGCTTCGTCCGAGAGATGTGCGAGCTCCCGGTTCACACCGACCATTCGTCCGCGCCCGGGAGTCGGTTCACCGCCTGACCGTATTACTAGACTCGCCGTCAGTGCAGGATTTCGCGCCCACACGCCACGCAGTCCACGTCCTGCCGGAAGGCGAGCTCGAGAGGAAGCTCGAGGAGGGCCGGCCGCTTCGCGTGAAGCTCGGCGTCGACCCGACCTCGCCCGACGTGCACCTCGGCTTCGCCGTCGTGCTCGACCGCCTGCGCGAGTGGCAGGACGCGGGCCACGTCGTCGTCCTGATCGTCGGCGACTACACCGCCCGGATCGGCGATCCCTCCGGCCGCTCGTCCGAGCGTCCCGTGCTCGCCGACGAGGAGCTCGACGCCAACGCCACGCACTTCGCCGACCAGGCCTTCCGGATCCTCGACCGCGACAAGACCGAGGTGCGCCTGAACGGCGAATGGCTCGCGAAGCTGAGCTTCGCCGAGGTCGTCCGGCTGACGCGCATGCTCACCGTCTCGCGGCTGCTCGAGCGCGACGACTTCGCGAAGCGCTTCGCCGCGCAGGAGCCGATCTCGCTCTCGGAGCTGCTCTACCCGCCGATGCAGGCCTACGACTCCGTCGCGATCGACGCCGACGTCGAGATCGGCGGCACCGACCAGCTCTACAACCTGCTCACGGGTCGAGACGTCATGGAGCGCTACGGGAAGCCGGCGCAGCTCGTCGTCACGTATCCGCTTCTCGTCGGGCTCGACGGCGAGGAGAAGATGTCGAAGTCGCGCGGCAATTACATCGGCATTCTCGAGCCGCCCGAGGAGATGTTCGGCAAGACGATGTCGATCCCGGACAAGGCGCTGCCGCAATGGTGGGAGCTCCTCGTCGGCGGCGGCGAGCATCCAGAGAGCCCGATGGAGTGGAAGCTCGAGCTCGCCAGGCGCGTGACGGCGCGCTGGCACGGGGCGGAGGGGGCGGCGGCCGGCGAGGCGCACTTCACGCGTGTCGTCCGCCGGCACGAGGCGCCCGAGGAGATGCCGGACGCCGTCGTCGAGGCGAAGGACGGCACCGTCTACCTGCCGGCCGCGCTCCAGGCGATCTTCGGGAACTCCGGCAGCCACTGGCGCCGCCAGATCGACCAGGGCGCGGTCAAGGTGAACGGCGACCCCGTCCAGGGCTACGAGGTCGCCGCCGCGGGCCTCGACGGGGCGGTGCTCCAGGCGGGTAAGCGCCAGTTCGTCCGGCTGCGCGCGCCCCAAGCGAATTGACAGGGTCCCACGCCCTGCTACTATGCCCCGGCTGCCCGCGAGGGCTGCGTAGGAAAGTCCCTGCAAACGACTACAACGGAGCGCCTCAGACAGCACTCGGAAGCTAGAAGTCCGACGGTTTCTGTGGCCTCTGGCGTCAGTCGGGGCCTTTTTTACGCCGCCAAAGGCGGCTTGGTCTTTGAAAACTCAACAGCGTGCGTTTACGTCGAGACCTCGACTCGGCTCCGGCTTGCCGTGGCTGAGAAGAGGAATCAACCTGTCACGCCCGAGCGAAGGCTTCGGCCCGAGCGACGGCGGACTTTGAGCGCAAGCTCGAAGTGAAAAGACCGCCGACCCCGGTGTCTGATTTAGACCCGTGTGGCCGGCATTCATCTTCACGGAGAGTTTGATCCTGGCTCAGGACGAACGCTGGCGGCGCGCTTAACACATGCAAGTCGAGCGAGAACCAGTCCTTCGGGACTGGGGACAGCG
>Ga0207657_10001255_pt1 | contig 27138 bp, 32 predicted proteins | sample KBSC33metaG_FD_184316 | JGI IMG/M metagenome (GOLD analysis project Ga0207657, IMG submission 184316) | Corn rhizosphere microbial communities from Kellogg Biological Station, Michigan, USA - KBS C3-3 metaG (SPAdes) (version 2) | ecosystem: Host-associated > Plants > Roots > Rhizosphere > Soil ... | reverse complement strand
GCCGGTCAGGGCGGCTGCGGTCGCACCGACAGGCGCCGTCGCGGGCGGCGAGGAGCTCGTGGTGGGAGTGGTGGCCGGCGGCGGCGCAGGCGCAGGCGCGGTGACTGTCTGCTCGACCGTGCGGCCGGGCTTGGTGATGGTGCGCAGAATCGTCACCGACCTGGGCCGCTCCACTGCCTGGTGAGGACCACCGCCCCGCGTCGCCGCTACCGCCGCCGCGACGCCCGCGGCGAGCAGCACGAGGAGCAGGAGGACAGGGACGAGCCAGCGACGAGCGGGGCTTCTCCCCGCCGGCGGACCGGTGGGAGCCGGTGGCCGGACGGCAGTGACAGCGGTCGGAGTCGCACCGGCTGCTGCTGCGGGGAGGATCCACCCGGTCGTCCCGGCATCCTCGTGGAGCGCCTGGCGGAGCTCGGCGACGAAGTCGGCTGCGGTCGGGTACCGGTCGCCGGGGTCCTTGGCCAGCGCCCGCTCGAAGACCCGGTCGAGCGCCGCCGGCAGATCCGGATTCACCTGGTGGATCGGCGGCACGGGGTCGGTGACGTGCCGGGCCGCTTCCACGGTCGTCGAGGTAGCGGCGAAGGGCCGCTCGCCGGCGAGCAGCTCGAAGCCGACGACCGCCAGGCTGTAGCGGTCGCTCGCGGCAGTGGCGCGCTCGCCCCGCGCCTGCTCGGGCGAGAGATAGCCCGCCGATCCCAGGATGGTGCCCGTCTCGGTGAAGCTGTCCAGGCCCGCGGCGCTCGCGATGCCGAAGTCGCCGACGTGCAGCCGGCCCTCGCCGTCGAGCAGGAGGTTGGCGGGCTTGATGTCGCGATGGACGACGCCTGCGGCGTGGGCGGCGTCGAGCGCGCTCGCCGCCTGCGCCAGCCACGCAAAGACCTGAGCCGGCGGGCAGCCTCCGTGCCCCTCTATCCGGGCTTCGAGGGAGCCACCCCCGAGGTACTCCATCACGATCATCGGCCGCCCCTGGTGCTCGGCCACGTCGAAGATCGTGACGATGTTCGCGTTCCCTGAGAGCCGTGCGGCCGCATGCGCTTCTCGGCGGAAGCGGGCTCGCACATTCTCGTCGTAGGCGTAGCGATCGGTCAGGACCTTCACCGCCACGTCGCGTCGCAACTCCGTGTCCGTTGCGCGGAAGATCCGGCCCATCCCTCCCGAGCCGATCAGCTGGGGATGCGCGTACCGAGCCGGGAGCACGTCCACCGTCGAAGCCATGCTTCCGAGGTCCCCGACCCGCGGAAAATGCAACGCGATTCGGGTCTACGACAAGCCGGTGAGGAAGCTGCTCAGCGTGTCGTACACGGCGTGCAGGTTCGCGATCGGGATCTGCTCGTCCTGCCGGTGCGCGTACGCCGTCGCGCCGGGGCCGTAGTTGATCGCGTCGATCCCTTGCTCGGCGAACTGGGCCACCGGCGTCCAGGCCTGCTTCGGGGCGAGGTCCGGCACGAGCTCGCGCAGCCGCTCGACGAGCGGGTTCCCGAGTGCCGGCGGTGCGGACGGGGAGTTGTGCAGCACGTGCAGCTCACCGTCCGGCACGAGCTCGCGCACCCGCACCTCGGCCTCGTCGCGCGAGCGGTCGGGCGCGAAGCGGAAGTTGAGCTCCGCAGAGGCGCGGGCCGGGACGACGTTCTGCGCGATCCCGCCCTCGACACCGACCGCGCTGACCACCTCGCGGTAGAGGAGCCCGTCGAGCTCGACGTCGAGCGGCTCGAGGCGGGCGAGCGGCGCGAGCCCTTCCGCGAGCAGGTGGATCGCGTTGCGGCCCGTCCACGGCCGGGCCGAGTGCGCGCTCTCACCGTGGAACTCGACCCGGGCCTGGAGATTCCCGAGGCAGCCGGCGTGGAGGATCGCGTCCGTCGGCTCGAGCACGACCGCGAGCTCGGTGCCCTCGAGCACCCCGCTCGCGAAGGCGGCGGGGAGCGGGCTCTCCTCGAGCGCGACCTCCTCGCGCGTGAAGAAGACGTAGCGTGCCGGAGCCCCAGCGCGCGCGAGCTCGAGCATCACGGCCACGCCGCCCTTCATGTCGCTCGCGCCGAGGCCGTGCACGGCGCCGTCGGCGATGCGGCCGGGGAGGTTCTCCTGCGCCGGGATCGTGTCGAGGTGGCCCGCTAGGGCGACCGGCGCCGCGGCGTCTCCCCAGACGAGCGCCTCGCCGTCGTCGTAGAGCGGCTCGCCGGGCAGGAGGCTCCGCACGAGCTCCATCGCGGGGCGTTCGCGGCGGCTCTCCGAGGGAACGTCGACAAGCTCGAGCGTCCTGGCGGCGAGATCGGAAACCGGCATGGCAGGAGTCATAATGACCGCCGGATGGCGGTGAGAACTCGTTTCGGAATGACCACGCGCTGCCCGGCTGCGATGGTCGAGTGCGAGACAAGGACGCAGGGAGCGCGAATAGCAGCGCTATTTGCGCGACCGAGGACGCAGGATCGCGCCGACCAGCGCGGCCGGGCAGCCCGTGCTTCGTTTCGAGGCGAGTTCTGAAACAGCCCGATCGCTCCTGGGCGGCCGAGCCGGAGCGTGGGCTCCTCGTTGCCGTGCTCCCGCAAGGGGCCGACGGCGCCGACGAGCTGGACGAGCTGGAGGAGCTCGCGCGGACGGCGCTCGTCGAGCCCGTCGGCCGGGTCGTCCAGCACCGGCGGCTCCCCGACGCGCGCACGTACGTCGGCAAGGGGAAGCTCGAAGAGCTGAAGCAGGCTTACGGCGACGCAGGCGCGGAGGTGCTCATCGTCGACGACGAGCTCAGCCCGCCGCAGCAGCGGGCGCTCGAGAACGCGCTGCAGGCGCGGGTCGTCGACCGCACGCAGCTGATCCTCGACATCTTCGCCCAGCACGCCGTCAGCGCCGAGGGAAAGCTCCAGGTCGAGCTCGCGCAGCTCGAGTACAACCTGCCGCGGATGCGGGGGATGTGGCAGCACCTCGAGCGCCTCGGCGGCGGGGTCGGCACCCGCGGCCCCGGCGAGTCACAGCTCGAGACCGACCGCCGCCTCGCGCGTCGCCGCATCACGCTGCTGCGCACGCGGCTGCGGAAGCTGAGTCGCCAGCGCGACGTACGGCGCAAGGAACGGAAACGCACCGAGACGCCGACGGTCGCGCTCGCCGGCTACACGAACGCCGGCAAGTCGACGCTGCTCAACGCGCTCACCGATGCCGGAGTCTCCGTGCGGGACCGGCTGTTCGAGACGCTCGACCCGGTGACCCGGGGCTTCGAGCAGGAGGGCCGCCGCTATCTCGTCACCGACACCGTCGGCTTCGTCCGCCGTCTGCCGCATCAGCTGGTGGAGGGCTTTGCCGCGACGCTCGAGGAGACGCTCGTGGCCGATCTCGTTCTGCACGTCGTGGACGGATCGGCGTCCGAGCAGCGGCTCGTGGAGCAGATCGCCGCCGTGGACGAGGTCCTGCGCGAGATCGGCGCGAACGAGCTGCCCGTCGAGCTCGTGGTCAACAAGATCGACGCCGTCGACACGCTCGGCCGACGCCGGCTCGCGAACCGCTATCCGGACGCGCTGCAGATCTCCGCGCTAACGGGCGAGGGCCTCGACGAGCTGCGCGCCCGCATCGCCGAGCGCTTCGGCGAGCGCTTCGAGCGGGTGCGGCTCCTCCTGCCGTACGAGGAGGGCGGACGCCTGAACGAGCTCTACGCGCTCGGCGCGCCGATCGACGAGCGCGAGGATACGCCGGAGGGAGTCCTCGTCGTGGCGCGCCTGCCCCGCCGGGAGATCCACCGCTACGCGCCGTTCCTCGTCGCCGAGGAAGCCCACGAACGGCGTCGCGCGTGACCGAGCTGCTCGTGAAGCGCCTCCACGACGGGGCGACGCTGCCGACCCGCGCCTACGAGCAGGACGCGGGGCTCGATCTCTCCGCCTGCGAGCGAATCGAGCTGGGACCGGGGGAGCGTGCCCTGGTCGGCACCGGCCTCACGGTGGCGATTCCCGACGGCCACGCGGGCTTCGTCCAGCCGCGCTCGGGGCTCGCTGCGCGCCACGGCATCACGGTGCTCAACACGCCGGGTCTGGTCGACGCCGGCTACCGCGGCGAGCTCAAGGTCGTCCTCCTCAACACCGACCGCACCGAGTCCTTCGTCGTCGAGCCGGGCATGCGGGTCGCGCAGCTCGTGGTCGTTCCGGTCGCCTTTCCCGAGCCGAGAGAGGTCGGGGAGCTGCCGGACAGCGAGCGCGGCGAGAAGGGCTTCGGCAGCTCGGCCCACTGATGCCGCTCGAGCCGCGCATCCGGGTCTCGGCCGTTCTCCGCTGGGAGGGGCGTGTGCTCCTCTGCCGGCACGAGAAGTCCGGGCGCGGCGAGTACTGGCTCCTGCCGGGCGGCGGCGTCAACACCGGCGAGAGTCTCGTCGAGGCCCTGCGGCGCGAGCTCGAGGAGGAGGTCGCCATCGGCGAAGACCTCACGTTCGAGGGGCCGGTCGCCGTGGTCGACTCCATCGCGCCGAAACGCGCCTTCATTGCCAAGCACGTCGTCCACATCATCTTCGCGGCCGATCTCTCGGGACGCTCGCTCGAGCGGGTCACCTCGACCGACGCGGCCGTACGCGGGCATCGCCTGTTCGACCCCGCGGAGCTCGACGGCATCGTGCTCCACCCGCCGCTGCAACGGTTCCTCGGCCGCTGGCAGCCGGGCGACCCGGCCGTGTACCTCGGCGCGCTCTGGGCACCGTAAGCGGAATGCCACCGCCGCTCAGACGAGTCTCGATCCACGGATACCGCGCGGCCCGCGAGCTGGAGCTCGCCCCGGGATCGGTTTGCGCGCTCGTCGGCGAGGCCTCCAGCGGAAAGTCGACCGTGCTGACCGCGATCTGGACGCTGCTCGAGGCCGCCGCGCCACCGCCGACCATCGACGACGTCGCTCGTGACGGAGCCGGCGGCCGGATCCGCCTCGAGGCCGACGTCGCGAAGGGGACGATCTTCCTCGACGCCAGGCCACCCGACACGCTCAATCTCAACCGGGCGGGTGCGCCACCGGTGCTCTTCCTGCCCGCGAACCTGCGCTCGCGGACGCTCGTCGCGCCGGCCACGGGCCGGGGAGCCGCCGACGTCGTCGAGCTGTTCCAGCCCCCGACCGTCGACCGCCACTGGGCCGCGGCGGACGGCGGGCTGGCGCTCGTCGCCGGGATGGAGCGGCTGCTGGCCTCGAATCTTCGCCACTTCGTGCTCCTGATCGAGGAGCCGGAGCTCTACCTGAGCCCGCACGCCCAGCGCCACCTGTACGGCCTCCTGCGGGCGCTCGCGCAGGAGGGCAACCAGATCCTCTACTCGACGCACGCGCCGGTCTTCCTCAGCGTCGACAAGCTCGAGGAGCTCGCGCTCGTCCGCCATACGCCGACGGGCGGGACGTCGCTCTTCCAGCCCGAGCCGCTCGCGGAGGCCGAGACGTTCCGGGCGCTCTCGGAGTTCGACAGCGACCGCGCCGAGCTCTTCCTCGCGCGCTGCGCCGTGCTCGTGGAGGGACGCACCGAGAAGCTCACGTTCCCGCTCGTGTTCGAGGCGCTCGGCGTCGACGCCGACAAGGAGGGGATCCTCGTGCTCGAGTGCGGCGGCAAGGGCAACATGCCGCTGTTCGCGCGGATTGCGAACGCCTGCAGCGTCCCGTACGTCGTCGTCCACGACCGAGACGCGCCGCGCGGGTCACGTCCGGTCGAGTCCGAGCGGGTCGTCAACCGCCTGATCCGCGAGGTCGCGGGCAGCCGCCGCACGGTCGTGCTCACGCCGGACTTCGAGACCGTTTCCGGCCTGAGGGCGAGCACCCGAGGCCGCAAGCCGCAGAAGGCGTGGCAGCGCTTCCGCGGCAACGGCGAGGTGCCGCAGCCGCTGCGCGTCGCCGTCGAGAAGGTGCTGAAAATCGCGCGGGCCGGCTAGGCGTCGAAGCGTCCGCCGCGCGAGCGTGCGCGGGCGGCAGACACCTCGTGGGCGCGCCCCTCGAGCTCATCGGGGAGCGGCTCCAGCTCGGGAGCTTCCTCCGTGCCGAGCCGGTGCGCGAGCGCCTGCGCGAGCAGCCAGTCGGCGAGCCAGGCGTTGCGAGGGAGCAGCGGCCCGTGGAGGTACGTCCCGATCACGCGCCCGGCGCGGCAGCCCTCGAAGCCGCTCTCACCGTCGTTGCCGAAGCCTGCGAGCACGCGGCCGAGCGGCTCTGCGCCGGGGTCGAGCCGAGTGCGGCCGGCGTGATTCTCGAAGCCGGCCAGCGTTCGCTTCTCGCCGGGCTCGAGCTCGCACTCGATCAGCACGTCGCCGATCATGCGCCGCTCGCCCGCGACGGTCTCGAGCGGGAGCAGGCCGATGCCGGGCATGTCCTCGCCGTGGAAGCCGCGATAGCCGCGGCCGAGCAGCTGGTAGCCACCGCAGACCGCGAGCGCCGCCGCTCCGCCGTCGATCGCCTCGTGGATGGCCACCGCCTTCCGCACGAGATCCTCCGCCACGAGCAGCTGCTCCCGGTCCTGGCCGCCGCCGACGTAGTAGAGGTCGTGCGCGCCGGGGGCCACCGAGTCGCCCATCCCGAGCGCCGTGACCTCGAGCTCGTGGCCGCGCCAGGCCGCGCGGCGCGTGAGCACCGCGATGTTGCCGCGGTCGGCGTAGATGTTGAGGTAGTCGGGATAGAGGTGGCCGACGCGGATCGTGGTCATGCGGACCGCTCCCAGTACGGCTTCGCGAGCCCGCGCGCGGCGAGCAGCCGCTGCAGGCCGAGCATCGCGGTGTAGGTGGGGAGGACGACGAGCTCGCCGCCCTCGGGCGTCAGCTCCAGCCCGCGGTCGAGCGCGTCTCCGAGGTCGGGCTCGAGCTCGACGGCGTGCTCGTCGAGCCCGCCGTAGCGGAAGCGGAGCGCGAGCTCGGCGGCGCGGCCGCCGCTCGCGACGAGCGTCTCCAGACCCGGCAGGAGCGGCTCGAAGTCGACGTCCCAGATCCAGGACACGTCGCGCCCGTCCGCGATCTCGTCGTTGAGGGCGACGAGCACGAGGCGCGGCCCCCCGCCGTCCACGAGCGTCCTGACCGCCTCGTTCGCGCCGGCCGGGTTCTTGATCAGGAGCAGGAGGATCCGCTTCCCGCCGACGGCGATGCGCTCGAAGCGGCCGAACGCCGCGGAGAAGCGCTCGAGCCCGGCGGCGATCTCGTCGAGCTCGGCGCCGAGCGCCCTCGCCAACGCCGCTGCTCCGACCGCGTTGTAGACGTTGTAGAGCCCCGGCAGGCCGAGCTCGACCCGGCGTGAGCCTTCCGGCGTGTCGAGCCGGAACGTGGCGCGCTCCAACCCCTCCAGCGAGATCTCCCGCGCCGCCACGTCCAGCGGCGGCCGGGCGTGGTCGCCGCGAGGGCAGCGGTAGTTGCCGAGATGCCCGACGTACGCGGCGGCGTAGTCGTACGGCGTGCCGCAGCGGACGCAGTACTTCGAGTCTGCCGCGTGCTGGAGCGAGGGGCGGGCGGCCGCCGCGTCGTCGAGGCCGAAGGCGGTGCTGCCGGCGTGGGTCTCTCCGACCGCTGCGAGCTGGGGGTCGTCGGCGTTGTAAACGAGCCGGGTTTCCGCAGGCAGGTCGGCCATCGCCTCGCGCCAGCGCTGGGCTACCAGCTCGAGCTCGCCGTAGCGGTCGAGCTGGTCGCGGAAGAGATTGCCGAGGCAGATCGCTCTCGGCCGCAGCCGCCCCACGAGCTCGGGCAGCGCGCCCTCGTCGACCTCGAACAGCCCGAGCTCGGCATCGCCCGCGCTGAGCAGAGCCGAGGCCACGCCGGAGACGAGGTTGGCGCCGGCCGCGTTGTGGGCGAGCCGGTGCCGCGGGCGCAGGATCTCGGCGGCCATCGCCGTCGTCGTCGTCTTGCCGTTCGTGGCGGAGACGACTGCGGTTCCCTCCCCGAGCCGCGAGGCGAGACGGTCGATCGCGCCGCGGTCGAGCTCGGCGAGGAGCTTGCCCGGGATCGTGGTCCCGCCGCCCGCGCCGAGTCGTCGCGAGAGCGCGGCCACGCCGCGCGCGGCGGCGATCTCGAGCCCGAGTGGGGGGTGGAGGCGCATCAGGCGAGCGTACCGAGACACGCCTGCACGGGACTACTTGCGGATTCCCCAACCTGCTCTACACTTATTGACATGGCCGAGAAGCCCCGCTACCGGGCGCTCGCCTCGATCGACCCGCAGGAGCTCGCGGAGTTCCAGGCCGGTATCCGCAAGCGCTACACCGACGAGCAGATCGTGGCCGAGATCGTCGCCTGCGCCGAACGGCTCGGGCGCTCACCCACCATGCGCGAATTCGCGGCAGACAAGGAGACCGCGGTGCATCCGCAGACGGTGATCGAGCACTTCGGCTCGTGGAACGCCGCGAAGCGCGCCGCCGGGCTGGTGCCGCGGCGCTTCGCAACGCGGGAGGAGCTGCTCGGGCTCCTGCGCATCCTCGGCGAGGAGCTCGGTCGCCCACCCACCGCCCGTGACATCGACGAGCACAAGGGCCGGCTGCCGTCGAAGTCGCTCTACTGGCACACCTTCGGCTCACTCACGAATGCGCTGCGGGAGGCCGGGTTCGACGTGCCGGTGGGGGAGGAGAGGCTCGAGCGGGCAGTCGACCAGGGGGTCGCGCTCGCCGAGAAGCTCGGTCGGCTGCCGAAGTTCGCGGACTGGGCCGAGGCACGCCGCGAGGACGACTCGCTGCTGACGGAGTGGCAGGTCTACCGCATGTTCGACGCTCGTCGCGGAGCCTGGTCGACGTTCCAGTTCCTCGTCCGCCAGCGACTCTCGGAGCAGGGCCGGGACGTCGCGAGCGACGGGACGCTGCAGAAGTGAGCTACGCGGCGGCGGCCGCGATCACGGCGAGGCGCGCGAGGCAGTACGCGCTCTGGCCCGGTGCCCGCACCGCCGGCAGCGCGGACTCCTCGACGTAGCTGCGATCGGGACGGAAGCGGCAGTTGCGCGCGACGCGGCCGTCCCGCAGTGCGAGGAAGGTTCCGTCCCGCAGCTCGGTCATGCGGAGCCGCACGCCCGTGTACTCGGATGCGATCTCGAGTGCGGTCCGGGTGGAGGCGAAGAAGACCTCGTCGCGACCGCGGCCGAGCCACAGCGGCCGGCCGACGCCGCGGGCCACGAACACCGTTCCGGGCTCGCGCTCGTCGAGCCAGGCGGTCGCCATCGAGCCGCCGATCGCCTCGAGCGAACGCGGATCGTTCTGCGAGTGCGCGGCGAGAGCGAAGATCGCCTCGGAGTCGACGCTCATCCGCGGCTCGGAGCGCGCACAGGAGTGGGGGGCGAGCAGCTCGTCGTCGTTGAGGATGATCCCGTTGTGGATCCCCACCACCGGCCCGTGCCGGACCGGGTGATTGTTGGCCGGGATCGACGGATGGCCCTTGGTGTAGTCGCGAACGTGGACGAGCAGCTCGTTCGCATGGGCCGGCACGCTGATCCGGTCGAGCAGGCGACTTGCCGGAGTCCGCTGCTTGGTGACGACCGGGTACTCGTCCTGTCCGCCTCGATATGCGTACCCCACGGCGTCGGCGCCGCGATCGGCGATTCCCGCGAGCAGCGCCTGCGCAGCGAGCGTCCGGTCGACGCCGCTTCGAGGGGAAAGACTGTATCCAGCTATGCCGCACATGTCTTTTACGAAAAGCTTTCTCTATGAACGTACTTGTCCCTCCCGACGGTATCGGCAGGGGGTTAGGGGTTTCTAAAGCCGAAATCCCCCCTAGCCGATATAGGCGCGATGGAGCATTCCTATGCGGCAGAGGGAGTCCCGGCCTCCGAACAAGCACCGTCTGAGGACCCGCTCAAGCTCTACGTGCGGCAGATCGGCGGCGGCGCGCTGCTCACGCGCGAGGAAGAGCGGGAGCTCGCGCGCCGCAAAGACGAGGGGGACGAGCTCGCGAAGCGGAAGCTGATCGAGTCGAACCTGCGGCTCGTGATGGCGATCACGCGCAACTACACCAGGGCGAGCGTCCCACTGCTCGACCTGATCCAGGAAGGGAACCTCGGCCTCATCCGGGCCGTGGAGAAGTTCGACTACCGGCTCGGCTACAAGCTCTCCACGTACGCGACCTGGTGGATCCGGCAGGCGATCACGCGCGCGCTCGCCGACCAGGGAAGGACGATCCGGCTCCCCGTGCACGTGGCCGACCAGGTGCGGCGGCTGCTTCGCGCCCGCCGTCAGCTGGCACAGAAGCTCAACCACGAGCCGACGCTTGCCGAGCTCGCGCGCGAGACGCAGCAGACCGAGGAGCGCGTACGCGAGCTGCTGGAGCTCGTCGAGATCCCGGTCAGCCTCGACACCCCCGTGGGCGACGGCGAGAGCCTGTACGGCGACCTGATCGAGGACGTCCACTCGCTGGCACCGCACGACCAGTCGGCGGAGCAGGCGCGGGGCAGGGAGCTCGCGGGAGCGCTCGACCAGCTGAACCCGCGCATGCGGCGCGTACTCTCGCTCCGCTTCGGCCTCGACGGTGAGCATCCGCAGACACTCGAGGAGGTAGGAACCCAGCTCGGCATCACGCGCGAGCGGGTCCGCCAGCTCGAGACGCGGGCGCTACGCGAGCTGAGAGCCGCCGCTCCCGGGCTCGAGCACTATCTCCGCACGGAATAGCTCGCGAAGCTGACGCTTCGCTCGCTGGGAGACGGAACTGCGCGGGCCGGAAAGCGTGGTTTCCGGCCCGCTCCGTGCTGTCTCGTTTGGATGCTCTGGTAGGCGGACGCTGGTGTGGTGCGCTCGCGCGCGGCGGAGGCCGCCGCGAGCGCAGGTGCGGCGTGCGGCCAAGTCGTCGCTTCGCGGCTGTCTTGGCCTCCGGCCTCTCGTGTCTCCGTGGTTCGAACGTTTCGAGCCAGACCGCCGCCGAGGCGGCGGCGTAACGCGGGCGTTACGACGCCGCGGACCAGCGAGCGCGCACCCGTAGCCTGCGCGCTCGCGACGGAACCAAAGGTTGGAACCTACGCTGCCCCAATGTGCTCTCAGCACGGAGCGAACGGGAGACCGCGCTCTCCCGTTCGTGCAGTTCCTTAGCCCACCTCGCGAGAACGAAGCTCTCGCGAGGTTTCACGAAGAGATCATCTGCATCTCGCGGAGGTTCGCGAGACGGCGGAGGGAGTCGAGCTCGATCTGGCGCACGCGCTCGCGGGTGAGGCCGAGCCGCTTGCCGATCTCCTCGAGCGTCTTCGGCTCCTCGTCGATCAGCCCGTAGCGCAGGACGAGCACCTGACGCTCGCGCTCGCCCAGCGCCTGGAGTGCGACGGCGAGCGCCTGGCTGCGCAGGGCGCCCTCGACGCGCTCCTCCGGTAGCGGCTCGTCGCCGGCGACGAAATCGCCGAAGACCGCGTCCTCTTGATCGCCGACGGGTTGGTCGAGGCTCGCGGAGGCCCGGGCCGCGGCGCGCACCTCGCGCGCCTGCTCGACGGGCAGGGACGCTTCGTTCGCGATCTCGTCGAGCGTCGGCTCGCGGCCGAGCTCCATCCAGAGCGTGCGCTCGGCGCGGTTCATCTTCTGCATCCGCTCGACGATGTGCACCGGCATCCGGATCGTCCTCGCCTTGTCGGCGAGCGCCCGCGCGACCGCCTGCCGGATCCACCAGGTCGCGTAGGTCGAGAACTTGTAGCCCCGCCGCCAGTCGAACTTCTCGACGGCGCGGATGAGGCCGAGCGTGCCCTCCTGGATCAGGTCGAGGAAGGGGAGACCCTGGTTGCGGTAGTTCTTCGCGATCGAGACCACCAGGCGAAGGTTCGACTGGATCATCCGCTGCTTCGCGGCCCCGTCGCCGCGCTCGATCCGCTTCGCGAGCTCGACCTCCTGGGCGGCGGTGAGCAGCTGATGGCGGCCGGCCTCGCGCAGGAAGAGCTGCAGCGCGTCGGTCGTCGTCTCGAGCGGCTGCGCCGGAGGCGGTGTCTTCTCGGGCGGGGGCTCGGGCTCCGGCTCGCGCTCCGGTTCAGCGAGCAACTCGATCCCGCGCCGGTCGAGCTCCTGGTACACGGCCTCCGTCTCGAGCGCGTCGAGCTCGAGCGGCTCGAGCACCTCGACCAGCTCGATCTGCCGCAGCTGGCCGCTCGACTCCGACGCCTCGAGGAGCGTCGTGAGCTCCTCGGTGGCGAGAATCGACTCGATCTCGACGGTTGTTACTGGATCCCCCTCAATCGGCCTTTCCCCTGGACGCTGTTCCCGCCTGGTCAAGCTACCGAAACACGCCGACCACCGGCGGGTCAAGTCCAGTGCACGATAAGCGATGTTATGTCAAGTAGCAGGAGACGCACCTGGGCCCGTCCCCCTCCCGCCCAACTTATCCACAGGATGCACAGAGTGCTGTGGAAATGTTGATTATTCAACGTTCGCAAATTGCGGCATTTTTCGTTCTGCGACCCCTTGCGGCATGTCCCGAGAGGCCATACATTCCCTCTTGCGCCGAGCACGGCGCGGGAGTAGGACGAAGCAGCACCGGAAGGCTGTACGGGGCGGCTCGCAAGAGCCGAAGCGGAAAGTCAGTCGGAGCTGTGGACGAAACCGCGACCGACTCGGCGACTTTTTTTGGTCCGCCCCGCTCCTGCGGCGCCGCGGACTTCCGGCCGACTAGGATCGCCGTGATGCATCCGCCACGTCCGCCGAGCATCGACCAGGGCGTGATCGCTCTGATCTGGGCGGTCGGCCTCGCCATCTACATCTACTTCGGGCTCATCGCCGTCGGCGCGAGCGGCGCGACCGCGATCGTGCTGGCCCTGGTGTCGCTCGCAGGGATCTGGCTGCTCGTGCGCCTGCGCGGCGAGGACACGCCGGTGCGCCGCCGCTCCAACCGCCGGCAGCCCTAGCCCAGCGCTACGCGGCGCGGCGGGAGCTGTGCGGCGCGAGCGCGAAGATCAGCTTGCGCGCGAGCTCGTCACCGAGCTCCAGGTCGAGGCGGTCCCGCGCGGGGACAGCCTTCGGATCGAGGCTCTGGAGGTGCAGGGCGAGCAGCCGTGCCCCCCGATGAGTCGTCTTCTGGGCCAAGACGTTCATCTCAGTCCGGTATATCGGAGGACCTACCCCGTTAGCGTGATCCCTCCCGGCAGGGATCCGCGGCCACTTCCCTCGTTCGGGAGGCGGCCGCGAATCGATGGTTCTGTGTCAGCGAGACGGGATCCGGGTCCGCGTCTGGGTCTCCGCGCTCTCCTCCGTGGGACTCGCGGGCGGAGCGGCCTCCGGTGGGGCCGAATCACGAGTTGTCGCGTAGCGGCGCTCGGCTGCGACGGGCTCGTCCGCCACCCTCGGCCCGGTGGCCGCGTCCGCCGGGCCGGCGTAGGCCGGCTCGGTCTCGGTCACCGGCGCGGGAACGCCGTCGAGCGAGAGGCCCAGCACGAGGCCGAGCGCGAACGCCAGCACGCCGTGCCAGAGGCCGATCGAGTGGACGAGTCCGAGGATCCCGATCGAGTTGCTCCACGAGTCGAGTCTCGCCTCCTGCCAGCCGTGGCCCGGCTGGTTCGCGATCAGGATCCAACCGACGCACACGAGCACCGGCAGGAACGCGAGCGCGAAGGTGCCCGGCGACATTCGCAGCCTGAGCCCCTTCGTCCACGTGCCGACGTGGTTCGCCAGCGCGATCAGCAGCCCGGCCCCGGCGACGACCGCCATGGAGAGCCAGAAGCGTCCGGTCGTCTGCATCCCGATCTGGGTTGCGCCCCAGAGCCCGAGGCCCGCCAGCGCCGCGGCGAGTGCGAGCGTCAGCCCGCGGGACGCGTCGTACATGCCATACCTGCGCATTCTCTTCACCTCGTTCCGTTGCCCGTTGCGAGTGGAACGGTCGAGTCGCTTTTCGGGGTTCGCCGAGCTACTCGAGAGCGAGCCTGCGCGCGTCGAACGAGGACGACCACAGCTCGGCGCGGAACTCGTCGAGCGTCGTGAGCGCGTCCTCGGCGAACATGTGTTCCACCACTCCTATCTCGCGGTCGTTGTGGAACGGCACGTCGACGTGCGGGTGCGAGACGAGGTTGAGTGACAGCCGGCGGCAGCTCGGGCAGCGCACGGCGAGCCCGACCGTCCCGTCCGTCGCGGTGAGCAGTGTGAACGAGGACGGGAACACGGGACGCGGCTGCTCCTCCGGGTAGCAGAAGAAGCTCCAGGGCCACTCCCCTCGCCTGATGTGCCCCGCGGCCAGGTCGCCGAGCTCGGCGGCCATCGGGTCGAGGCGCGCGGTCATCAGGTTGAGGAACTCCCCAGCCCCGAGGCCGAGCGGCGCCCAGTCGAGCTCCTCGTGCGTGACCAGGCCGTCGTGCTCCTCCCCGCAGGCGCAGTCGAAGCGGACGCGGAAGACGGCCGGGTGTGCGGCCCCGGGGAGCTGCTCGATGCTGCGGAAGGCCGACAGCAGGACGTGCGTCTCGCCCCGGACCGGACAGGCGAACGCGTAGCGACCCGTGAGGGGGTCGTACATGCGGACGTTGTAGTGATCGCGCCGGACGGCGAGATCAGTACGTCATCAGCGAGAAGAGGTCGTACTGCTCGAGCCGGCTGCGGCCGCCGAGGAACGAGAGCTCGATCACGAAGTTCACGCCCACCACGGTGCCCCCGAGCTGCTCGACGAGCCCCGCGATCGCCTCCACCGTTCCGCCGGTGGCCAGGACGTCGTCGTGGATCACGACGCGCGCCCCGCCTCCGATCGCATCGGCTGCGACCTCGAGCGAGTTCTGGCCGTACTCGAGCGCGTAGGTGGCCGAGACGGTCTCCGGCGGGAGTTTGCCCGGCCGCCGCGCCGCGACGAAGCCGCACCCGGCCTCGACGGCGATCGCCGGCCCGAGCCAGAAGCCGCGGGCCTCGGCGCCGAGCACGAGGTCGGCCCGGCGCTCGCGCGTCCAGCTCGCGAGCTCCGTGACGGCCTGCTGCAGGGCCTGAGGGTCGAGCAGCAGGGGCGAGATGTCCTTGAAGCCGACGCCGGGCTCGGGAAAGTCCGGGACCTCGCGGACGCGCGTCGTGAGATCGATCTGCCTCACCTGCGCGAGGCTACTCGACCAGGCGCCGGACGTTGCGGCGCAACAGCAGGTCGGCGAGCTCCTGGGCGCTCTGCGCGAGGCGCTGCAGGTCGCCGAGCGCGGCCTGCCGCCGCTCTGCGCTGCGGGAGCGCAGGGCCGGCCCGATCACCGCCTCGAGGAGACTGCCTTCGCGGTCGGCGGCCGTGCGGAAGGCGCGCAGGTTGCGCGCTCCTATCCCGAACTGGGCGAGCGCCTCGCACGCGGCGGCGATGTCCGCCTCGCTCTCGGCGTAGATCCGCTGTCCGTCCTCGACGCGCGGCTCGAGCAGCCCGAACTCCTCGAGCTCGCGGGCGCGCTGCGCGGTGATGCCCGCTCGGTCGCAGAGCCCCTCGAGATCGAGCTCCTCCTCCCCCACGTCGACCACGCTGCGCCGCCGCCGCCGTTGGTTGCCCGCACCGGCCTCGAGCTCCTGCCGGATCACGCGCAGGGGCAGGAACTCGTCGCGCTGCAGGCGGAGAATCGTCTCCAGCCGCTCGACGTCGTCCTCGGAGAAGAGCCGGTACCCGCCCTGCGTGCGCCTCGGGGTGAGCAGACCCTGATCCTCGAGATAGCGGATCTTCGAGATCGAGACGTCCGGGAACTCGGTCTGGAGCCGGCTGCAGACCGTGCCGATCGTCAGGAGGCGCCGGCGTGAAGGGGCTTCGGTCGTCGCCATCACTTCTGCAGGAAGGTGAGCCGGTACTTGCCGATCTGGAGCTCGTCGCCGTCTCTCAGATCCGCCGTTTCGACCCGTTCGCGGTTGACGAAGGTGCCGTTCAGGCTGCCCTGGTCATCGAGCCGCCAGCGCTCGCCGTCCTTGCTGAAGACGGCGTGCTTGCGGGACACGGTGACGTCGTCGAGGAAGATCGCGCACTCGGGCGACCGTCCGATCGTCGTCGGGCCGTCCTCGAGGGCGAAGGTCTCCCCCGCTCGGCCGCCGCCCGAGCGGACGATGAGCGCCGCGCCGTGGATGCCGAGGTCCTCGATCGGGTCGAGACTCTCGGGCACTTCGGGAGCTGCGAACGCCTCGGTCGACTCCCCTTCCTCGGGAACGACCAGCTCGGCGCCGCACTTCGCGCAGAAGTGCGCGGACTCCGGGTTGTTGTACCCGCACTCAGGGCAGTAGATGTGTGCCATCAGGCAGGCGGGGCGGCCTTACCGGTGAGGATGTCCGTGAGCGAGTCGACGTCCACCGACTCGAGGACGCTCCTCCCCTGGGTCTCCTGGAGCCGGGCCACGAGCTCGGCGCGCAGGATGTCGATCTTTCCGTGCAGGAGCCGCCGGCGATACGAGACCTCCTGCTCCTCGCGGGTCAGCTCGTCGATGAGCTTCTTGAGGTTCTCGTCGGAGAGTGTCGCGAGATCCGGCAGCGGTTCCATCAGGCCCTTTCGGTCGAGGGTGAAGCTGAACTTTAGCCTTTGCCCTCGGCCGGAGCAAAGGCTCCTATGTGCGGGCCGCTGCCGCCTCTCCCTGCTCGATCTCGTCCACCAGCGCCCGCAGCTCGCGCGCGAGCTCGTTCGACTGCTCGCGCGTCTCGCCCTCGGCGTAGAGGTGGAGCAGCGGCTCGTCGGGATCCGGCAGCACCTGCGCCCAGCCGCGCTCGTCGAAGAGCTTGATCCCGTCCGTGAGGTCGAGGTCGCGGCCGATCAGACGCTCGTTCAGCACCCGCATCACGAGTCCCTTCAGCGCCCACGGGCACGGCACCTGGTGGTGGACGAGCGTCGGCTCCGGCAGCTCGGCCACGAGCTCCGACAGCGGGCGGTTGACGGGCGCGAGGAGCTCGAGCAGCTTCGCGAGGCTCGCGACCGCGTCGTAGCCGGGCAGGAACTCGGGGAAGACGTAACCGCCGCCGACAGCGCCGGCGAAGACGACGTCTCCCTCGGCCGCCGCGCGCGTCAGCTCGGGCAGCGACGTCGGCGTCCGCACGACCTCGAGCTCCGAGTGCTCGACGAGCCGCTCGACCTGGCTCGTCACGGTCACGGGGAAGGCGAGCTTGCCGCGGCGCCCGTCCGAGCCGAGGAGGCGGAGGAAGAGCAGGAGCGCCTGCTCGACCGGCACCTCGCGCGCCTGCTCGTCCACGAGGTGCAGCCGCTCCGCGGAGCGGTCGAAGACCGCGCCGAGATCCGCGCCCACCACGGGCACGAGCCGCTTCGTCTGGCCGATCGAGGCCGCGAGCCCGGGGGCCGTGTCGGCGTAGTCGGGGCCCTCCCCGGTGAAGGCATGAGCGGCGACGACCTCCACGCCGAGCGGGCCGAGCACGAGCGGGAGCACGTACGAGGCGCCGGAGAAGCCGTAGTCGACGACAATGCGGAAGTGGCGGTCGCGCACGGAGCCGGCGTCGATCGTCGACAACAGCTCGGCCGCGTACGTCTCTCGGACGCGTGCCGGATACGAGATGCTGCCGACCTCGCCGGCGGCGACGCGCCTGAACTCGCCGCGCGTGAAGTGCTTCTCGACCTCCTTCTGCATCGCGGTGCTCATCTCCACTCCGGGCGGCTCGAAGAACTGGATCCGGATCACTTCGGGGTCGTTCGGGCTGACGCCGACGTGGAACCCGGCGTCATGCGCCTCCGACTTCACGAGGTGACGGGCCACGGCCGCCGGGCTGACGCGGAGATCTGCGACGTGGACGCCCGTGGACGAGATCCCCGAGATCATCGCGCGCTTGATCATCCGGCACGCCGCGGCGCCCTCGCGGCTGGCGACGACGCGCTGACCCCGCTTGAGCGCCGTGCCGAGTGCCGCGGCGAGCCGCACGGCCACGTCGGGAGTCAGGTCGACGTTCACCATTCCCGCGACTCCACTCTTGCCGAAGACGCGTGTCGTGCCCCGCGACTCCCAGATCAGGCTCTCGTGCAGCGTCGAGCCGGTCTCGACCTCCTTGAACGGGTAGATCCGGACGCCCGGCAGGATCACGCTCTCGGAACCGACCGTGACCTCGTCGCCGATCGCGACTCCCTCGTGCACGCGGACGTGCGCGCGCAGGTCGCAGCTGCGGCCGATGATCGCTCCCTGGACATCGGTGCTGCGGCCGACATAGGTGGAGGCGTCGACGATCGAGCGGACGACACGGCCGCGCTCGCGGACCGTGACGCTCGTGGCGAGCACGGTGTACGGGCCGATGTGCGCGCCGCGGGAGATGCGGCAGTAGTTGCCGAGGTACGCCGGCCCCTCGATCGCGTCGAGGTCGTCGAGGTCCACCCCGTCTCCCAGCCAGACGTTGCCGCGGATGCGGATGCCCGGGATCTCGAGCTGCACGCTCTCGTCGAGCGCGTCGAAGTTCGCCTGCCGGTACTGGTCGAGGTTGCCGATGTCCTGCCAGTAGCCGTCGAAGACGTGGCCGTAGATCGGCCGGCCCATCTCGAGCAGCAACGGGAAGAGCTCCTTCGAGAAGTCGTACGGCCGGTCCTGCGGGATGTGCTTCAGCACCTCCGGCTCGAGCACGTAGATGCCGGTGTTGATCGTGTCCGAGAAGACCTGGCCCCAGGAGGGCTTCTCGAGGAAGCGCTCGACCCGGCCGTCCTCGTCGGTGACGACGATGCCGAACTCGAGCGGGTTCTCCACCGACTTGAGCCCGATCGTCACGGAGGCGCCCTTCTCGCGGTGGGCCTCGACCAGCTGCGTCAGGTCGACGTCGCACAGGGCGTCGCCCGAGATCACGAGGAACGTGTCGTCGAGCCGCCCCGCCGCGCGCTTGACGGAGCCGGCGGTGCCGAGCGGCGACTCCTCCACCGAGTAGCCGATCTCCACGCCGAGCGTCTCGCCGCTGCCGAAGTAGCTCCGGATCGCCTGGGGCAGGAAGGCGACGGTGACGATCACGTCCTCGAAGCCGTGGCGCTTGAGGAGCTCGACGATGTGCTCCATGCACGGCTTCCCGACGATCGGCACCATCGGCTTGGGCTGGTTCGAGGTCAGGGGCCGCAGGCGCGTGCCCTCTCCCCCGGCCATGACGACGGCCTTCATCGCTGTAGTTCTCTCCGGGCCGTGCGGATGTACAACACGCCGGCCACGAGGGCGAGCGCAAGGCCCGCCCAGAAGAGGTACAGCGGCCATCTCGTGGCCGGCTCGATCACGATGCGGAAGAAGATCGCGGCATAGAGGATCCAGGTCGCCGCCTTGCCGACGACGTTGACCTCGACGTCGATCCCGCGCGGTGCCAGCAGGACGGAGCCGGCGAGCAGCAGGACGTCGCGCCCGATGATCACGGCGAGCCCGACCCAGGGCAGCCGGTCGTAGTAGGCGAGGAGGATCACCGCGGCGTCGATCATCAGCCTGTCGGCGAGCGGGTCGGCGATCTTGCCGAACTGCGACTCGACGTGCCAGCGGCGCGCGAGGAAGCCGTCCACCTGGTCGGTGATCCCGGCGATGCCGAACGCGACGCCGGCCGGCCAGCTGGGGTTGTGCCCGGCTTCCACCATGAGCACGACGAAAATCGGGATCAGGACGAGGCGGCCGATCGTCAGTGCGTTCGGGATCTGCGCGAGCGGCGCCGAGACTGCGGGAGCCTGAGCCTCCATGTGGAAAGGATACGGGCGTGCCAGAGCTGCCTCGGATCCCCGGCTTCGTCAACGCGCACTGCCATGCGTTCCAGCGCGCGCTGCGGGGGCGGACGGAGGGTGGCGACTTCTGGGCGTGGCGGGAGACGATGCTCGAGCTTGCGGCGGCCCAGACACCGGAGAGCGTGCGGCGCGAGTACGTCGGGATCTACCGCGAGCTGCGGGCGGCGGGCTACACGGCCGTCGGCGAGTTCCACTACCTCGGGCTCGAGGAGGCGCGCGCAGCCGCGGAGGCGGCCGCGGAGGCCGGCGTCGAGCTCGTCCTCCTCCACGTCGCCTACGCGCGCGGCGGGATCGAGCGCTTCCGGCAGGAGTCGGTGGCGGCGTACCTGCGCGAGCTCGAGCAGCTGCGGCATGAGGGGATCCGCGTCGGCGTCGCTCCCCACTCCGTCCGCGCGTGCCCGCGCGACTGGCTCGAGGAGCTCGGCCGCTACGCCGCCGAGCACGAGTTGCCGCTGCATGTCCACGCGGACGAGCAGCCGCGGGAGATCGAGGAGTGCCTCGCCGAGCACGGAGTCCGTCCCATCGAGCTGCTCGAGGCGTGCGGCTGCCTCGGCCCGCGCACGACCGTCGTGCACGCGACGCACGCCGACGGCCACGAGCTCGACCTGCTCGCGACGGCGGGTGCACGCGTCTGTGCCTGCCCGACGACGGAGGCGAACCTCGGCGACGGCTTCCTGGCCGTCGAGCGGCTCCTCCACCGTGGCATCGGCCTCTGCATCGGCTCGGACTCGAACGTGCGGATCGACCCGCTCGAGGAGCTACGCGAGCTTGACGGCATCGCCCGGCGCCAGTCCGGGAGGCGCGATGTCTTCACTGTGGAGGAGCTACTCGCGATCGGCTCCAGCGCCGGGGCGGGTGCGCTCGGCCTCGACTCGTGGCCCGAGATCGCTGTCGACGTCGACCATCCGCAGCTTGCGGGCGTCGCGGACTGGCGAAGCGCCCTTGTCGCCGGCTGCTCGGCCGACGTGCTCCGAGACGCCCGCTAGGTTCCGTCCCACCACCATCGAGGAGGTCCGAGTGCACGAGCATGAAGAGGGCCACGCGCTGTGGTCGACGCCGGAGGAGGAGCGCACCTTCCGTCTCGTCCGCGACCTCCTGATGGAGATGCGCGACCGCGGGCGCGGGATCTACATCCTGCCGGTGCAGGAAGGGATGGAGACCTACGGCGTCGACGGATGGGCGGTCGGCGAGTACAGCCTCGGCGGCGGTCAGGATCTCGCAGTGGGCCCGTGGCTCGAACAGGTCGTGGAGGCTGCCCGCGCCGCGGCAACGGACTGACCTCCGTCACGTGACGAGCTGCAGGGTCTCTTGGGGCCAGGCAAGCGTGGCGCCGCGCGCGGTTCCGCTCAGAGCCAGGCGGCGGCCTCGACGTAAGGCAGCGCGACTGTCTCTGATCCCCGATCTTCGAGCGGGACGACCTTGATGACGCGGACCCGCCGCTCGTCTCCGACGTTGAGTACGTCACCGGGCCCGATCAGGAATGGGTGGGTCAGCTCCCCGATCTCCTCACCCAGAGGCGTCTGGAGTCTGTACCTGAAAACAGCGGCCGTCAGTCGTCGCTAGTCGGAAGGGGCTCTTCCGGCTCACGCATCAGATGTTCCTTGATGTAACGGCGATTCGACGCGAGCCGAGACGCGATCTGGTCTTTGTGGATGCCGACTAGGTATCCGATACACCAGTCGAGCATCTCCAAGGCCTGCGTCGCGGCCCGCTCGTACTTCTCCGCCTCATCGTCCCGTCCGTTACCCTGGTGCGCCTCCCTACGGCGCCCGTTGCGTTGTGGCATTTGGCTCACGTTCCCGGGCGCGGCGGTCGAAAACCCAACGCGACGCACCTTGCTCCCGCGCTCTGTTTGAGTTCCTCGATTGCGGGCGGCGACTGAACCGTCAGTCAATGACCGCCGCCGCCCCCAAGAGGATGCGGGAACATCACTCACTGCCCCTCAGCGCCTCCGTCGCACCTGCCAAGTTTGTCGGAAAGCTGGACCAGGCGATCATCCTTGACTCGTTCGGCGGATTCAGCTGAAGGTCTGCTCAGCCGATCTCTGTAATCGCGGCGTTCGGCCACGGGGGGCTGACGTTCAACGTGGCCACGCCGCAAAGGTATGTCTGCCCGTCCGGGGGGCTAGCCGCCGTGCCGCACGTGGGCGGATTGGAGGACGCCGGAGTTAGGTCGGACTCGGGTGTGAGATCAAGGACGGGCCGATCGCGATCCAGCCGCCGGCACCGCCGATCTCGAACCCCGTCGCTGACGGGCGGGAGACACCAGCGCTCGAGACGATCGTAGGCGTAGCGGCGAACGGCTCCGCGAAGCGAACGACGCATGCCTCGCCCGCGGTCCCGTACTCGATTTGGGTGCTGTCGATGGTGACTGCCATGCTGCTCGGGCTCTATACCGAGAATCGGCCGCGCATGGTGTCACGCCGTCCGGATGTTGGTTTCCAGACGGGTCGACCGGATACGCGGCCTGGGAGGGGTCATCCACTTCCTTCTTGGGGGGAGTCATGAGACGACTCGTCTTGTCTATCGTCGTAATCTCGGCGTTGCTCGCTGCCGGCGCCCTAGCCGCAGTCGCAATGCCGGGCGGCCAGGCTACGGCCGCCCAGAGCCCTGGCGCGCCGAAGGGCAGTATGGGCGTGCAGCTACGGGTGAGTAGGTTCGTTAAGAGTGGTCACCGCTTGATGGCCCAGGGCCGGGCGGTCGCGACGTACACGTCTTCCGGCGGCACACCCACAGTCACCAGTCAGCCATTCACCGCCCACGCGACCGTCGCTCGCCGCACCGTGGCGACCGGTGCCCAAACCACGACGACCTGCCCCGTGTTGACCTTGGAGCTCGATCAGGTCTCGCTCGACCTGCTCGGCCTCCACGTCGACCTGAGCAAAGTGGTCTTGACCGTGACCGCCGACCCCAGTGGCGGTGCTCTGGGCAAGCTGTTCTGCAATCTCGCGGCTGGCAAGACCGCCCTTGCCTCTGCTCCGACCGCCCAGTCGCTCACCGCGGCGGCTCAGAAGAGCGGCCTCTCGAAGCGCGGAGTCTCGCTAGGGACGCCTCTCGTGCAAGTGGCCACGCTCGGCCCCGGCCCCTGCTCGATCGTGGACCTTCTCCTCGGACCGCTCCATCTTGAGCTGCTCGGCCTGATCGTCGACCTCAACCAGGTTCATCTACAGATCACGGCCGACCCGAACGAGGCCCCGCTCGGCAGCCTGCTGTGCTCCATCACTAACCCGCCGACGACGACATAGGCACGACCACCGGTAAGACCTAGCTACTCACGGGGAGAGAGGGCCGGGAGAGGACCGGCCCTCTCCTCGCCAGCGCGGGCGCGGAGGCTTACGCGTCAACCCAACGGCCACGAACACGACCCACAGCGCGACCCTCATAGGGCGCCAAGGGCCCCCTTCCGCGGCACGAAACCCGGAGACGGCCCCTACTGACTGTTGAGGCGCCACTGAAAGTCGTACCCCGACGACCGGCTGGTCTTCGTGCACGAGAGCGCGACCCTGCGCGTCGAGATCGTCAATGTCATGCGTGAGGCCTGCGCGCCACGCCAGCGAGGGATCGCTTCACGTTCTCGGAAGAACCGCCCGACAATCCTGACTAGAACCTGACTAGCGGCCAGTCAATGACCCGCAATCCCAATCGGGGCGGCCGGATTCGAACCGGCGACCTTCGGTCCCCCAGACCGACGCGCTAACCAAGCTGCGCCACGCCCCGCAGCGAGACAACCGTAGCTCACCCGGGACCGCCCGGCACTGCTGCCGCGTATCGCTGGCATGCGCCCGATCCTCGCCGGCGCGGCCGTCGCCGCTGCGCTCCTCCTCCCCTCCTCCGTCGCCGCTACGTCCGGCGGACGGCCGGTTGCGCTTGTGGTCGCGGAGGCCTCCGACGAGGTGTTCGCGGTCTCGCTCGGCCCGCACGGGGGCCGCGTGCTCCGGCGGGTTCGCCTGGACGACCCGCTGATGGTCGCGGCGCCGCTGCGGGGCCCTGCGGTCGTCGTCAATCCCCACGGGACCGTGACGCTGCTCGCCTGGCACTCGCTCAGGCCGATCAAGGTGCTCCGCGGCTTCGACCGGCCGGAGGTGGCGGCAATCGCGCCCGGGGATCGGTACGCGTACGTCTCCGACGCGGGCAGCGGCCGGCTCGTGGTGATCGACCTGAGCCGCCGCCGCATCGTGCACCGGGTATTCGTGGGCCCCAAGGCGCACCATCTCGACGTCAGCCCGGACGGGCGGCGCCTCTGGGTCTCTCTGGGCGAGACGGCTACGACCATCGTGCGGCTCGACACCTCCGACCCGCGGGTCCCACGCGTCGTGGGCCGGATCCGTCCCCGCGTGACCGCGCACGGCATCGAGTTCTCGCCGAGCGGGAGGACCGTCTGGGTCAGCTCGTCGGCGGCACCGTTCGTGACGGTGTACGACGCTGCGACCGGCACGGTCCTGCGCCGGATCGGCGCGGGGAAAGGACCGCAGGAGATCGCGTTCTCGGGCAAGCGGGCGATCGTCACGAGCGGCTACGGCTCCTCGCTGGAGGCCGTGTCGTGGCGGACGTACGGCCGGCATGGCTCGGTCGCGATGCCCTACGGCTCGTTCAACCTCGCGACACTCGGGGGGAACGTCGTGACGAGCTCGGTGCTGACCGGCTACGTCACAGAGCTCCACGCCGGGACGCTGGAGCGGATGTGGACAAGGCGGATCGCGCCGGTCACGCGCTACGTCGCGATCTCGGTCTGGCCCTCCTAGCCGATCTCGAGGTGCTCGACGACCGTCGCGTTCCGGACTCCGAGAACGGTGCTCACCCTCTTCGTGCGCCAGCCCGCGAGGATCTTGCTGGTCGTTCTCGTCACCACGAGGCCGCCGGTCACGCCGAGCACTCTGCCCGGGACGCGGAACGCCTCGAGCGGCCGGCCGCTCGGGGCGAACGTCCGGACGAGCGGCTCGGTCGCGCCGCTTTCGACCGCCACCGTCGCGCGGTCCTGGAGCCAGCCGATTGCCTCGATCTCGCCCGTCGCGACCGTCTTCCTGCCGAGAAACGCCGCGCCGGGCGTCGCGACGAGGAGCCTGTTTCCCCTCGGCGCGAACGCGAGCCGGGTGACCGGCGCTGGGCTCCCGAGGATGCTCCGGGACTGGTGACCGAGGTCGTAGACGATCGCCTTCCCGCCGGCACCGACGTACGCGAACGCGAGCGAGTCGGCCCGCCAGGAGGGCCGCACCGGCCGGACCGAGCTGTCGATCAGCTCGTCGTGCCTGCCGTTGCCGTAGATCGCACGAAGCAGGAAGTGCCGTCCGACGCGGACGACGTAGGCGATCCGGAACCCGTCCGGCGCCCAGGCGATTGCGACCACTCGCCCGCCGGCTGGGTGCGAGAACGCGTGCCGTCCGCTCGGCGCTATCGCGACGAGTGAGTGTCGGATTCCCGCGGCGACGTAGAGGGCGTGCGGCGAGAGTGCTGCGGCCGTTGCCGACGCCTGCAGCCCGAAACCGCCCTTGATCACGACCGAGAGTCGTCCGTTAACGATCGCGGCGATGCCGCTCGCGCCGGCCCCCTTCGGCAACGAGAGCCGGGTGGTAGCCGGTGGCTTTGGCTTCGCCTTCGCACCGATGCTGACGTGCAACGCGCCGGCCGCGGCGAGGGAGCCCGCCGCGATCACGAGCAGCACGACCACTCCCGCAAAGGCGAGCACGCCGGCCCGTAGCCCGCGATGTGGAGGCGCTACCGGTCGCAGAGCCCGCAGTGCGCGGTGCAGTGCCTCCGCTCCCGCTCCCGGGTCGGGCTCCGGGGCCTCGGCGAACAGCCCTTCGAGCCGCCGCTCGAGCTCAGTCGACATGCTCGACCTCCAGCGTCTCGCGCAGCTGCTCGAGCGCGCGGGCGAGGCGGGAGTTGACGGTGCCGACCGGGAGATCGAGCGCGTCCGCGATCTGTTTCGGCGTCATCCCCACCCCGTACCGGAGGACGACGACGACGCGCCGTTCGAGCGACAGGTCGGCCACCGCTGCGAGGAGGCCGCGATCTCCCTCCGCGTGGGCGGGCGTGCGATCCGGCGTGTCGGGCAGCTCCTCGTCGGCGAGGCGCCGTTCGGCGCGCAGCAGGTCGAGGGCGCGGTTCGCGACGATCCGGTGCAGCCAGGGCCCGAACGGACGGCGGTCGTCGAACCGCCCGAGGGCCGCGAACGCACGCTCGAAGCCGTCGGCGGCCACGTCGTCCGCGAGCGCGCGCCGCCCCGTGATGGCGTAGGCAGCGCGCCACGCGTCCCGCCAGTAGCGGCGGAACAGCGCAGAAGCAGCTTCGCGGTCGCCACGTCGCGCCCGCCGCACGAGGTCTCGGTCACTCGGTTCACGCACTCCTCTAAGTGTCGTACGAACGAGGCGACCTTGCGCGTCCCGCGCGGGTAATACTCCAGGCATGGACGGTTGGGGGGAGCAGGAAAACGCGCTCGTGCGGGAGTTCGAGCTGCCCTCGTTCCCGGCGGCGATCGCATTCGTCGACCGGCTCGCCGAGCTCGCCGAGGGCGAGAACCACCACCCGGACATCGACATCCGCTACCGCAAGGTCACGGTGCGCTGGACGACGCACTCCGAGGGTGGGATCACCGAGAAGGATCGCGAGCTGGCCGAGCGGACGTCCGCTCTGGCCACCGCGTAACGCGCGCTCGCGCCGGTAGAAGGTAAGAACTTGCCCGCTTTCGACACTAATCCTGATGTGAGCGCGCTCGCACCAGCACCCGGGCTCGAGGAATGGCATCTCGATCTGCATGCGCAGGGCGCCGCTCGCGACGAGGCGGTGGCGCGCCTGCACGCGCTTCTCCTGCGGGCGGCACGGTTCGAGGTCTTCCGCCGCCGGGGCTCCCTCCCCCAGCTCTCTGCGGTCGAGCTGGACGAGCTCGCCCAGGATGCCGCCGACGACGCAGCCGTCTCGGTGCTGCGCCGCCTCGACGACTTCCGCGGCGAGAGCAGCTTCCGGACCTGGGCATACAAGTTCGCGCTGCTCGAGGCGGCCGTGAAGGTGCGCCGCCGCGCCTGGCGCGATCGCGAGGTCACCCTCGATCCCGAGCGCTGGGAGAGTTTCGCTCACATCGGGCCCGGGCCGGACGACGACGCCGAGACCGAAGCGCTGCTCGAAGCCGTGCGCGAAGGCATCCGGACGGCGCTGACCCCGCGGCAGCGGCAGGTACTCGTCGCCACCGTCCTCGAAGGCGTGCCCATCGACGTCCTGGCCGAGCGCCTGGACTCGAACCGCAACGCGCTCTACAAGCTGCTCCACGACGCGCGGCGGCGCCTGCGAGCGCACGTCGCCGACGCTGGATTCCCGGAGGTGAACGAATGACCGACCGCGACCTCGATCCGGCTCTCAAGCGCCTGCTCGGCAGTGACGAGCCGGAGATCGGCTGCGACGAGTGTTTCGCGCAGCTCGACCGCTACGTCGAGCTCGAGCTCGCAGGCGCTCCCGCCGACGAGCTCGTCCCTGGCCTGCGCGCCCACTTCGTCGGCTGTCCCGCGTGCGCGGAGGAGCACGAGAGCCTCCGCGCGCTGCTCGAGCTGGATTCCGTCTCCTGAAAGAGGGCTGAGATGCACACGACCAAATATCTGATCGTCGGCGCCGGGATGACCGGTGACATGGCGGCGAAGGGCATTCGCGAGCACGACTCCGACGGCTCGATCACGATGATCGGCGCC
>Ga0207657_10001254_pt1 | contig 27140 bp, 29 predicted proteins | sample KBSC33metaG_FD_184316 | JGI IMG/M metagenome (GOLD analysis project Ga0207657, IMG submission 184316) | Corn rhizosphere microbial communities from Kellogg Biological Station, Michigan, USA - KBS C3-3 metaG (SPAdes) (version 2) | ecosystem: Host-associated > Plants > Roots > Rhizosphere > Soil ... | reverse complement strand
TTTATGGTCGCTGTACATGCGGCCGGCGCGAGAACAGGGTTGCCGGAAGGAGCTCGGGCGCGCCGCCACCACGGTCCATCTCCGGAGAGCAAGGAGTGACGCATGAGCTCGCAACGGCTTCTGTTCCGCAACGGCTTCGTCGTCTCGATGGACCCCGACGTCGGGGACATCGCGCGCGGGGAAGTCCTCGTCGAGGACGGGAAGATCGTCGACGTCGGTCGCGACCTCGGCGTCTCCGACGCAGAGGTGGTGGACGCCTCCGGGATGATCGTCATGCCGGGCTTCGTCGACACGCACCGGCACACGTGGCAGACGCCGGTTCGCGGAGTGCTGCCCTCATGCACGCTCGATCACTACTTCGCCGTCATGCTCGGCCAGGTCGGCGGCTTCTACCGCCCGGAAGACGTGCACATCGGCGACTACGCCGGCTCACTCGAAGCGCTGAACGCCGGTGTCACGACCTTGCTCGACTGGTCGCACATCAGCAACACACCCGATCACTCCGACGCCGCGATCCAGGGACTGAAGGATGCAGGTATTCGTGCGGTCTACGCGCACGGGATGCCGACCGGTGGCGAGTGGTGGTTGTTCAGCGAGCTGAACCATCCTGAGGACATCCGCCGCATCCGGGAGACGTACTTCTCGTCCGACGACGGCCTGATCACCCTCGCGATGGCGGCACGACAGCCGGGGAACGTGAATCACGACGTCGCAAAGCACGACTGGGCGCTCGCCCGCGAGCTCGGGATCCTCATCAGCGTCCATGTCGGGATGCGCCTCCACACCCTCCACTACACGCCTGTGAAGGACATGCACGACCTCGGGCTCATGGGGCCCGACGTCTGCTACATCCACATGACTGACCTCACTGACGAAGAGCTCGACTGGATCGCCGAGAGTGGCGGAAAGGCGTCGATCGCGCCATACGTCGAGATGCTGATGGGACACGGGCACCCTCCAACCGGCAAGATGCTCGCACGCGGCGTCCGCCCGTCACTGAGCGTCGACGTCGTGTCGAGCGCGCCGGGCGAGATGTTCACGCAGATGCGCACCGCGCTCGCGTACGACCGGATCCTCGAATTCACCGACACCCCCGACATCGCGTTCGCTCCGAAGCTCACGCACACCGACGTGCTCGAGTTCGCGACGATCGACGGCGCGCGGTCGATCATGCTCGAAGACAAGGTCGGCTCTCTCACACCGGGCAAGCAGGCTGACATCGTGCTGCTCAAGACCGACGTCATCAACACGGCGCCCGTGCTCGACCCCAAGGGCACGATCGTCGCGTTCGCGGACACGTCCAACGTCGACTCGGTCTATGTCGCCGGCAACGCGGTGAAGCGGGGCGGCCAGCTCCTCGGCGTCGACATGAAGTCGGTGATCGGGAAGCTGGAGGAGTCGCGCAATCACATCCTGTCCGCCGGCAACCTGCTGCCGGACTGGTGCGCTGAGCACGCGGCACACGCCTGATGGCGGACGGAAGCGTCGTCGTGGTCGGCGGGACTCGCGGTCTCGGTCGCGAGCTCGCGCAGTTCTACGCCGACCAGGGACGGGACGTCGTCGTCAGCGGCCGCGATGCCGCCGGAGCGGAGGCGTGCGCGACTGAGATCGGCGGCTCGACCCGCGGCATCGGCCTCGACCTCGCCGAGCCGAACACGATCGCGGGGAAGCTCGCGGAGATCGGCGACGTCGAGTTCCTCGTCCTCGCCGCGATCGAACGGGACACGAACACGGTGAAGGACTACGACATCGCCGCGGCCATGCGGCTCGTCACCCTCAAGATCGTTGGTTTCACGGAGGTCATCCACGCGCTCCTGCCGCGGCTCGGGGACGACTCGGCGGTCCTCATCTACGGCGGGCTCGCACGCGACCGTCCTTATCCCGGATCCACGACCGTGACGACCGTGAACGGGGCGGTGACCGGGCTCGTCAGAACGCTTGTCGTCGAACTCGCCCCTCGTCGCGTCAACGCCCTGCATCCCGCGATCGTCGGCGACAGCCCGCAGTGGCGCGACATGCCGAAGGAGCGCTTCGATGCCCTCGTCGCACGCACGCCCATCGCGCGCCTGGTGACGATGGCGGAGGTCGTCGACGCGTCGCGCTTCCTGCTCGAGAATCGTGCGATCAACGGCATCAACCTTCCAGTCGACGGCGGCTGGCTCTGCATGTGAGCGAGCGCAGGCTAATCGTGTTCCGGAACTCACCGGCAGCCTGATGCATCGATCCGACACGGACTTGTAATCCCAAGGTCGCAGGTTCGAGCCCTGCCCGGCCCATCAGTCCCCATGCGCCGAACAAGCCGCGGCTCGGACGCGGGGAAAGCCATCTCTGGCATCAGTCGATCCAGGCCGTGTCTAGGAGGACGCCGTCGCCGCCTTCCGGCCGATCGGAGCCGATGGCGATCAACTCGAGGCCGTCGTCCCCGGCTTCGAACGCCCGCACCGTCGTGGGGTTGACGCGAACAACATCCCAACGGCGGAGCTCGCGGATCTCGTCGTCGAGCCTGACTCGGCCGGAGCCGCTGATGACGACGTAGGCCTCCTCCTGTTCGCGGTGACTATGCGCCGACGACGAGCGGACACCCGGGCTATACCGCAGATAGGAAACGCCCAGGTGCTCGGACTCGAGGTGCTTGCGCGCAAAACGCCCCTCGATCCCGGGCGCGCGCTCGCCCAGAGAGTCTTCGACCTCCTCTTTCAGGTTCACGATCGAATACGCACTCATCATTTTCTCCTCTCGATTGGGTCAGTGTTGGGTGCCGGCCCGCCTTACGCGGCCTCTGTTGCCGCTGCAGGATGTGACGGTGCTTCGTCGAGCGGGTCGGGAATCCGGTCGCCGAGTCGAAGCAGGACGACCCCGGCGAGCACCGCAGCAAGCGCGCCGCCCCACCAGATTGCATCGGGTGAGTTCTGTAGGAGCAGGCCACCGATCGCTGGGCCCAGGGCCAGGGAAAGGGTGAACGTCAGACTGTAGAGGGACAGGTAGCGGCCGAGCAGATGCGCCGGAGCCATGTCCGAGACCAGTGGGCCGAGCACAAGAATGTGGACGACTTCGCCGAGCGCGAAAACGATCGCGACGCCGACGAGGAGGCTGGCCGCAGCGAGCTCCGAGTGGATAAGCGTCGCCGGCAGCACCGCGAGCAGGCTGAGCGCAAAAAGCGCGCTTGTCACCGCGAAAGCATGTGTGCGTCGCATCCGCGCCACCACCCGCACCGCCGGGATCTGCACGATGACGATGAAGAACGTGTTGACGAGAAAGACGATTCCGATCGCCGCGGGGCCGACCGGTGTATGGGCTTTTGCAAATGGCGACAGGATGTTCGAGAAGAACGTGTGACCGACGACGACGAGCACGATGTTCAGTGCGATCACGGTCACGAAGATCCGATCTCGGGCGACGGCGCGAAAACCCGTTCCGTTGGTGCCTGTCGCCGTAACGGTCTCGGCTCGCAGGCCCGGTATCGAAGCGAGCACGATCAGCGCGAATCCGGCGGAGGTGACGGCGTCGAAGAAGTAGAGAATCTGGAACGAGCGGAGGCCCTGTCCGAATGAGACGATGAGGCCGGCTGCGGAGGCACCCAAGCCAATGCCGAAGTTGCCGGCGACGCGGTTGAGCGCGAAGGCGGCCACTCGCTGATCGGGCCTGATCAACCTGACCATCAACGTCCGGTTGGCCGTCCCCGCCGCGCCGAGCCCGGCTCCGCCGACAATCGAGCAGGCAAACGCCTGCCAGGGACGGTCGACGAAGGCGAAGCCTGCGTACCCAAGGGCGGTCGCCAGGCTTCCTGCGACCACGACCGCCTTCGCGGAGAACCGGTCGAGGAGCGCTCCCGTCGGCGGCGTGACGATCGCGGACGTCCCCATGGTCGCCGCGAGAACCAGTCCGGCCGTAGACGCTGAGAAGCCACGTGTCTGGTGCAGATAGATGATCTCGAAGGGGAGAACGAGCCCGTAACCGAAGTAGTTGAGGGCGTTTCCCGCTTGCAGGATGAGAACGGCGCGAGAGAGCCCCGTCCGCCAACCCGCGACGACGCGTGAGACACGGCGATTCATGCCCGTAGAGGCCTCCGCTGATGTACCCCGAGCGCGTCGATGAGCCCGAGCGCGAGCGCGAGGCCGACCAAGACGACGAGAGACCCGAGCAGCTCGCCCCAGGTCGGATGCTCGCCGCGCACGAGCCACGCGGTGAGGATCCCGACGACGGGCACGAGTAGCGTGAACGGCGCCACTGTCGATGCTGGGTGCCGCGACAGCAGCCAGTACCAGACGCCGTACCCGAAGAACGTCGAGACGACGACGACGTACGCGAGGGCAGCGATCCCGGAAGCACCGATCGAAGAGGCCGCGCTCTGCCAGCGTGCCGTGCCCTCGAAGATGAGCGACAACCCGAGCAGCGGCACGGGTGCCACGACGCTTGACCAGACGAGAAGCGAGAAAGGCCGCTGCGGTCGCGTTGCTCGAGTCACCACGTTCCCGCAGCCCCATGACGCTGCCGACGCGATACCGAGCACGACTGCCTGAAGGGGGACGCCGTGCGCGCGACCGGCGACGATGGCTCCGATTCCGGCGACGGCCAGCGTCACTCCAGCGACCTGACGCACGCTTGGGCGCTCACCGAGCACGACCGCCGCGAGCGGAATCGTGAACACCGGCTGAAGTGGCGCGACTACCGACGCGAGCCCCGCGGGCAGTCCGATGTTCATCGCCACGAACAGCACGCCGAACTGTCCGACGCAGATGAACAGGCCGACAGCGACGACTGCCGGCCAGCGCACATCCGGCCGTGGCACGAAGAAGACTGCTGGGAAGGCGATCAGTCCAAAGCGCAGGGCCGCAAAGAGAAGCGGCGGAAACGATTCGAGGCCGATGTCGATGACGACGAAGTTGACCGCCCAACAGATCGCGACGACGAGCGCGAGGACCGCGTGCCGGCGCGGCATCAGCGCGACGCGAGCAGCGCAGCCGCAGCAGCTTTCGCCTGACGGGCTGCAGCCGGGTCCCGGCGAGACCCGCCAACGGCGTAAGCACCGTCGACGAGCAGTGTCATCTGGGCGGACAGGTCGGCGTCTTCGACGCCTGCCTCAGTGAGGAGCTGGTGAACGAGCTCCTCCCGTGCGCGCAGATGCGCCAGCGCGGCCTCACGAACAGGGTGGCCGGGGACGTTGATCTCGAGCGACGCGTTGATGAACGCGCAGCCGGCCTTCGTTCTCGTGCGGAGGGCGTTCTCGATCACGTCGAAGAGCGCGAGGATCGCCGGCTCGCCGGTCTCCTCGGCGCGACGCTTCGCATTCGTCTCGAGGGCAAGGAGCGCGCGACGGCTTCGGTCGTCGAGCGCTTCCGCGACGAGCCGGTCCTTCGAGCCGAAGTGCTGGTACAGGGTCCGCTTCGTCACCCCTGCCCGCGCTGCGATCGCGTCCACTCCGGTGTTCGTGATGCCCTGCTCATAGGTCAGCTCGCTCGTCGCGCCCAGGAGCGCGTCGTGCGCATTTGGCCGGTCGGTCATGATCCCAAGTATACATACCGATCGGTATATGACACAACAGCCTGCACCCTCGAAGGCGCCGGCACGCACGTCCGGCTCGGATGTGTCTGTCAGGACTGGGCAATCCGGAAGACGCCCTCGGCGACGATTGCGGCGACGCCGCCGACCTCGACTGTCTCGACGCGATCGCGCGAGCCGGTGGCGACCGCGTAGAGAACAGAAGGGCGGCCGAGCTCGGCGCCCTGCCTGATCTCGATCTCCTGCCCAAAGGCGATCCACCCGTGGCGGGCAAGGTGGAGTGCGAGCGGCCCGGCCGCCGACCCTGTCGCCGGATCCTCGGGGATCCCTCTCGCGGGGTAGAACATGCGCGTCTTCCAGCTGAGCCCGGAGCCGGCGAAGCAGTTCGCGGCGATGTCGAGGGCTGCCAGCGCGGCAAGGTCGGGCTGCAGTGCGGCGACCGCGTCCTCGCTCTCGAGCGCGACGAAGACGTGCGGCGCCCCGCTCCGATACAGCTCCACCGGCAGCCCCGAGCCTGGGACGCCCAGTGCATCGAGCAGCTCGCGCTCCCGCGCGAAAGGCTCGCAGTCGCGAATGGGCTGCTGCATCCGCCCGAAGACGGGACGACCCTGGCTCAGCTCGAGCTGTACCGGGACGAGCCCGGCGCCCGTCTCGAGCGCGACCTGCTCCGCGCCGAGCGCCGTGCTGACGACGAATGCCGTTCCCAGCACCGGATGGCCGGCGAACGGGAGCTCCGACTGGGGCGAGAAAATCCGGATCCGAACGTCTCCGCCTTCGCGCGGCGGGAGCAGAAAGACCGACTCGGCGAAGTTCATCTCTCGCGCCAGGCTCTGCATCTGCTCCGTCGTGAAGGGACGGCCGTCGACGAAGACGCCGAGCTGATTTCCCTCCAGCGGCTGGGAGGTGAAGACGTCACAGACGAAGTACGGATGCACCTGAGCCGCTCCGTGCCAGTTCTCGAGCGTCGGGATCAAGGGCGAAGACGTGAAGGGAGTCATGATCATGAGTATACCGATCGGTATGTATACTGATCGCAAGCTACGAACGACCACATCTCGAGGAGGCCCAAGCGATGAAAGCTCTGATCAGCTCCGCCAAGGTCCCCGCTCCCCCTGGGCCGTATTCGCCGGGGCTGACGGTGGACGAGTGGATCTTCCTCTCCGGCCAAGGCGGCTTCGATCCCAACACGGGCAAGGTGGTCAGCGACGATCTGGCCGAGCAGACCGAGCAGACCTTCAACAACATCGAGACCGTGCTCGAGGCTGCCGGAGCATCGCTGGACGACGTCGTTTCGTGCCTTGTTCACCTCGTCGACCTGGCTGACTTCCCCGCGTTCAACGCCGTCTACGAGCAGAAGTTCACCGGCGTGAAGCCGGTACGGACGACGGTGCGCGCGGACCTCGTTGCCGGCCTGCTCGTCGAGATCACCGTGATCGCTCGAGCCTCGTAACGGACAGCGCATGCCTCTCGTAAAGGTGAATCTGCTCGAGGGCCGCTCGGCCGAAGAGAAGGACTCGATCGCCGCCTCGATTCAGAGAGCTCTCGTCAGCGCGCTCGACGTACCCGAGGCCGACCGGTATCAGCTGTTCAACGAGTACGACGGAGCAAGCTTCCGTCATACCAGCGGATATCTCGGCATGACCTACACCGATCAGTTGCTGATCATTGAGATCACGTTTCTGGAGGGTCGTGACGATGAGGTCAAGAAGTCGTTGCTCGCCGAGATCGAACGCAATCTGGTCGCGGCCGGCGTGGTGGGTGGCGACGACGTGTTCGTCCTGATCACCGAGGTCGGCCGCGCCAATGTCTCCTTCGGCAAGGGCCTTGCGCAGCGTGCTCCGACCTCATGACCGGCCGCTTCGCCCGCCTCGCCGAGCTTTCCGTCCACGGAGCGAACGTGCAGGAAGGCCAGATCGTGTTGGTCCAGGCCGAGATCGGTCTCGAGGAGCAGGCGCGTGCGACTGCCGCGGCGGCCTACGAGCGCGGCGCGAAGTTCGTCGACGTTGCGTACTTCGATCCGTACCTGAAACGCGTGCGCGTCGAGAACGCCGACCCGGACACCCTCGACTTCGTTCCCCGGTGGTACGGCGGGCGGGTGCTCGAGCACGCCGCGCAGAACGGCGCGCGCATCTCGATGCGTGGCATGACCGCGCCGCACGTGATGGACGGCCTCGACAAGTCGCTCCTCGGCAAGGACACGCTGCCGCTGGTGAAGGAGACGCTCGAGGTCTTCAGCGAGCGCTCGACCAACTGGTGCTACGTCCCGGCGCCGCATCCGGCGTGGGCGGCGCTCGTCCATCGCGACCTGCCGGCAGACGAGGCGTACGAGCAGCTCTGGCGCGAGCTGGAGCATGTGCTGCGCCTCGACGAGCCCGACCCGCTCGCCGCCTGGGACGAGCGCATCGCAGTGTTGAACGAGTCCGCTGCGCGGCTGACGGAGCGCCGCTTCGACACGATCGAGTTGCGCGGACCTGGAACCGAGCTGACGATCGGCCTGCTGCCGACGGCGAACTGGTCTTCTGTCGAATTCTCGACCGCCAAGGGTTTGCGGCATTTCTCGAATCTCCCGAGCGAGGAGATCTTCACGACGCCCGATCCTCGTCGCACGAGCGGCCAGGTCACCGCGACGAGGCCGCTCGTCCTCGCCGACGGGACGATCATCCGCGGAATCAGAGTCCGCTTCGAAGGTGGCGTTGCGGTGGAGATCGACGCCGACGAGAACGTTGAGGCGCTGCGTCGCCTCACCGAGGTCGACGCGGGTGCGCGACGGCTCGGCGAGCTCGCCCTCGTCGACGGCGAGGGGCGGATCGGACCGCTCGACACCGTCTTCTATAACACCCTGCTCGACGAGAACGCATCGAGCCACATCGCACTCGGCAACGGCTTCCCGTTCCTCGTCGAGGACATCGACCGCGACCGCGCTAACGTGAGCGCCCAGCACATCGACTTCATGATCGGCTCGGCCGAGCTGGACGTCGACGGCATTACCGCCGATGGGAAACGGATCCCGGTGCTCCGCAACCTCGCCTGGCAGATCTAGGGCGAGCGCGATGGAGTGGCTTTCCGAGCTCAGCGAGTTCCTGCGCATCGAGTCGATCAGCGCCGACCCCGCGCACGGGGACGACGTCAAGCGCGCCGGCGAGTGGGTCTGCGCGCGGGTGCGCGAGGCGGGCGGTGAGTGCGAGCTCGTCGACTGGCACGGCGGGCTGCTGGCGATCGGGGAGATACGGGCATCGCGCGGTGGCGACGCGCCGACGGTGCTGTGTTACGGCCATTTCGATGTGGCGCCGCCGGACCCGCTCGAGTTGTGGGAGAGCGACCCGTTCGAGCCCGAGATTCGCGGCGACTATCTCTACGGCCGCGGGGCGGTCGACGACAAGGGGCCGCTCTACATGCTGCTCGCGGCCGCGCGCGAGCTCGCGCAAGCGGGCGAGCTTCCGGTGAACGTTCGCTTCTGCTGCGACGGCGAAGAGGAGACCGTCGGACATTCGATCGTCGAGTTCCTCGAGCAGGACACGCGCGGCGCCGACGCAGCGATCATCTTCGACACCGAAATGATCCGTCGCGATGTGCCCGCGTTCAACATTGCGACTCGTGGTGTCATCTCCCTCCACGTCGCGCTGCGCACGGGCGAGCGCGATCTGCACTCCGGTTACTTCGGCGGCGCTTCGCTCAACGCAGCCCATGCGCTGATCGAGACGCTCGACGCGTTGATCGCGCACGACGGCCTGCTCGTCGAGCCGTTGCGCGCCGGGATCGTTCCCGCGACGGAAGAGGAGCGCGCCGGATGGGCGATGCTGCCGGCCGGCTCGTCAGCACTGGCCGCGGAGGGCGCGCGTCCCAGCGACGTACGCGCGGCCAAGGACTTCTATGCACGCACGTTGGCCGAGCCGACGTTCGAGGTGACCGGCATCCAGAGCGGCTCGCCGCTGCTGTCGACGACGGTGATCCCGGTCGAGGCGATCGCGAAGGTGTCGCTGCGGCTCGCGCCGGGCCAGATGGCGGCAGAGATCACGCCGGTCGTCGAGCGGCTGCTGCGCGAAGCTGCACCGGAGGGCGCCGAGCTTCAGGTCGAGCTCTTGTCCTCGGCCGAGCCGGGGCTCGTTTCGCCCGAGGAGAAGGCGATCCAGCTCGGCCTCGACGCGTTCGAGCGCGTGCTTGGTAGACGTCCGGCGCTGATCCGTACGGGCGGCACGCTGCCAATCGTGCCCGCGCTCACGGGGAGAGGCATCCCAACTGTGATCACCGGCTTCGGCCTGCCCGAGTCACAGGTCCATTCGCCGAACGAACGGCTGGTCGCCGAATACGTGCCGCTCGGCATCGCCGCGGCGCGAGAACTGTTCGTCGCTTTCGCTGACCTGTGAACGTGCTCGGCTCGATCGACCTTCGATTCCGCGGGCGTCGCGAGGCGATCGGCGTGTATCTCGTGGACACGGACTCAGGCCCGGCGTTGCTCGACACAGGCCCAACCTCCACGCTGCCCACCCTCGAGGTGGGCTTGGCGGACCATGGAACGAGTCTCGGTGAGCTCCGGCACATTCTCTTGTCGCACGTTCATCTCGATCATGCGGGTGCTGTCGGGACGATTGTGCGCGATCACCCGCAGCTCACTGTGTGGGTAGCGGAGGTGGGCGCGCCGCATCTTGTCGACCCATCGCGGCTCGAGCGCTCGGCACGACGGATCTTCGGCGAATCGTTCGACGAGCTCTGGGGCGAGCTCGCGCCGGTGCCGGAGCGGAATGTGCGGATCGCGGCCGGCTCCGTCCTCGGCTGGGAGGCGTTTCCAACGGTGGGCCACGCGTCGCATCACGTGAGTTACGCGAGCAGCGGGATTGTCCTCGCGGGCGACGCGGCCGGCGTGCGGTTGCCGAGCTCTCAGTACGTGCTGCCGGCCGCTCCGCCGCCCGACATCGACGTCGATGCGTGGCATGCAACGGTTGCGGCGATTCGGGCTCGGCGTCCGGAGCGACTCGCGGTGAGTCACTTCGGCGTCTACGCCGACGTGGACGCCCATCTCGACCGGCTCGACCACGAGCTCGACGTGTGGGCGTCACGGGTGCGTGACGGAATCAATGAGGCGGCGTTCGTGGAGGCCGCCCGTGTCGATGTGACCGACCGGACAGACGACTACGACGCGGTCGCACCGTTCGCAGCGTCGTGGCACGGCCTGCGCCGCTATTGGGACAGGCGATAGGCGGGTGGCGGGCGAGCGCATCCTCGTCGTCGAAGACAACGAGCTGAACATGAAGCTCTTCCACGACGTCTTGCAGGCGACCGGTTACACGACGCTCAAGGCATACACCGGTGAAGAGGTGGTCGAGCTCCTCCACACCGTCGAAGAGCTCTGCCGTCGTGGGTGACGTCGTCGACGACGTCACCCGGAATGTGCGCCTGCTCGAGGCCGGTTTCGTAGGAAGCGCCCCCGCAGGGGCGCTTCCTCGAGCGATCGAGAGTGAGCGCCGTTAGAGGCCGGCGCACTGGCCGATCTTGTGCCCGCCGACCGTATTCGGCTGTCCGCCGTCGTCAGGGTTCACCTGCGCCTTGGGAGTGTTGCCCTGGCAGATGAGATTCCGCCCGATCACGTTGGTCATGACCTCGCTCGAATCCGAGTCGACCTGCCCAGGCACAGGCGGATCCACGAGGCCGTTGATGACGCTCGTGTTCTTGGAGAAGATCACGTTGCCCCCGACGTGATTGCGGATCAGGCCGATCCAGCCGCCCGTCCAGCCTTGAATCACGACGTTGCCGTCGATGGTGTTGTCCTTCGTCGGGTAGTTCCGGAACTCGCCGGCAACACCGCCGCCCCCGCCGTGCGAGATCAGATTGCCGTGGATCGTCGTGAAACTGATGTACAGGCTCAGCGGCTGGTTGGCGATGACGTTTCCGTCGACGACGCTGTCGTGGGGAGCGGCCGGATTGTACGTACCGAGCCCGACGATTCCACCCTTGCCGACGAGCACATTTCCGCCGACGTGCACTGTCGTGAGCGGCGACGCCGAGTGATCGTTCAGCACAGCGCCGGGAGCGACAACCAGGTTATGGCTGACGGTGACTGTCCCACCTCCGAACGAGCAGACGCCCGTGACCTTGAGGCTGCTGTAGGTGCCCGCTGCGATCGTTCCTCCAGAACAGGTCGCCGACTCCGGACGCGCCGCAACCGCACTCGTCGCGGCAACAGAGAGCAGCGTCAAGGCGAGCAGGACGACAAGATTCCGCAGTTTCATTTCGCCTCCCCCTCGTCGATAACCATCCGAGCGTACGCTTGGATCGGTGCCCGTCTGTGCTCGTTGATCAACCTGAATCCCCCGGTTTTACCGGGCCTTTACCGCGCCCGCGACGCTCGAGGAACGTGTATTCGCTCTGACGCGCGCGGACGCGGCCGGCGTGCGCTACTGCCCTTTCTTGATCCCGGGCTCGGCCCACTCGAGCTGGATGGGCTTCACGGGCTGTCCGCCCGGGACGTTCGCCTCCTTCTTCAGCTTGCCCAGCGGCAGAATCACCTTGCCGGAGCTCGAGAGCAGCATGATGGACGTCCCGACGTAGTAGGCGAGGATCGCCGAGGCGACGAGCACCCAGCCTGCGACCTTGACCCAGCCGACAGAACCGGCCGACAGCCCGATCGCGAGGAGGATCGAGCCGGCCGACAGCGTTCCGAGCACGGAAACGAGGCCGAGACTCTCGGCAAGTGCGGCGAGCGCGCCGGCCGCCGTGATTGCGCCGAGCGTCCAGAACCACATGGCGAACGCCGGGTCGGAGACCGAGCCCGCCGGATGGTCGGGAAGCTTCCCCAACATCACGAGCAGGTTGAGGATCCCGAAGGCGATCCAGAACGCTCCCCACATGCCGTGCATCGCGGTCGCGATCGCGTCGCGCACGCGATAGGCCCACATGCCCGCGAGGAACTGGGCGACGCCGCCGAACATCGCGGCGAACGGCCAAAGCTCACCATTCGTCTTCGCGCCTCCGTAGACGCCGGTGAGATGCAGCGCGACCATGAAGGTCGCGGCCGCGAAGCCGAACAGCCCCAGGATGGACGGTGCCGCGAAGGGCTGCAGCATCACGCGCGGCCGCGCGAACCCGTCCTCCCACTCGCTGCCTCGCTCGACGGTCACCACTCGGCGAGCTTCGGTTGTAGTCATGACCCCGCTCCTTTCTTGGTGCGAAGGCGCTCCTTCTGCGGGAGCACCGTGTATTTCGGATCCCGCGCCGACTGGAAGCCCGCCTTGAAGACGGACCACCGCAGCGCAAGCTCTCCGGCGAGCACGAGTGCGCCGCCCGCCGCGGCTGCGGCCCTGCTACGCCGCCCGCGCCAGGCGACGAGCGCAGCGCCGGTCGCGGTAAGCACCTTCGACAGGCGCCCGTAGCGGCCCGCCTCGCCCTGCTTGTAGACCTCGCCGACGAAGCCGAGCTTCTTCTCCATCGCGTGCATGAGCCCCAGCTCGGCGACGACGCCGGCGACGGCCGACCTACGCGCAGGAGCTGCCGCTTCGAGCGGCGTGAAGAGCAGCGAGGCCGCACCGGCGCTGGCGGCGGCGCTCGCGCCGAAGAGCCACGGCAGCTCGTCACGCGCCTCGCTCCAGACCGGGATCGCGGTGTTCGCGATCAAGGCGCCCGTGTACGTCGCGAGCGGCGGGCCGGAGAGGAACGACATCGCTTCGGCGAGCCGTTTCACCGGCCGCAGCACACCGAGCAGCTCGAGCACTGCCGCCGTGCTCGAGGCGCCGCCGGAGACGACCAGGATCCAGCTGCCGACGCTCATCGGCGACGTGACCTTGAACATCCGCAGCATGTTCAAGAAGCGCTCCGGCCGCCCGAGGTCGGAGATGAGGAGGATCGGCGACGCCGCGTCGGCGACCGCGCCCACGTACAGCGCGCTCTTCGCGAGCCGGTCGTTGCCCGTCACTCGCGCCATGCCGTGGAGAACGGAGGACGCACCCGCGATGCCGCCGGTCCAGAAGTAGAACGGGATCTCCGGCTGCCAGACCGGCTCCTTCACGATCGGGCGGCCGTAGTACGACTCGATCGTCGCGCCGACCTGTGTGATCGAGCCCTTCGAGGTCATCGCGTCCTGCCTCCGAGGAACGTCGCGGCAATCCCGACGAACGTCGCAGCCGTCGCGATCGCCGTCGTCCGCCAGAGGCGGGGCAGATGACGCGTCGGTACGACGGGATCGGGAGGCAGTCCGTAGACCTCGGGCTCGTCGAGCAGGAGGAAGAACGCACCGAAGCCGCCGACGCCGTCGTTCGGATCTTCGCCGTACAGGCGCGCGCCGTTCCAGCCGTCGGACTCGACCTTCTCTAGTCGCTTCTCCGCGCGCTCGCGCAGCTCGTCGAGCTCGCCGAACTGGATCGAGTCGGTCGGGCACGCCTTCGCGCAGGCCGGCTCGTGCCCGCCTTTCAGGCGGTCGTAGCAGAGCGTGCATTTCCAGACGCGTCCATCCTCGTTCTTGCCCAGCAGAGGCACGGCGAGCGGCGCGTCCTCGGGTGCGCGCGGGAGACGGCGCTTGTCGATCACTCCGAAAGGACAGGCCGGCACGCAGTAGCCGCAGCCGTTGCAGATGTCCTCCTGCACGACGACGGTCCCGAACTCGGTCCGGAAGAGGGCGCCCGTCGGGCACGCGTCGAGACAGGCCGCATGGGTGCAGTGCTTGCAGACGTCGGACTCCATCAGCCAACGCAGCGGTTCCGGCCGGCCGTTCAGCTCTGCCGTCTCCCCGTTCAACTTCAACGGCTCGTTCTGTTCGATGAAGGCGACATGGCGCCAGGAGTTGGCGCCGAGCTGCGACGTGTTGTCGTAGCTCTCGCCGGTCCACTCGAGCCCGTCCTCGGGAATCAGGTTCCACTCTTTGCACGCGACCTCGCACGCCTTGCAGCCGATGCAGACCGTCGTGTCCGTGAAGAAGCCCATCCGCGGCTTCTGCTCGTCGCGGTACGTCGCCGCTTGATCTGCGTAGGCGCTCATCCGGTCTTTCTCGTGTCGGAAGGCTCGACGTGCTTCCCGCCGGCGCGCTCGGCGTACGCGCGCGCTCGGAGCTCGGTCACGAACGCCGGGAGCGCGGGTCCGCGAGGCCGACGACCCGGGCGGATGTCGCAGGTCAACGCCTTCACTTCCTGGATGTGGACGTTCGGATCGAGCGCCATGTGGGTCAGATCGTTCGCTGCTCCGCCCGTGGTCAGCCCGCGCCAACCCCAGTGGTACGGCAGCCCGACCTGGTGCACGGTGCGGCCGTTGCTGCGCACCGGCCGCATCCGGTCGGTCACGAGCACGCGCGCCTCGATCGCCGAACGCGCGGTGGCGATCGTCGCCCAGCCGCCGTGCTCGAGCCCGCGCTCCCGCGCCAGGTCCGGATGGACCTCGACGAACATCGCCGGCTGCAGCTCCGACAGGTAGCCGACGAAGCGCGACATCCCGCCTGCCGTGTGGTGCTCGGTCAACCGGTAGGTCGTCAGCACGTACGGGTAGAGCTCGCTGCCGCCCTCGTCTGCGACCGGGTTGTACGGGTCCTCCGCCATGTCGTTGACCTGGCGACGCGGGTTCGCGCGCTGGCGATAGAGCGCGTTGCCGAAGGGCGACTCGTGCGGCTCGTAATGCGTCGGGAGTGGGCCGTCCTCGAGGCCTTGCGGGACGTAGATCCAGCCGAGGCCGTCCGCCTGCATGATGAACGGGTGACTGCCGGCGATCGCGTCGGGGCCCTCGGCGTCGTCCGGCGGCGCGTAGTCCGGCGGCTTCTCCTCGTCGAAGTCGGGCGTGTCGTGGCCGGTCCACTTCTTCTGCTCTGCGTCCCACCAGACGAGCTCCTTCCGCTCTGACCAGGGCTTCCCGTCCAGGTCGGCCGACGCGCGGTTGTAGAGGACCCGCCTGTTCGCGGGCCAGGCCCAGGCCCATTCGAGCGCGGTGGAGCCCTGCTCCCAGTGCGGCTTCTTGCGCGCGGCCATGTTCTCCTCGCCGGCGAAGACGCCGCAGTAGATCCAGCAGCCGCAGGCGGTCGTTCCGTCCGCCTTCAGCAGCTTGTACGCCGCGAGCGCCCGGCCCGTGTCGTCCCAGCCGTTGATCTCGGCCAGCACGGCTTCGGCGCTCGGCTCCTCGATCTGGCCCGACGTCGGGTAGGCCCAGGTGAGATCCTGGATCGGCAGGTCGCGCGGGTCCTGCGACTCCTTCAGCTTCGCCTTCAGCAGCTTGCCGAGGTGGAAGTAGAACCAGAGCTCGGATCGACAATCGTGCTTCGGCTCGACCGCCTTGAAGTGCCACTGCAGCAAGCGCTGCGTGTTGGTGAACGAGCCGTCCTTCTCGAGATGCGACGCGGCCGGCATGAAGAACACCTCGGTCGCGATCTCCTCGGTGCGCAACTCGCCCGACTCGATCTCGGGGCTGTCGTACCAGAACGCCGCCGTCTCGATCTCGACGAAGTCGCGGACGACGAGCCATTCCAGTTTCGCGAGGCCGAGCCGCTGCGCCTTGCCGTTCGCGGACCCGACTGCCGGATTCTCGCCGGCGACGATGTACCCCTTCACGTTCCCCTCGAGCATCTGACCGACGGTCCAGTAGTTCGAGTTGTCGTCGTCGATCCGCGGCAGGTACGAGAAGCAGAACTCGTTCTCGGGCGTCGCGGCCGCGCCCCACCAGGCTTTGAGCAGCGAGACGATGTAGGCGTCCGCCCTGCCCCACCAACCCGTCGTCGACGAGCTGCGCTCGATGTAGCCGTCGAGGCCGCCGTAGTCGTCCGTGTGCGGCATCGTCAGGTAGCCGGGCAGGATGTTGTACAGCGTCGGGATGTCGGTCGACCCCTGGATCGACGCGTGGCCGCGCAGGGCGAGGATCCCGCCGCCCGGCCGGCCGATGTTGCCGAGTAGGAGCTGGATGATCGCCGCCGTCCGGATCAGCTGCACGCCGACCGTGTGCTGCGTCCACCCGACCGCGTAGCAGAACATGCCGGTCCGCTCCCGTCCCGAGTTCCGGCAGAGCTCTTCGGCGTACCAGAGGAACTCCTCGACGGTGCAGCCGCACGCGTCCGCAACGAGCTCCGGCGTGTACCGGGCGAAGTGGCGCTTCACGATCTGGAACACGCAGCGGGGGTGCTCGAGGTTCCAGTCCTCTTCGGGCGGCTCGCCGTGCTTCAGATGCGCACCGTGTGCGCCGTGCGACTGCTCGCCCTTGAACCCGAGCTCGCGCTGGCCGGCGGCGCCGTGCACGGGCATGCCGGAGTACTGCCAGGTCGTGGTGTCGTACAGCCCCTGCTCCGGGTCCCATCCGGAGAACAGCCCATCGAGATCCTCGGTGTCCGCGAACCGCTCGCCGATGATCACGCGTGCGTTCGTGTAGTTGCGGACGTAATCGTCGAACCAACGATCGTTCTCGAGGATGTAGTTGACGACACCTCCGAGGAACGCGATGTCCGAGCCGGCGCGTAGCCCGATGTGCTTCGTCGCCAGCGCGCTCGTCCTGGTGAACCGAGGGTCGATGTGCACCACGGTCGCGCCGCGCTCACGGGCCTCCAACACCCACTGGAAGCCCACCGGGTGGTTCTCGGCCATGTTCGATCCCATGATCGTGATCACGTCCGCGTTCTGAAGGTCCTGCTGGTAGTCGGTGGCGCCTCCGCGTCCGAACGAGGTGCCCAGACCGGGCACCGTGGAGCTGTGTCATATGCGGGCCTGGTTCTCGACCTGCACGACCCCGAGCGCGGTGAGGAGCTTCTTGATCAGGTAGTTCTCCTCGTTGTCGAGCGTGGCGCCGCCGAGGTTCGCGATGCCCATCGTTCGCTTCCCGGGCTTTCCCTCGGGCGTTTCTTCCTGCCAGGTCTCGTCGCGCGTGCGGAGAATGCGCTCGACGATCATGTCCATCGCCTGCTCGAGCGGAAGCTCCTCCCAGTGCGTCCCGTACGGCCGGCGGTACTTGACCTTGTACTCGCGCAGTGGTCCGGAGTGCAGGCTCTTCGACGCCGCGCCCTTCGGGCATAGACGCCCGCGTGAGATCGGGCTCGCGGGGTCGCCCTCCACCTGGATCACCTCACCGCTCTTCACATAGGCGAGCTGCCCGCAGCCGACGGCGCAGTAGGGACAGATCGACTGCACGACGTGGTCGGCCTCCGCAGTCCGAGGTGCTAAGCGCTCGGAGCGCGGCGAGCGGGCGGACTTGCCCAGGCCGAGTGGATCGCCTTCACGGACCTGACGGACGACGGGCCACGAGTTGACGAGCCGCATGACGTCCACGAGCGCATGGATGCCCGGGCGGGGCCGCGTAAAACATATCGCGATCCGCTCTTTCTTCCCGTCGGCCCCACGGCTTTCACGTTCGACGGCTTGGCCCCGCGCCGCTCGAGCAGCTCGCGCGTGAGCCGTCCATGCTCGTCCGAGCCCGCGGCCTGCCGCCTCCTCGGCGTCGCCGCGTCGCCCGCTCGCTAACGCGTCTCGGGCGGTACGTCCCCCGACCATTTCGGATGGTGACGCTCGGCCCATTCGGCGTCGACCCAACCGCGCGTCATGCCGTTGAGGGCATGCCGCGTGCTCGGATGGATCACCGCGAGATACAGGTGCCCGAGGAACAGCAGCAGGGAGATCTGCGTGAGCCAGTCGTGGATCAGGATCGTCTGCGCGAACCGGAAACGCGTGTCACGCTCGCCGAGCCACAAGAGCGTGCCGCTCACCGCGAAGAGGATCGCGAAGGCTGCAGTGATCGCCGCGTTGACCTTCTGTCCGGCGTTGAACCTGCCCTGTGGCGCCTGGCGCCGTCGCAGCCAGTCGCGGTCGTCGCGGTCGAACACGTCGATCTCGCGCAGCGTTCGCCTCAGTGAGCGTCGGTCCCCGGCGACAACGACCACGACGATCGCGACAGCCCACGCGACCGCGGTATACACATGGATGTTCTTCAAGAGCGGGCGCCTGCCGACGAGCTCGGCAAGGCTCGGAAGGTAGAGCGCGAGACCGGTCGCGAGCAGCACGAGGAATGCGGTCGCATGCACCCAGTGCAAGGCGCGCTCGGTGCGCGTGAAACGAAGCAGGCGTCTCTGCTCAGCCATAGCCGTTCGACTTTCCGACCCAGGCGTCCTGGTCGTAGCCGAGGTTCTCCCAGAAGCCGGTCGGCTGCTCTGCGACGACCTCGATGCGTTCGAGCCACTTCACGCCCTTGTAGCCGTACATCTCCGGGATCACGAGCCGAAGCGGCGCACCGTGCGGCCGCGACAACGGCGAGCCGTCGAGCTCGAGCGCGAGCATGACGTCCGGCAGGAGCGCCTGGTCGATCGTCAGCGAGTCCTCGTAGGGATGCTCGCCCGAGACGAAGCGAAGCGCCCGGGCCGAGCGAAGCGGACCGGCCAGATCGAGGACGTGCCGTAGCCGGATGCCGCGCCAACGGACGTTGCGCACCGTCCAACCCGTCACGCAATGGAAGGTCGAGACCTGCTCCGCGGCAGGCAGCCTCCGGAGGTCGTCGTAGGTCAGCGTCACCGGTCGTTCGACGAGACCGTCGACGGTCAGCGACCAGCTCGCCGGATCGAAGACCGGCATCGACCCGGAGATCGTGTAGATGCGCCAGCCGCCGACCGGGAAGATGTTGCCCAGAAGCTGCGAGCCACCCGACGTGAGCGGCGCGAGGATCCGGCTCGCCGCCGGTGCCCAGGCGAACGAGGTCAAGCCGCCCGCGAGCACGCCGAGGAAAACACGACGACCGTAACGACGCGGCTCGAAGCCCTCAGTGGCCACTCTGGTCTGACCTCCCGGTATTCGAGACGTTACGTGAGCTCAGCCGTCGACGAGGAGGCTGTCGAGCGGGCCGAGGATCCGCCGCGTACGTCTCGAGAGGTGCGGTAGCTCGACGAGGCGGTGCGTGAGCGGGCGGCCGCTGTCCCGCCGGGTGAGCTGGTCTTTGCTGATCGGCTTCCAGAGCTCGTCGATCGCCTGCGTCGGATCGATCGGGATCTGCTCGGCGGGCAGCTCGAGGTGTTCCGACCAGAGGCGCAGACGGGTTCGGCGGGCGAGGCCGGCGTCGTGAGCGACGACGTTCATCTCGGTGTCGTTGAAGAGAGAGTGCTCGTTCAGGTTCGCCGAGCCGAGCGTCAGCCAACGATCGTCGATGATCCCGACCTTGGCGTGCACGTAGATCGGATCGGCGTGGGCGCCTTGCCGTGCGTAGACCGCGCAGGCGAGGACTCTCCCGTTGCCGCCGTCGGCCTCGATCAGCTCGGCGAGCACGCCGCGAGTGTCGTCGCTGCCCTTCTTCGGGTGCGCCGGCAGCACGAGCAGCAGCCGGAACCCCGGAGTCGGTGGATCGACGAGCTTCTCGCGGAGCAGCCACGCTATCTCGGGCGACCAGAGAAATTGGTTCTCGAGGTAGACGAACCGTTGCGCGCTGCGGATCGCGCCGCTGTAGGACTCGAGGATGCGGAAGTCGCCGCGCGGGGCCGCGGTGTACACGTGCTCCGGGACCGTGCGCACCACCTGGAGCTCGACGTCACCGGCCTCGGGTGCCGGCTCGCGCGCAGGCGGCAACCGCTCACCGGTCACCTCACACCACCGCATGCGGAAGTGCTCGGCGACGTCGGCGACCACCGGGCCTTCGATGCGCGACGTGACGTCGTGCCATCCGATCGCGGCGCGCGCCGGATGATCGTTCGAGTCGAAGCGATCGCCGGCTTGCGATGTCAGGTCGATGCCGCCGACGAAGGCGACGCGATCGTCGACCACGATCGTCTTCTCGTGGTGACAGTGCAGCGGACGCTCGTGTGAATCAAGGGCGCACTTGATCCCCGTGCGGCTCGTGAGCTCATCACGCACGCGCCGAACGTCGCGGCGCGAAGGCCGAAAGAGCGGAACCGGGGCGCCGGCCCACGCAAGCACGCGGACGTCCACGCGATCGGCGAGCTCCGCGAGCAACGTGCGCAGCACCAAGGGCTGCGCGTCGCGGACGAGCGCGAACGACGGCGAGAAGAACCAACCGGTGATGTGCACGTGCGATTGCGCAGCCTGTAACTCCTTCGCGATCGCCGGCAGCGCCTCCGCACCGTCGATCAGGACGTCGATCGCGTTGCCGGCGCGTGGAGGCGGGTCGCCCGCAGCCCACCCCGCGCGACGGTCGAGCGCGCGCTCCCAGCCTTGGCGGCGCAACCGCCGGCGGTGATGACGACGGATCTGATCGGAGATCGCGTCGCCGAGCAGGCGCTCGCCGGACAGGAGCGCTTCCCGAGCCCCCGCCGTTGCGCGCCACGCCGTCATCGCTCGGCCTGCTAGACGCGCCGGTAGCGCGCCTCGACGAGGGAGAAGCATGCGAACGCGATCAGACCGGCCGCCACGGTGCCGAGAAGCCAGCCACCGTACGCACCGTTGTAGAGCTTCGCGAGCGCGCCGTCCAGGCCGATCGCCTCGTTTGCCTTGTAGTCGTACGCCGCCTTGATCAGGAACGCGGCAACCATCCCGAACACGATCGCGCGGGCGACGTGACCGACGGTGCCGAAAGCGGTGAACCAGCTCTTCACGTGCTCGGGAATGTCACTTGTCTTCGAGTCCTTCAGGAACTTCTTGCCGACGCCGCGGATGAACTGGTAGATCGCGACACCGGCGAACACGATTCCGGCTGCGCCGACCAGCCATCGTCCGCCCGGCCAGCCGAAGACGTCGCTCGCCGTCTTGTTCGCGCCTCCGCTTCCGGACGTGCTCGGCCCGGTGAGGATCTCCACCGCGACGACGCAGAGCAACGCGTACACGATCCCGCTGCCGAGCGCGCCGGCGCGTTCGAGGCCGCTGTCTGCAGCCTCGCGTCCGTGGCCGAGAGCAGCGCGGACGAGACGCCAGACCGCGTAGCCACCGAGGCCGGCAGCGAGGGCGGCGAGCAGCAGGTGACCGAACGAGTGGGCAGCGACGGTGCGGAACACGCCCTGCTGGTTCGTGATCTTCCCGCCGTGGCCGAGGACCACATCGAAGGCAAGGACGCCGATGATCCCGTACACAAGTGCGCGCGCCGCGAAGCCGGCGCGCGACAGCACCGCGAAGGCGGACGTCTGGACGAATCCCTCGCCGGCACGGCGCGGCTTGCGCAGCGCTGCATCAGGTTGCAACGTCCTCACCTCCGCCGGGCACGTCGGTCGGGTGATGCATGCTGCGGTACATCCGGGAGAAGGCCACGAAGATCGGGATGAGAACGGCAATCGTCCGCACTTCGATACGGGCGCCGGTGTTTGCCACGCTGGGAGTCGACAGGCAGGCGATCGAAGCGACGGAGAGGAGCGGCTGCCGTGCCCGTTGTCGCTGATCTCCTCGTCGCGCTCGTCGCAGGATCGCTCGCCTACGCGGGCGCACGCTGGTATTCCGGCTCGGAGGCGGTGCCCGGTCAGCCCGTACGCGAGGTCGCGCGCGCGACGGGCTCGACTGGGCAGCCGAACCGAGGCATCGGTCGACTCGTCGCCGCCCGACTCGATCGCTCGGTTGCAACGGGACTGCTGCTGACCCTGGCGTTGGGGGCGACGCTCCTCGGTGGCACCGTGCTCGGCGTTCTCGCCGTCCTCGTCCGGCGCGTCGCGTTCATCCAGCACGTCGACGACTCCGTCGCCGGCTGGGCCTATCGGCACCGAAGCACCGGCTCGACCCGCGCGCTGCATGTCGTCACGAACCTGGGCAACATCCGGCTGGTCGTCGTCTTCGCGCTCGTGCTGGTCGTGGTCGAGCTGATCCGAAGACGAAGCCGCTGGGCCCTCCCGTTCTTCGTTGCCGTGCTGGGCGGCGAGGAGGCGGGGATGCTCGCGGTCAAGGCCCTGGTCGGCCGCGTCAGGCCGACGCTGACCACCGAGGCCTCGAACCTCGGACCGTCGTTCCCGAGCGGGCATTCCGCGACGGCTGCCGCGTTCTACGCCGCAGCTGCACTCGTTCTCGGGCGCTCGCTGACCGGGCGTGCCCGGCACCTGATCGTCGCAGGCGCAGTCTCGGTCGCGACGGCGGTCGCGGCGAGCCGCGTCCTCCTCGACGTGCACTGGTTGTCGGACGTGGTCGGCGGCCTGGCGCTCGGCTGGGCCTGGTTCGCGCTCTGCGCCGTCGCCTTCGGCGGCCGCCTGCGCGTCTCCACCGCCGCGGCCGACACCGCAGCCGCCGCTCCGAAGCCCGCTCCCACCGGCGCCGCGGCCCGCGACCGCTGAAGAGTCGCGCACGAGCGCGGCCGGCGCGCAGTGCGCTGCAGCAGCAGCGCAGCAAGTCGGCACACTCCGTCTTTCACAGGAATCGTCTTTCACAGGATTCTCGAAGGTCGCTCGAGGCCGGTTCATAGGTCCACCCGCGAACCTGGCCCGTACAACCAGAGACATCCGAGGAGCGAGCGATGACGACAGCGACGAGATTCCCGAATCGGTTCCGCACGCGGCTTGCGGCCGTTGCCGCACTCGCGGTGGTGGCGGCAACCGTTACGGCCCGGGTCGCGCTCGCGCAGGACCGGTCGGCACCGATCGGCACCGGTGTCGTCGTCATCGAAACGAACCTCGGATACCAGGGCGGCCGGGCTGCCGGAACCGGCCTGGTGCTGACCTCGTCCGGCGAGGTCCTGACCAACAACCACGTGATCCGCGGCGCCACGACGATCAAGATCGTGCTCCCAGGCACTGGCCGCAGCTACACGGCGAAGGTCGTCGGTTACGACGTGACCGACGATGTCGCGGTGCTGCAGTCAGCGAGCGCGTCGAACCTGAAGACGGTCGCGCTCGGCAGTTCGTCGCGCCTGACGATCGGGCAGCTCGTCAAGGCAGTCGGCAACGCGGGCGGCACCGGGTCGCTCGTCAAGACCACCGGTCAGATCACGGCGCTTTCCCGCACGATCACCGTGAACGACGACTCGGGCGGGACGGCGACGCTTCGGAACCTGATCGAGACGAGCGCCAACCTGCAGCCCGGTGACTCCGGCGGGCCGCTCTTCAACACCGCCGGGAAGGTGATCGGCATGGACTCCGCCGCGTCGAGCTCCAGCGTCTATCAAGACATCTCGACGACCGACAGCTACGCGATCCCGATCAACCGCGCGCTGGCCATCGCCAGGCTGATCGTCTCGGGCAAGAGCTCAGCGACCGTTCATGTCGGAGCTACGGGCTTCCTCGGCATCTCGGCGGTCTCGGCCGGCGACGCTCCGCAGTACCAGTACGCACAACGCGGTGCGATCGTCGCAGCGGTCGTGTCGGGAAGCCCGGCAGACTCAGCCGGGCTCACGATGGGCGACTTGATCACCGCGATCAGCGGCACCAAGGTCACGACACCCGCCGCAGTCAGCCGGGTGATCCGGTCGAAGAAGCCGGGCACGACGATCACCGTCAGCTACGTCGATACGAGCGGAACGGCCAAGACGGCACGGGTGAAGCTCGTGAGCGGTCCGCCGCAGTAGACGCTCGCCCTTGACGGCGCCGCCGAGGCCGGCGCCGCGAAGGAACGACCGCTGCAAGATCAGGGGCAGGCTGCACGCTTCCGCCAAGCCCCTGAAAAACCGCCACGAGGTCTCCCGGCGCTACATTCGGCCGATGACGACCCAGGGGAGCCCGTCGCTCTCGGCCGCCCAGCTCGCGACCCTGGCAGCAGTCGGCGAGGAGCGCACAGCCGGTGTCGGCGACGTCCTCTTCGGCATCGGAGACGTGAGCTATCCGTTCGTGGCGATCCGCGAGGGCGAGGTGGCGATCCTCGACGCAGCCGGGAACGAGCTCGTCCGGCACGGCGCCTCGAGCTTCCTCGGCGAGCTGAACCTGCTCTCGGGTCAGACGGTCTTCCTCGAGGCGGTCGTGACGACGCCGTTGCGCTATGTCGCGGTCGAGCGCGAGGCACTCCGCCGTCTCCTCTTCGAGGACGGGCCGTTGAGCGACCTCGTCCTGTCCACGTTCATCAGCCGACGCGAGGCGCTGCAGCGCGTCCAAGGGATCGGGCTCGAGATCGTGGGGCCCCGCTCGTCCGAGGCGACGATGCAGATGATCGGTTTCGTTCGTGCCAATCAGCTGCCGTTCAGCTGGCAGGACGCCGACCCTCCTGCCGGCCTGCAGCCACCGCTCGTGCGCCTTCCCGGCGGTGTCGAGCTGGCGAGCCCGACACGAGGCCAGGTGCTGCGCACGCTCGGAGTCGGCCGCGAGCTGCAGCGTCGCGAGGAGGTGGATCTGCTCATCGTCGGGGCCGGCCCTGCTGGGCTGGCCGCGTCCGTCTACGGCGCCTCGGAAGGGCTCGACACGCTGGTCGTCGAGAGCACCGCGCTCGGTGGGCAGGCCGGCTCGTCACGCCGGATCGAGAACTACCTCGGCTTTCCGGCGGGGATCAGCGGCACCGAGCTGACGAGCCGCGCCGTCTCCCAGGCGCGGAAGTTCGGCGCCCGCCCCGCGACGCCGTACCGCGCGATCGCGCTCGAGCCGGGCGACGGCCGCCACGTCGTGCACCTCGAAGACGAGCACGAGATCGCCGCGCGCGCTGTCGTCCTCGCGACGGGCGCCGAGTATCGGCGACTGCCGGTCGACGACCTGGCGGACTACGAGGGGCTCAGCGTCTTCTACTCGGCCGGACCGCCGGAGGCTCAGTTGTGCGGCGCCTCGCGCGTCGGTGTGGTGGGTGGCGGGAACTCCGCCGGGCAGGCCGCGGTCTGGCTCGCGCGCGGTGGCGCGCTCGTCACGGTTCTCCACCGCCGTGGCGACCTCCGCGAGACGATGTCGGACTATCTGATCCACGAGCTCGACCGGTTCGGTGTGGTCATTCGTGATCGCAGCGAGATCGCGGAGCTTCACGGCGCCGACGGGCGACTCGACGCGGTCACCCTGAAGGACGGCGAGAAGCTGCCGCTGTCCTACCTCTTCTTCTTCCTCGGCGCGCAGCCGTGCACCGAGTGGCTCGACGACGCCGTTGCGCGTGCAGCGGACGGCTTCATCCTCACCGGCGGCGCGGCCGGGGCCGAGCATCTGCTCGAGACGAGCGTGGCCGGGATCTTCGCCGCCGGGGATGTCCGCTCCGGGTCGACGAAGCGCTGCGCGGCGGCGGTCGGCGAAGGATCGATGGCAGTCCAGCTCGTCCATCAACATCTCGCGGCGGGGACCCGCACGCGATGACCGAGAGCTGCACGCATCTGGATCAGGTCACGCTCGTCGAGCTGCCCGCGTCGGTCGACGGTTGTGAGGATTGCCTGCGCGACGGCGGCAAGTGGCTCCATCTGCGGATCTGCCTGACGTGCGGCCATGTCGGCTGCTGCGACAACTCGCCGGGCCGGCACGCGACCGCCCACCACCACACGACATCGCACCCGATCATCCGCTCGCTCGAGCCGGGCGAAGACTGGTCGTGGTGCTACGTCGACGAGCTCGGGTTCGTGCTCGACGGCGTGCGCGGCTCGACACGCATCCCGCCTTCACCGCTCTTGCGCTAGCGGCTGGACTTGACACGCATCGACGTCTATCGATACATTGATAGAAGTCGATGTGAAGGAGCGGACCGATGAAGCGGTGGATCTCGGCCGGGAAGGCCGCATGAGCACGACACTCGAAGCCGTAGCGTGCTGCGCGCCTCTCCGCGCCCCCACGCTGACTGCGGCTGAGGCCGAAGGGACGGCCGAGCTGTTCAAGGCGCTCGGCGATCCGGCCCGCGTTCGCATCGTCAACGTGATCGCAACCGCGGGCGGGGCCGTCTGCGCGTGCGTCTTCAACGAGTCGCTCGGGCTCTCGCAGCCGACGGTGTCGCACCATCTGAAGAAGTTGACGGACGCCGGCTTGCTCGAGCGCGAGCAGCGCGGCAAGTGGGCGTATTTCTCGTTGAAGCAGGAGGCGGTCGAGGTTCTCGCCGCTGTCGCCGACCTGAAAGGGGTGTGTTGCTGATGGCAACGACTGCCGATGAGCTGCGCGACGAGGTGCGGCGGCGGTATGCAGAGTCCGCGCGCGCGGTGACCGCTGGGAGTGCGGGTTGCGGGAGCGGATCGTGCTGCACCGACGACTCGAGCGCAAGCGCGGTCGGAAGCGCGAAGTTCGGCGAGGTTCTCTACGACGTCGAGCAGCGTGGCGAGCTCCCGGACGCGGCCGTGCTCGCGTCGCTCGGTTGCGGCAATCCGACCGCGGTCGCGGATCTCCGAGAGGGCGAGACGGTGCTCGACCTCGGCTCGGGTGGCGGCATCGACGTGATCCTCTCCGCGAGGCGCGTCGGGCCGAGCGGGATCGCGTACGGGCTCGACATGACCGACGAGATGCTCGCGCTCGCGACGAGCAACGCGGAGGAAGCCGGAGTCTCGAACGTCCATTTCCTGAAGGGCGTGATCGAGCAGATCCCGCTGCCGGCGAGCTCGGTCGACGTGATCATCTCGAACTGCGTGATCAACCTGTCGGTCGACAAGGCCGCGGTGCTGACCGAGATGGCGCGCGTCCTCCGTCCCGGCGGACGAATCGGGATCAGCGACGTGGTCGCGGAGGACCACCTCTCCGCTTCCGAACGCGCGGAGCGAGGCTCCTACGTCGGCTGCATCGCGGGCGCGCTCTCGAAGGACGAATACGAAGCGGGCCTGGCCGCGGCGGGCTTCGAGCAGGTGTCCGTCGAGTTCACGCATCCGGTGGCGGACGGGATGCACGGCGCGATCGTGAAGGCCGTCAAGACCGGCGAGCCCGAACGCGTGGGGCTGCCCGTCATTCAGCCCGCAGCGCAGGCGGGGTGTTGCTGACCGGTCGGGCACTGCTCCGCGCC
>Ga0207657_10001252_pt1 | contig 27156 bp, 19 predicted proteins | sample KBSC33metaG_FD_184316 | JGI IMG/M metagenome (GOLD analysis project Ga0207657, IMG submission 184316) | Corn rhizosphere microbial communities from Kellogg Biological Station, Michigan, USA - KBS C3-3 metaG (SPAdes) (version 2) | ecosystem: Host-associated > Plants > Roots > Rhizosphere > Soil ... | reverse complement strand
TTCCGGGCCGGCGGCACCGACAGTGTCGGCGTCGAACTGCATGAACTGGCGGAAGCGACCGGGGCCGGCCTTCTCGTTGCGGAACACATAGCCCGCCCGATAGGAGCGATAGGGCTTTGGCAGGCGCTCGAAATTCTCGGCAAAGTGGCGGGCGAGCGGCGCGGTCAAATCGTAGCGCAGGCTCATCCACTGCTCGTCGTCGTCCTGCAGCGAGAACACGCCGGCATTGGGCCGGTCGGTGTCGGGCAGGAATTTTCCCAGCGCTTCGGTATACTCGAACAATGGCGTCTCGACGGGGTCGAAGCCATAGCGCTCGTAGACCGTCTTGATCGTCGCGATCATCGCGTCCATGGCGGCGATTTCCGCGGGGCCGCGATCCTCGAAGCCGCGCGGCAGGCGTGCATCGATGAGCTTGTTCTTGCCGGCCAATTTCATGCTTTCCCGTTGCGCCGCCTTGGTAACGGATCAAGGCGGTGGAAACAAGCGCGCAACCTAGGCTGGACGCTGTAGGCGTTGACGAATTGCCTCGATTTCCGGCCGGCAGAAACAGCTGTCGAGATGATCGTCGACGATGCCCATCGCCTGCATGAAGGCATAGCAGGTGGTGGGGCCGACAAAACTGAAGCCGCGCTTGCGCAGATCCTTCGACAGGGCGCGCGACGCCTCGGTCTCGGCGAGGGTCCGCAGCGTCTCGGCGGTAAGCCGGTCGGGGCGGGTCGAGGGGTGCGGCTCGAAGCGCCAGACATAGGCGGCAAAGCTGCCGAACTCGGCCTGCACCTCGAGCGCCCGCTTGGCGTTGTTGATGGTCGAGGCGATCTTGCCGCGGTGCCGGATGATGCCGGCATCGAGCACCAGCCGCTCGATATCCTCGTCGCCCATGGCGGCGACCTTGCCGATGGCAAAGCCGTGGAACACGGCGCGAAAGCGCTCGCGCTTCCTGAGCACGGTGATCCAGGCGAGGCCGGACTGAAAGCCCTCGAGGCAGAGCTTTTCGAACAGCGCGTCGTCGGCGGTGACCGGGCGGCCCCATTCGCTATCGTGGTAGTGGACGTAGAGAGGGTCGCTGCCTGCCCAGGCGCAGCGGGATTTTTCGTCATTGCCATCCGGCGTCGTCATGTCCGCTCCTGCAATCGGGAAAGCCCCTCGCCCGGCAGGACCGGCAGGGGGCGGCAGCCTTCATCTACTGCTTTAACAATTTGGAAACCATGATTCATTGCCGGAGTTTAACCATGTCTCTTCACCTTGAATTGGGCGTTCTGCCGGACACTTGCTGCCGATTTGCAGAGGTGGGCAACGATGACGCATTGGCTGAAGGCCGCCGCGGGCGGTCTGGTATTCCTCGCCGCCGCCGGCATGGCTGCCGATCCCGCGCTGGCGTCGGGAGGCTTCCAGTTTCACCCGTTCTGGGCCCCACCGGCGGGAACGAGCTACGACGCCACGCCGTTCGGCATGCCCACCTATGGACGCCGGATCGATCGCCGCCCTGCCCTGGGCGCATCGCCGAACCGCTACCATATCGACCAGAAATTCCTCAGGCAGACGGTAACTTTCCCCTCGCGCGAGCGGGCCGGCACCATCATCGTCGATACCGGCCACAAATTTCTCTATCTCGTGCTGGGTGACGGCGAGGCGATCCGTTACGGCATCGGCACCGCCCGCGACGGGTTCGAGTGGGGCGGCGTGCACAAGATCACCAGCAAGCGCGAATGGCCGGACTGGACGCCGCCGGCCGAAATGATCAAGCGCCAGCCCGGCATTCCGCACCACATGGCGGGCGGGCCGAACAATCCGCTGGGGGCGCGAGCGCTCTATATCGGGGCGACGCTCTACCGGATTCACGGCACCAACGAGCCGTGGACGATTGGCGGCAATGTGTCCTCGGGCTGCATCCGGATGGTCAACGAAGATGTGATCGATCTTTACTCGCGCGCGAAAATTGGCGCGAAGGTCATTGTGCTTTAGTTAGGAATTTCGGGCAAAGTACGGCTCCCGACGACTGGGGCCTTCAAGCCATGCATAGCATTCTCGGTTTGTTCGACCGCTTCCGTCGCGACGAGCGTGGCGCCTTTGCAGTGGTGTTCGCGGTCATCGCCATCGTGCTCGTGGCGATGTCCGGTGCGGTCGTCGATTTCACCTCGATGCAGCAGTCGCGCACGCGCGCGCAGGTGGCGCTGGATGCCGCCGCGCTGGCGCTGCAGCCGCGCATCTACGACACCGCCGCCGGCACCATTCACGACGAGGCGCAGAACCTGTTGATCAACCGGCTGGCGGACCAGGCGACGACCTGGAAGGATTGCGCCGGCGCGCCGGCGCCCTGCGTTTCGGTGGGGACCCCGACGCTCGACACCGTGCACGGCCAGTTGACGCTGACGGCCACGCTTAAGGTGCCGATGAACTTCGTCAGCCTCGTCGGCGTGCCGACCCTGACGGCGCAGCTGGTGTCGGTCGCGACCCGCAAGAAGCTCAACCTCGAAGTCGCCATGACGCTCGATAACTCGGGCTCGATGGCCTACGCCATGGGCTACAACAAGGTGGTCTCGGGCCTGCCCACGCGCATGGACGTGCTGAAGGACGCCGCCACCTGCGCCACCAATATCCTGTTCTACGGGACCGCCTCGTGCAGTGCCTCGACGACGGGCCTGAGCGTCAATCCCAACGTCAAGATGGGCCTCGTGCCGTTCACCGAGGCGGTGAACGTCGGCACCGCCAACGCCAGTGCCACCTGGATCGACCGGGCCGGCAACGGAAGCTGGAACAGCACCAATGGCGGCACCAACATCACCGACGACAATTTCGACAACGACGACTACGACAACAACCCCAACAATACCGCCTCGCTCGACACCTCGACCCTGGTCGATTCCTTCACCGGGCCGGTCGACCGCATCGCGCTGTTCAGCCAGATGAAGGACATCAACGGCAACAGGATGGCTTGGGGCGGCTGCGTCGAGGCGCGCCAGGCGCCCTACGACACCGACGATACCGTGCCGGACAGTACGGTGACCGGCACGCTGTTCACGCCCTATTTCGCGCCGGACGAGCCTGATTCGGGATCGTTCTCGAACAATTATATCTCCGACAAGGGCGTCGGTACCGCCTGCAAGATCGAACCGAAGGTGGTGTGGACGCAGACCAAGACCAAATGCGGCACCAAGGCGACGAGCAGTTCTTCGTTCGCCAAATCGTGCAGCGGCACGACGACGAACACCTACTCCCAGACCGATCGCAACGGCACGGTAACCACCGTCAGTTCCCTGCCCGCCAGCATCTACAACAACCCGCAACCCTCTAGCTCCGATTCCGACGTCTATTCGGCGGTCTCGACCAGCGGCACCTACACCAACACGCGCGTCAGCACCTACACCTACGTCTATTCGCCGCGCGAATACCAGGAGCGGCTGTGCAAGTACAACGGCGCGACGCTGACCGCCAAGGTCGCGGCGGGCAGCGTGTTCGGGCCAAACGGGGACTGCCCGGCGGCCCCGATCCAGCCGCTGACCAATGTCCCGGCGACCCTGACCACCGCCATCAACGGCATGCAGCCGGTGGGCGGCACGAACATCACGGAAGGCGCCGCATGGGGCTTTCGCGTGCTGTCGCCGACCGATCCGTTCCCCGGCACCCCCTATGACTCGGCGACCTCGAAAGTGCTGATCGTGATGACCGATGGCGAGAACACCATCTATCCGGGCAGCAACATGAACTACGACCAATACTATTCGGCCTATGGCTATCCGTGGAACAGCCGGCTGGGGACGGTGACCTCGAGCTCATCCACGCTGGCCGGGGTAATGAACACGCGCCTTTCGACGGTATGCAGCAATGCCAAGGCCATGGGCATCACCATCTACACGATCGGCGTCGATACGGCCGACACCACCAGCCCGGCGGCGACGCAGACGCTGCTGACCAATTGTGCGAGCCAGTCGAGTTACGCCTATTTCCCCAACACCGCCGCGGATTTGACTTCCGCCTTCGAAGACATCGCCAACCAACTGGCGGCGCTGCGCCTCGCGCGCTAGCCAGAACAGGGGGGCCGAAGGGTTTCGTCCGGCCTCGGGAAGGGCCGCTCAGCCAGCGAGGTTCGGAGCGGCGCGGTGCCGTTCCGTGCCGGGCGGCCAGGCGACATGGTGTTGTCGATCATCACCGGGGGCGAGAACCTCGGCGGCCCGGCCGGCGCCCTGCAAAGCCTGCGCCATTGGGATGGCTTCAACAATAGCGGCGGCGCGCGTCGCAAACGGGCCGGTTGCCTTGCCGTCGAGATCGATCCACCACCTGGCGTGGCTGAAATAGACCAGAAACACTGCCTTCGTCATCGCGGATACTCAAAACGCACTGCCGCAAGACAAGATAATAGCACGGCAATCCGGTTACCGCGATGAAACCATTGTGAAATGGTCAACGCGCGAGCGGGCGAGGCACAAACCGGGTAACAGCTTGGGGCCCCAGCCGCGGGTCGCGGACGATGAGCACCGCGGCGACCCGAGGTCGCGGGCACGACTTCCCGCTCCGGAGTTGCCGGATCATCTCCTGAATTCCGGTATCTTGGATGGTACCGCCTCCCCGGATCGAACGGGGGACCTCTAGATCCACAATCTAGCGCTCTAACCAACTGAGCTAAGGCGGCAAAGGCGTCCGCGGCCGCACAAGCGGTTCCGGCAAAACGCGGCGGACCATAGGTCGTGTTCCCGCCCCTGACAAGTACCCAATGGGGCAAGCGCATGAGCAAATCGGCCGGAGGCGGGCCGGCACGGCGCAAGGCCGGGCGTCCGGCAAGACTGGCGCCCCAGAATCGCCACTGCGATTGGCTTAACCATGCCCACGTTTGGCGGCATGGCTTAGGCCGGGATGTATGGACCCGCCCGCAGCCGCATTATATTTAGGAAAGTGTTAATACCACGGAGCGCCGATGCCGACCGGCACGGCCGGACCAAGGTGCGATGGACGCTTCCTGGACAAAATCGCCGACCGGCCGCCGTGTGCTCGAGCACTGGGCCGACCCACGCCCGGCCTGGCTATGGTCCGCCGACGGCCAGGCCTTGTTGTGGCGCAATCTCGCCGCGCGGCTGTTCCCCGGCAAAGGCGGCAAGCGCGGCAGCGTCCCGGCCGATGCCATGCCGATCCGCGGCCAGGTCGCGCGTCTGATCCGGCTTGGTTCGCTCAATCGCAGCAGCCTTAGCCGCATGCAGTTCGTGGTTGACGACCGGCCGGTATCGGCGACCTGCGCGTGCACTCCCCTGACGCTGGCCGACGGGCAAGTCGGACTGCTGGTGGTCAATGTCGATCCCATCGGGCCGGAACAGCTGACGACCCTGAGCGGGCGCGACACAGCGCAGGAAGCTCTGTTCCCCGCCGGTGCGGACTATCTGCTGATCGATGACGACGGGCAGTTTGGCGGCGGCTCGCCGCGGGCGCTCGAGCGCTATGCGCCGGTGCTCGAGAGCGAAGGCCTGCCGCCGCTCAATGGCGCCGACGGCGGCAGCATTGTCGTCGCTGGCCAGCGGCTCGACTTCACCCGCTTCAAGGCCAGTCCGCAGGATGCCAGCCTGCTGTTGTTCGAGCCCCTGCCGGGGGCGGCCGGCGAGATCCGGCCCGCATCGGCCGTTGCCGAACCGCCGGTCGCCGAGCCGCTGCTGCCGATGGGGCTGCCGCCGGCGGCGCCCGTAGCGGACCTGCCGGTGGCTGATGAGCATTGGCCCGAGCCGCCGCACCCCGCGACCGTGGGCGGCCTGACATCGCTATTCGATCGGCTGCTCGACCACGAACCCCTCTATCGGCCGCTGGAACCGGAGAACGAGTTGGCCCCGCACGAGCCACCGACCGCCGACGAGCCCGTGGCAGCGGCAGCGGCAGACGCCAATACGGCCGAGACTTCAAGCGAAGCGGGGAGCGAGGCCATGGCCGTTGAGGCACAGGCGGTGGCTGATGTGCCAGAGGCGGCGCGTCGTGACGAAGCAGTGTTCCCCGTGACAGGCGAGGACGGCACCCCGGCGGCGCCCCCCGCGCCCGTGGCCGAGGTGCCGGTTCCGCCCCAGGAGCCGGCGCCCGAAGCGCCGGGTGCGCGGGCCGTCATGTACCGCATCATCGGGCGCGGCTTTACGCCCCTCGTCGATACGGCCGCCGCCGGGATCGCCAGCGACACATCGGAGGAGGCGCCGGCGGTCGAGGGCGCGGCGGCCGACTATCCCGCCGCGCTGGCCCTGTTCGACAATGGGGAAGCCGCAGCGGGCAACGATGGCGAGGCCGTCGAAGCGGCGGCGCCAGCGGCAGGCGAACCCAGTGCCGGGCCGGATATCGAGCTTGCCGACGAGTTGGCGCCCGCGGCGCCACCGGCCGAAGAGGCGCCGGCCGCTGGCCCCGATGCGGAAAGCGTCGAGCGCGTATCGCGCTACAATTTCGACGAGCTGTCGCGCATCCTCAACGATCGCGTCGGCAATGGCGACAACGGGGGCGAGCGCGGCAACGGGCCATTCGCCGCGCCACGGCCGAGCCTACCCACCGTCCCCTCGGCGACGCCGGAAGGCGCGCTGGTGACGCTTGGCGGGGAGACGCTGGTGCTCAACCGGCTGCCGCTCGGCATCCTGGTGTTCCGCGACCAGCAGGTGCTGTTTGCCAATCGCGCCATCACCGAGATGACCGGCTACGATTCAGTCGAAAAGCTGCGGGCGGCCGGGCTCGCGGCGATCTTTCCGGCGATCGAGAGCGCCCCCGAGGCCGGGCCGGTCAACCATCTGGTGCAACGCGACGGTGCCCTGCTGCCGGTGACGGCGCGGCTGCAGTCGGTGTCGTGGCAAGGCAGGCCCGCGCTGATGCTCTCGGCCAGCGCCACCGAAGTCCGCACCGGCCACGAGGCCGCTGTCAGGGCGTTTGCCGAAATGCTGGCGGCGACGCGCGCCGACGGCTTTATCGAAGCCGCCCGTTCGGGCGTGCTGACGCATGTGTCGGGCGAGGCCCGGCTGATCCTCAAGCGCGACGAGGCGCAGCTCGTGGGCAAGCCGGTGTCGACGATTGCGGCACCCGCCGAACTGCCGGCGCTGCGCGAATTTCTCGAGCGTCCCGCGCGCTTTGCCGAGACGGCGCGGCCGGCCATCACCGTCAAGGGGATCGACCGCGGCGTCGAGATCCTGCTGTTCGCGCAGGGCCAGGCGGGCGTCATCACCAATTACTTCGGCTTCGTGCGCCGCACCGGAGGAACGGCCCTGGCGGCCCCCGGCAGCGACGCCGATCCGGCGCTGCTGGCGCGGCTCAGTCGCGGTGTGCGGCGGCCGCTCAACACGGTGATCGGGTTTTCCGACCTGATCGGATCGGCAGCGTTCGGGCCGGTCGACAATGAGCGCTATGTCGAATACGCGCGCGACATCAAGACGGCCGGACTCGAGATTGCCGCGCTGGTCGACGAACTCGACGATTTTGCCCGGCTGCGGGACGGACGCTACACCGCCCGGCCCAGCGACATCGACCTGGCGGTGCTGCTCGGCTCCTCCGTGGCCCGGGTGCGCGGCCAGGCGAACGCGGCGCGCGTGCTGGTCCGCAGCGCCATTTCGGAATCGTTGCCGCGCGTCCGTGCCGACCGGGCCTCGTTGGCGCAGGCGATCCTGAACCTTTTGGCCAGCGCCATCGACCAGACCCCACAGGATGGCTCGGTCGTGCTTTCCGCCCAGGTCGACGATGCCGGCGGCATCGCCATCAACGTGCGGGATTCGGCGCACAGCTTTGCCGATCTCGGTGAGCGCTTCGTGGTGTTCCGCGACGGCGTCGGGCGCGACGGAGAAGTGCAGACGCCGGTGCGTTCGAGCGTCGGGCTGGCGCTGACGCGCGCGCTGCTGGCGGTCAACCAGTCCACCCTGTCGGTCGATCCGGCGGGCGCCGCGGGAACATTGTTCTCGCTGACCATTCCGGCCGACAATGTGGTGCAGGCGATCGAGCGACCGGCAGATCCGCGCGCCTAGCGCCTGGCCCTTCGTGGCAGGCGACCGGGCGGGCCAACTTCGCCTATGATCTCCGGTGGCGGGAGGATCTGGCATGCCGAAATGGACGAGACGGGCGGTTCTGGTGGCGGGCGCGGCCGGTGTGGCAAGCCTGGCGCTGCCCACGGCGCGGAGTTTTGCTGCAACCGACGAGTTGCGCATCGGGCTCGCGCATGAGCCGCCCGATCTCGATTCCGTCTCCGGGAGCGACTCCGCAACGCTGGCCATCGGCTACCAGAACCTGTTCGAGGGCCTGACCCGGCTCGATGAGCACGGCGCCGTGCAGCCAAATCTGGCTACCGCGTGGACGGCCGCGAGCGACAGCCTTGCGATCAGTTTCACCCTCGCGGCGGACGTGCGCTATCACGACGGCACGGCGTTCGATGCGCAGCACGTGGTGTTCAGCCTGAAGCGCCTGCTCGCCGCGGGAGGCGAGCGTGCGGCGCCCTATGTCGCGATCGCCGACGTGGCGGCCCCGGATGCCGGCACGGTGAAACTCACCCTCAGCCGGCCCGACGACAAGCTGCTCTACAGCCTGGCGCTGCCGGCCGCCGGCATGGTGGCGCCGGAGAGCGCCGATACCAATGCCACCTCGCCCATCGGCACCGGCCCGTTCGCGTTCGTGCAATGGGATAGCGGCCAGAGCATCGTGCTGGAGCGCAACGAGGATTATTGGGGGCCACATCCCCGCATCAGCCAAGCGAGCTTCGCCTTCGTCGCCGATCCGGCAACGGCGGTGGCGGCCCTGCTCAACAACGAGCTCGACGGCTTTCCCGATTTTCCTGCGCCCGAAGCGCTGGCACCGCTCCGCGCCAATCCCGGATTCCGCCTTGTCGAGGGCAAGGGGCCGGACGGCCAGCCGCGCACCGGCGTATGGAATGCCAAGCTGGCGGGCATGTGGGCCGATGCGCCGGTCGAAAGCTGCGTCATCGGCGGCATCTACTGGAACGAGCCGGGCGGCAGCGCGCCCGCAGCCCCACCGCCGCCGGACCACCAGCATCCGGACGAGTTGGACGACGACGAGAACTGACCCGCCGTGCGGGTCGGCACCTCCCCGCCCCTCCCGCCAAGGGGGAGTGGTGGACATTTCGCCGACCCTGAACTTGCGCCAGTTCCCTCCCCCTGCGAGGGCCTATAGCATCCCGACATAGGCCCCGAATGGGGGCAATTCGAGCACGCCGTCGCGCGGGTCATCGATGGAGCCGGGTGCGTCAGCGGCCATTGGCGTCATGCCGGTCGGCACGGCAAAAACGCTCGCCGTCTCGCTCATGTTGAAGACGCAGAGCAAAGTTTCCGTCCCGTCGGTACGGGTGAAGGCCAGCACCCCGTCGGGTGCATCGAGCAGGCTGAGCGCGCCCTTGGCCAGCGCCGGGTGGCGTTTGCGGAAGGCCAGCGACGCGCGATAATGGGCGAGCACAGAGTCATTGGCCTTGAGTTGCTCGTCGACGGCCTTGGGCAGGTGGTCGGCCGGTACCGGCAGCCAGGAGCGCGGGGCGCTGGTGAAGGCGCCAAGGTGCGCCGCGGCCTGCCACACCATCGGGGTGCGCGCGCCGTCGCGGCCCTTGAACTCGGGCCAGAACTCGATGCCATAGGGGTCGACCAGATCCTCGAATGCCAGGTCCGCCTCGGTCAGCCCCAATTCCTCTCCCTGGTAGAGGCAGACCGAACCGCGCAGCGTGAGGATCATCGTCGCCGCCTGCCGGGCAAGCGCGTCCTGATGCTCGTGCGTGGTCCAGCGGCTGATGTGGCGAACTACGTCGTGGTTGGAAAACGCCAGGCAGATCCAGCCATTCGGCGCACCGCTTTCGGTGGCGGCGATCGAGGCCTTGAAGTGCTCGGCGCTGAACTTTCCGCCGAGGAAATCGAAGGTATAGGCCATGTGCAGCCGGTCGTTGCCGGAAGTGTACTGGCTCATGATTTCGAGCTGGCGCTGGGAGTCGCCGATTTCACCGACCGAGGTCGAGCCGGGATATTCGTCGAGCAGCGCCCGCAGCCGCTGCAGGAAGACGACGTTCTCCGGCTGGCTCTTGTCGTAGATGTGTTCCTGGAAATTGTAGGGATTCACGGCAGGGGCGGTCGAGGCGTTGAAATCCTCGGGTCGAATGGGAGGATTCGACTCCAGCGCCATAGAATGAAAGTAAAAATTAACCGTATCGAGGCGGAAGCCGTCGACGCCGCGCTCCAGCCAGAAGCGCATCGTCTCGAGATGGGCGTCCTGCACGTCGGGGTTGTGAAAGTTGAAATCCGGCTGGCTGACGAGGAAATTGTGCAGGTAGTACTGCATCCGCCGCGCATCCCAGGCCCAGGCCGAGCCGCCGAAGATCGACAGCCAGTTGTTGGGTGGGGTGCCGTCGGGCTTCGGATCAGCCCAGACGTACCAGTCGGCCCTGGGGTTGTCGCGCGTGGCGCGGCTTTCGGCGAACCAGGGGTGCTTGTCGGAAGAGTGCGAGATCACCTGGTCGACGATCACCTTCAGCCCCAGCGAATGGGCGCGCTGCACCATGCGGTCGAAATCGCCGAGCGAGCCGAAAGACGGATCGATATCGCGGTAGTTCGACACGTCGTAGCCGAAATCCTTCATCGGCGAGGTGAAGACCGGCGAGAGCCAGATGGCATCGACGCCGAGGTCGGCGACATAGCCGAGCCGCTCGGTGATGCCGACCAGGTCGCCGACGCCGTCCCCGTTATGATCCTGAAACGAGCGCGGATAGATCTGGTAGATTACCGCCCCCCGCCACCAGTCGCGATCGACTGCGGGCGGCGCGGCCTGCAGGGGTTGGGTCATCGGCAGGCCGTCGGTCATGGACGTCTCTCAAAGCGCTTTGGATCGGCCGATCTAGCCAGCCAGTGACCACCGCGTCAATGGCAGCGAACGGCCGTGATTGCCGCAGAAGGGGTGAGGATGGGGCGTGAGTGGGCCGGTCGTCACGCGCCTTGTGAGAGAACCGTCGCCCGACATCGAGGGAGGGCTGGCTAGCGCGGCCCGACCCCCTCCCCAGCCCTCCCCGGGGAGGGTCGCACCGCCCTCTCCGTCGCCCTTACTTCGTGTTGTGCAGCATGCCCTGGAAGGCACGGTAGCTCGAGCGAGGGGTGCGCTGTTGCGTCTTGTAGTCGACGCCGACGAGGCCGAAACGCTTGGAGTAGCCTTCGGCCCACTCGAAATTGTCCATCAGCGACCAGGCGAAATAGCCGCGCACGTCGGCGCCCGCAGCACGGGCCGCGAGCAGCGCCTTGAGGTGGTCCTCGTAATAGGTGACGCGGCGCGGATCCTCGTCGCCGTCGACCTCGGCCATGCCGTTCTCGGTAACGTAGATCGGCACCTTGGTGTAGTCGCGCGACACCCGGACCAGCAGGTCGGTGAGGCCCTTGGGGTAGATCTCCCAGCCGATATCGGTCTTTTCGAGATTGCCCTCGACGACCTTGAAGCCGGTGGGACCGGTCGGGTCGGCGGCGACGAGGGAGCGCGAATAGTAATTGACGCCAGCCCAGTCGAGCGGGGTCGAGACCTTGTCCATATCGCGCTCGAAGCCGGCGGGCAGGTATTTTTCGAACATTTTCACCACATTGGACGGGTACTGGCCCTTGTAGAGGCCGCCCAGATACCAGCCGTTGAAGATGCCGTCGAAGAGGTCGGTCGCTTCGCGGTCGGCATCGCTTCCCGATACCGGCTCGCATTTCTGCAGATTGGTGACGATGCCGATGTTCTTGACGCCCTCGGCGCGTAAGGCCGCAACGGCGTTGCCGTGCGCGTAGAGCACATGGTGCATGGCACGCGCCGCGGCCCGCATGTCGCGGAGGCCGGGCGCATGGATGCCGAGGAAATGGCTGAGAAAGGCGACGCACCAAGGCTCGTTGATGGTGGCGGTGGCCGCGACCCGGTCGCCGAAATGCTTGCCGCACAGCGCGGCGTATTCGCCCAGCCACTCGGCGATGTCGCGGTTCATCCAGCCGCCCTTGTCCTGCAGGGCGCTCGGCAGGTCCCAGTGATAGAGCGTCATGAACGGCTTGATGTTGCGCGCCAGCATCCCGTCGATCAGGCGGTCGTAAAAGTCGATGCCGGCCTGGTTGACGGCGCCGGTGCCCTCGGGCAGCAGCCGTGGCCAGGCCACCGAGAAGCGGTAGGCGTCGAAGCCGCCGTCGCGGATCAGGTCGAGGTCTTCCTCCCAGCGATGATAGTGGTCGTCGGCAATGGCCCCGGTGTCGCCGCCCTTGACGTTGCCCGAAGTGGCCGAAAACGTGTCCCAGATCGAGGAGCCCCGGCCGTCGCCGGCGACGTTCCCCTCGATCTGGTAGCTCGCAGTGGCGACGCCAAAGGTGAAGTTCGGCCCAAAATCGTGGCGATTGACGGAAAACATGCTGGCCTCCTGATGTAATCGATTGCCGATAGCAGGCGTCGGGGTGGGTTGTCACGGCCAGGCGTCGGCCGCCGGGCGGAAATAGCAGGGGCGCCCCCGACCCAGCCGCGCGGCTCCATCGTCTCCCGCCCCCTTGAGGGGCTTCGAAGCGACCCGAAGGGGCAAATCGCTCCGGTGGAGCGATTTGAGTGAAGAAGGCCACGGCAGTGGCGTGGGATCAAGGGTGGGGGTACCCGCCACCCGCTCAGTGCCGGAGGATGGACCCCCACCCGGCTGCCGCCACCCTCCCCTCAAGGGGGGAGGGGCGATGACCTCATGGCTCCTCCGTCTCCCTCCCCCTTTCGGGAGGATAGGGTGGGGGTCCTGCCTCTGGCAAAGCGCCGGGAGGACTACCCGCCAAATCTACTTGCTCCGCAGGCCCGGATTCGCCGTCAGCAGCTCGCGCACAATCCCGCGATAGGCTCCGGCTTCGGCGCCCGACGGGGCGGTCGCGACCACGGGGGTGCCAGCATCCGAGGTCTCGCGGATGGTCATCACCAGCGGCACTTCGCCAAGGAACGGCATGCCGAGCCCGGCGGAAGCGGTGCGGGCGCCGCCGTGGCCAAAGATGTCGTAGCGATGGCCGGTGTCGGGGGCGACGAAATAGCTCATGTTCTCGACCAGGCCGAGCAGCGGTACCTGCAGGCGCTTCAGCATGTCGATGGCCTTCTTGGCATCGATCAGCGCCAGATCCTGCGGGGTGGAGACGATCACGGCGCCGTCGAGCGGCACCTGCTGGCAGAGCGAAATCTGGATGTCGCCAGTGCCCGGCGGCAGGTCGACCACCAGCACATCGAGGCCGCCCCAATCGGTTTCGCGCAGCAATTGCCGCAGCGCCGAAGTCGCCATCGGGCCACGCCAGACCACCGCCTGGTTGGGCGACAGCATGGAGCCGATCGAGATGGCCTTCAGGCCAAAGGCGCGATGGGGCGAGAAAATGCCATCGGCCCGGACCGCGGGCTTGCCCTCGATGCCGAGCAGTTTGGGGATCGAAGGACCGTAGAGATCGGCATCGAGCACGCCGGTGCGAAAGCCCTCGGCGAGGAAAGCCAGCGCCAGGTTCACGGCGGTGGTGGATTTTCCCACCCCGCCCTTGCCCGACGCCACGGCGATGATGTGCTTGATGCCCGGCACCGCTTCCTTGGGCGGCGGGCCCGGCGTACGCGCGTGGCCGTGCGCCGCGGTCTGCTTGTCGGCAGTGAGCGAAATCATCACCTTGCGGCCTTCGGCCACGGCCTCGGCGAGCCGCTGCGCCTCGGCGCAGACCGGGCCGAACGCCGCCTCCATGCCGGGAGCGATGGAGATGGCGGCCGCGACGGCGCTCTTGGTGACGATGATGTCGGAGAGGCCGGAGAAGGCCGCAAGATTGCCGCCGCCGGGGATTTCCACGCCGGCAAAGGCGGCCTTGATGCGGGCTGAAAGGTCGGTATCGGGCATATCATGACGCCGAGGCTGGAACCTCGTCCTTCGACAGGCTCAGGATGAGGTTCTCCCGAGGGGCAGCAAGGTCTCGCGAGGAACCCCGCAGGTTGCCCCCGGGGCTGGCCCGGGAGGCAAATGTGAGAAGCCCTCATGGTGAGCCTGTCGAACCACGAGGGCGGGGGCGTTGCCCTCAGACGATCTTCTGGCCGGTGCTCGCCCAATCCTTCACGAACTGCTCGAGACCCGATTTGGTCAGCGGGTGATCGGCCAGCTTCTTGATGATGGCGGGCGGGATGGTCGCCACGTCGGCGCCGGCGAGCGCCGCCTGCGTCACATGATTGGGCGTGCGGATCGAAGCCGCCAGGATCTCGGTGGTGAAGGCATAGTTGTCGTAGATCTGGCGGATGTCGCGGATCAGGTCCATGCCCTCGATGTCGATGTCGTCGAGCCGGCCAACGAAGGGCGAAATGTAGGTCGCGCCGGCCTTGGCGGCGAGCAGCGCCTGATTAGCGGAAAAGCACAGCGTGACGTTGACCTTGATGCCGCGCCCGGTGAGCGTCTTGACGCCGCGCAGGCCATCGAGGGTGAGCGGCAGCTTGACCACCACGTTGTCGGCGATTTTCGACAGCACGTCGGCCTCGGCCATCATCTGGTCGTAGGTGGTGGAGGCGACTTCGGCCGACACGGGACCGGGCACGATCGAGCAGATTTCCTTGATCACGTCCTTGATATTGCGACCGGATTTGGCGATCAGCGAGGGGTTGGTGGTGATCCCGTCGAGCAGCCCCAGCTCGTAGAGCTCCCGAATGTCTTTTACTTCTGCCGTATCTGCGAAGAACTTCATCGTTCCCCTCCAATCCTGATAGTGCGCATGTGAGCCCGATTGTGGCCGAGCGCAAGGGCTCCGGCAAGGTGAATTGCCGGCATAACTTGGACGTTCAAGGCACCCGTTAGGTTCCGTTCAACGGGTTGCCGCCAGCAGCGCATCGGCGAGTTCGCCCACCCGGTTCTCCGGGATGCCGGCGACGTTGATGCGGCTGTCGTTGATCATGTAGACGCCGTCCTCGAGTTTCAGCTTTTCGACCACCGCCGGCGGCAGGCCGAGCAGCGAGAACATGCCGCGGTGCTCGGCGATGAAATCGTAGTCGGTGCCGTTGGAGCGCGCCCGGATGGCCTCCGCCAGCTTCTCGCGCAGGCGAATCATGCGGGTCCGCATCGCCTCGAGCTCCGCCTTCCACTCGGCCGTCAACTCGGGATCGGTGAGGATGATGCGGATGATCTCGGCGCCGTGGTCGGGCGGCTGCGAGATGGTGGCGCGGATGACGTTCTGCATCTGGCTCGACACGATATCGGCCGCCGCGGCATCCTTGGCGATGGCGATCGCCACCCCGGCCCGCTCGCGATAGAGGCCGAAATTCTTGCTGCCCGAGAACGCGATCATCGATTCCGGCAGGGTGGTGGCGAGCTTGCGGACGCCATAGGCATCCTGCTCGAGGCCATCGCCGAAGCCGAGATAGGCAAGGTCGATCAGCGGGAAGGCGCCGGTACGCTTGAGCGAGGCCGCCACTTCGTCCCACTGAGCAGGGCTGAGATTGGCGCCGGTCGGGTTGTGACAGCAGGCGTGCAACAGCACGACGTCGTCCGGCCCGAGCCCATCGATGGTGTTCAGCATCGCCGGGAAATCGATGCGGCGCGTTTCAGCGTCGAAATACGGATAGTATTGCGGCTTGAGGCCGACCAGTTCGGCCATCGGCCAGTGGTTCGGCCAGGTCGGGTCGGACATCCAGATGCGGCCGCCCGGGCGGGCGCGGCCCAGCACGTTGAGCAGGATCGACAGCGCGCCGGTGCCGCCGGGGCCGTTGACCGTGCGGATGCGGGACGCATCGACCTTGCCGTCGAGCACCAATTGCACCACGGCCGACGAAAAGCCCTTGTTGCCGACCACGCCCATATAGGTCTTGGTCTTGGCGTTGTCGTGCATGCGCTGTTCGGCCTTTTTGACGGCCGACATGATCGGGGTGTTGTTCTTGTCGTCCTTGTAGACGCCGACGCCGAGGTCGATCTTGTCGGTGCGGGGGTCGGCGGCGTACTCGGCCATGAGCACGAAGATCTTGTCGAGCGTGGCCTTCTGAAGCGTCTCAAACATGGGAGCAAATCCGGGGAAACGAGCGTCGATGGAAAGAGTGAGGCCACTCCCTCCGAGGCGCCGCCTTTATAGGCGGACCGAACGGATTTGCAATGGCGTCGGGGCCCCCTGCTGCCGGCGCCGCTCAGCCGCTCGGCGTGCCGAGCGCGACGTGCAGATCCTTGCCGAGCCAGGCATCGCGGTCGGTGAAGTAGAAGGTAAAGTCCAGCACCCTGGGCCCGTCCAGCTCATCCGCCTCGATGTGCACGCCCTGCATGCCGAAGGCGGTGGGGGTCGACTGCTGGTCGGTGGCGTGATGCCAGCCATTATAGCCGAAGTGCAGCTGGAACGGCTCGGGCGCCTCGATCAGGATGGCCTTGCCCCTGGGCAGCACGTCGATGGGGCTCTGCTGCCGCCAGTGCCAGACCGGGGCATTCGGCGCCTTGCCGCCATAGCGGGTCTCGACCGCCTCCAGCAGTTCCGCCGGGCGCTGGTTCGCATCGGCAGCCAGCAACTTCAGGAACTCGGCATGCGCCCAGACCAGCGGCATGGCGCTGCCCGACGGCTTGCCGGGGTAGAGCCCGAGGGCGGGGATCGGATCGGTGTCCCAGATCTGCTCGGGGATCAGCCCGCCCGGCCCGGTCATGCGCACCATCGCCTCGAGCCAGGGTTTGGCGCTCTCACCGGCCGCGACGGCATAATGGCCGCGTTCGCCGGTCAGCAATGGCCATAGCCGGCCGATACCGCTGCCGTCGAAGGCCGAACCGTCGGCGTTCTCGCCATAGCCATCGCCGTTATAGCGATGATAGCTCGGCCCGCTCGGCGTCTCCACCTTGAGCAGCGCCTCGGCGACCTTGAGCGAATCGACAATGCGGGGATCGTCGGCGGCGCGCAGGCCGGCGCGGACGTAATAGAGGAACTCCATGCCGACGAGGTCGCCGGCCGCGATAGTTTCCTCGCCATCGCGGTTCTTGACCGAAATCTGGCCCTTGAGGCCGCCGTCGACGGCCCGCGGCGCCAGCCGCACATAATAACCCTTGACCCCGATCGTGCCGCAATAAAGCCCCTGCGGCACGTAGGTCCACGCCTCGATGCGCTCGTTCCAGCTATCGGCGAGCGACAGCAGGTAATCGCTTTCGGCGGCGCTGAAGAATTCGGCGACGGCAACCAGCGCGCAGATCGAAATGGTCAGGGTGAACGGGCTCACCCCGGCGTTTTCCTCCCAGCGATCCTCGTCGCTCATCGGCCCGTTGCGGACGATGTAGCCGACAGCCTGGCGCAGCATGTGTTCGACCGCGGTGGCGATGGTGAGCGCCCCCACCGATTTGAGCTTGCAGGCGAGCAGTACCGGCAGCGCCACCTCGTCGAGCTGGTTGCCGGTCCAGTAGCCGCGCCCGTCGGGGAAATAGTTCTGGGCCCAGCTGCCATTGTTGGCCTGCGTGCCGATGAGATAGGCGAGGGTGCGCGAGGCATCCTGCAACTGGCCGACGGCGATCATGGCGAACGCCGCTTCCACGGCGTCACGCGTCCACACCAGGTGATAGCCGCCGAGGTCGTCATGGGCCTGGCCCCAGGGAACGCTGAGGCTGGCGACGAGCGCGCCGCCATAGGTGCGATCCTCGTGGATCTTGATCACCGCGGCGGAAAGCTCGGCTTCGCGCTGCAGTTCCGGCGAGGTATAGGGTATTTTCAACGCCTTGCCCCAGGCTTCCCACTGATCGACGAACAGATCGCGCGTGTCGTCGTAGTCGTCGGCAAGGCTGGAGCGCGACAGGGTCCGCGCCCCCTCGATGGTTTCGGCAAAGCTCAGCGCGAGGACGCCGCTGCTCGAGGGCAACTCACCGGTCAGAGCGACATTGCCCTCGCTGGCCTGGGGGTAGTGCCAGGTCATGGCGCCGTTGGTGTTGAAGTCCTGCCAGCCATCGGAGGTACCGACATAGCCGGCGCTGGCCTGGCTGAAGCCGGCGTCGTTCCTGAGGCTCAGCGCCACTCCGCCGAGGCGCGCCGCTAGGTCGTCGCCGGCCCAGGCCGTGTTGTCCTTGCGGTCGCTGTTGAGATGCGGCGACAGCAGGGCATAGAGCTTCAGCCCCTCGCCCTCGAGCCGGTAGCGGATGAGCAGGCTGTCGCGCAGCGGATGCGGCAGGAATTCGAGCTCGAGCCGATAGCCCTCGCCCTCATGCACCACTTTGGGCAGCGGCACGTAGGCCTTCGGGGTGGTGATGATGTAGTGGTCGGCGCGCTTCACCTCGGTCCAGCCGTGCGGACCGGCGATGATGAAGCCGAGATCGCGAATCTGCGGCTGGCCGGTCGACGGCCAGTAGACCTCGTTGACAATGCCATAGCCGAAGGTCGCCCACAGCCGGCTGGCGCCCAAGGCGGTCGACACCATATCCTTGGCGCTCGAGGACCAGGTCGGGTTGATACCGGGCTTGCCGGGGGGCTGTGGCGTGTCGGTCATTGCTTTACCTATTGCCGTCGTTGGCTAATTGCAGACTTAAGCAGAACGCTGGCCGGGGGCGAAATAGTTCGTGAGGCCGATCGTCGCAGCCGGGCTCATCGCAGCAGGATCCGGTGGTCGACACGATGCATGGGCGGGGCTAAGTAAGACAACCCCTCCCTACCTGCCCGGAGACTCCAAATTCCTCCCGATATCCTGATGACCCACCCGTTGCACCAGAGCTGCACCACAGCGCTCGAGCAGAATTTCACGGTTCACAAGCTCTACGAGGCGGGGAATCGCGATGCGTTCCTGGCCGAGATCGCGCCCAAAGTGCGCGCCATCGCTGGCGGACAGGTGAACGCGGCACTGATGGATCGGCTAGCCAAGCTCGAAATCATCGCCAATTTCGGCGTCGGCTACGATTCGATCGATACCGCCGCGGCCAGGGCGCGCAATATCCACGTCACCAACACGCCGAACGTTCTCAACGACGCCATGGCCGAGATGACCATCGGACTGATGATCGCTCTGTCGCGCCGACTGCCGGAGGGCGATCGTTTCGTCCGCGATGGCAAGTGGCCGGCGGGCGGCTTTCCGCTGCAGCGCGAACTCACCGGCAAGACCGTGGGCATTCTCGGGCTCGGGCGGATCGGCAAGGAGATCGCGCTCCGGGCGCAGGCGATGAAGATGCGGGTGGTCTATACCGGCCGGCACCGCCAGCCGCGCGAGCCCTATGCCTATTACGATGACCTGCTGGCGATGGCGAAGGCGGTCGACTGGCTGGTGGCAGTGGCGCCTGGCGGCAAGGCGACCGACAAGATGGTGTCGCGGGAAGTGCTCCAGGCCCTGGGGCCCGACGGCATGTTCGTCAATGTCGGCCGCGGCTCGGTGGTCGACGAGGCGGCGCTGGTCGACTTGCTGACGAAAAGACAACTGGGCGGCGCAGCGCTCGATGTGTTCGCCGATGAGCCCAACGTGCCGCAAGGCCTGTTCGGCCTCGACAATGTCGTACTCTCGCCCCATCAGGGCAGTGCCACGACGGAGACGCGCGACCTGATGGGCGCGCTGGTCGTCGACAACCTCAAGGCGCACTTTGCCGGGGAGCCGTTGCTCACCCCGGTGGTGTAGCGGGACACCCTGCCCCGCCCTTCGGCCAAGCCTTTCCCCGCCAGGGATGCCCGACAAAGCAAGGAGAGCTTCGATGCACGAATGGTGGCGTGGCGCGGTCATCTATCAGGTCTATCCGCGGTCCTTCCAGGATACCAATGGCGACGGTGTCGGCGATCTCCCCGGCATCCTGCAGCGGCTCGACTACATCGCCCGGCTTGGGGTCGATGCCGTCTGGCTGAGCCCGATCTTCGAGAGCCCGCAGGAAGACATGGGCTATGACGTCTCGAACTATACCGACGTCGACCGGTTGTTCGGCTCGCTGGAGGATTTCGATGCGCTGATCGAACGGGCCCATACGCTGGGGCTCAAGGTGATCATCGACCAGGTGCTGAGCCATTCGTCCGACCGGCATCCGTGGTTTCGCGAGAGTCGGGTCAACAAGACCAACGCCCGGGCCGACTGGTATGTCTGGGTGGATCCCAACAGGGACGGCACGCCGCCCAATAACTGGCCATCGGTGTTCGGCGGCCGCGGCTGGGAGTGGAACCCGGCGCGGCGGCAATACTATCTGCACAACTTCCTGGTGTCGCAGCCGGACCTCAACTTCCACAATATCGAGGTGCAGGACGCAGTGCTCGACGTCATGCGCTTCTGGCTGGAGCGCGGCGTCGACGGCTTCCGTTTCGATACGGTCAACTATTATTTCCACGACGCCAAGCTGCGCAGCAATCCGGCCGCAAGGCGCAAGGAGCACCTGCCCTATGCCGTCAACCCCTATGACATGCAGGAGCACCGCTTCTCCAAGAGCCAGCCGGAGAATGTCGCCTTCCTGAAGCGCGTACGCGCCCTGATGGACCGCTACCCCGAAACCACCACCGTGGGCGAGGTGGGCGACAGCCACAAGGCGGTGGCGCTGATGGCCGAGTACACCTCGGGCAACGACAAGCTCCACATGTGCTATTCGTTCGAGTTTCTCGGTCTGCTCTATACGGCGGCGCATTTCCGCAGCCGCATCGAGCAATTCTTCGCGGCCAGCAAGGACGGCTGGCCGTGCTGGAGCTTTTCCAATCACGACGTCGATCGGCACATTTCCCGCTGGGCGGCCTACGGGGACGCGCTGGCGCTCGGCCGGCAGGCGGTGGCGCTGCTGCTGTCGCTGAAGGGGTCGGTCTGCATCTACCAGGGGGAAGAGCTCGGGCTCTCGCAGACCGACATCAATTTCGAGGAACTGACCGATCCGCCGGGCATCCGGTTCTGGCCCGAATACAAAGGACGTGATGGTTGCCGCACGCCAATCCCCTGGGAAGACGGGGAGCCGGCGAACGGCTTTTCGACCGTCAAGCCGTGGCTGCCGGTGAAGCCGCCGCAGGCGGCGCTCAACGTCGCCCGCCAGGAAGCCGATCCCGACTCGATGCTGAGCTTTTATCGCCGCATGCTGAGCTGGCGGAAGAACCGGGCGGCCCTGATCGACGGCGATATCGCGTTCTTCACCACCGCCGAGCCAGTGCTGGCGTTCCGGCGCAGCGGCCCCGACGGCAATATCGTTTGCGTCTTCAACCTGTCGCCGCAAGTCGAGACGGTGACCATCGCCGGGCTATCCCCCGACGCCACGCCCGATGCCGCCTCGGACGGGGCCACCCGCAAGCGCGACCGGCTGACGCTCGGCGCCAACGGCTTTGCGTTTTTTGCCGAGCCGGCGGGAGCGGGCGAACTGGTCGTGAAGTTCAGGGGGCGGCGGAAGCGCCCCGCTTGAGCCTGGCGAGGTCTATCGCCACACCGCAAACAGCGCTCCCATCAGCACCAGCGCTACCAGGTTGAAGCCGGCGCTCACATAAGCCGAGCGCAGCGGGCGCTGCTCGTAGACGTTGGTAGCGACCAGCACCACGGCGACGAAGCCCAGCCAGTTGAGGGCGCCGACCGCCGCGCCCTGCAGCAGCGAGGTCGCCTGCGCGTAGACGACCGCATGCTCGAGGATGAAAGCCATCAGCAGCGAGCCGACGGCATCGACGGCGATGGCGCGCGGCATCGCCTTCAGCATCTGATCCTGCGTGATGCCGACGGTCTTCTGCCACATTGGGCCGAAGGCGAACGGCGCGTACCAGAGCCCGCCGATGACGAGCCGCACCACGGCGGCAACCAGCACCGCCAGCCAGTTGATCGGGATTTCCGGCATGTTCTTCCCCCGCAGCATCGGCTGAGTTGTTCAACCGCAAGGCATGAATACTACGCCAGCGCGGAGGAAACGCCATCTCGATCAATTAGTGCTGAGGGGCTCCAGCGTATCGGGGTCGAAGAACTCCATGTGCGAGCCGCCCCCCGGATCGGTGATGAAGGCCTTTACGCAGCCAGCCCAGGGCTGCACCGATTCGACATTGTAGCCCTGCTGGCGCAACTGCATGGCGATGGTGGCGGCGAAGATCTCGACCTTCTCATGGTAGAGCCCGTCCGAGCCGAGGATCTTTTCGCTCATGCACGAGCTGACCCCGGCCGCGGCGGCCGGCAGGGAGGAGCCGAACGCGAGGAGGAGCCCGACGGCGAGCAGCGTCGGCACGAGAGGTAGTCGAGACATGGTCGCAGATCCTGTTGTTCCGATCCCGACTATAGGAAGTGCTGCGCCCCCCTGCCAGTGACAAGCGGTTCATCCGGCACGTCTCATGCCGGTCGGTGGCGCGGCGGGCACAGGGTCCGCCGCACCCACGGAGAGGATTTCATCAGCTGTTGCGGCTCAGCCGCTGCAGCGTGTGGGGATCGAAGAACTGCATGGTGGTGTGGCCATCCTTGCCGACGACATCCGCCTTGACGCAACCACCCCAGTCGGTGACGTCGGTCGCGTTGATGCCCTTGTCCTTCAGCGCCGCCAGGATGTTACCGCTGTTGGCGTCGATGTACTGGGTGTAGGTGCCGGAGCCGGCGGTGGGGCTCGGATTGATCGTCACGTCGTCCTCGCACGACGCGATCGAGGCGGCGAAGGAGGGGGCAACGGTCGAGGCAAGGCCGAAGCCCACGAGGCTGACGGCCGCAAGTAGTGGAAGGATTTTCATTTTTGCCGCTCCTGATTGTGGACAGCAAAACAACCATCGGGGCCTACCCGATGTTGCGTTAAAAAGCGGTGAGGTAGGTGAACTCGGCTTAAGCGAGTTAATGTGGCAGATGCGGCACGGCGGGCGGCTGTTCACAGCCTTGCCTCCGAGGTGCCACGTCATCCCCGCGCAGGCGGGATGCCATGGTTATGGACGCGCGAATGATCCGTGGCGGCCCGGAAAAGGGCCGTGATCGCCGCCCCGCACCGACCGCCTCAGCCGGTCACCGGCAGCGCCATTTCGACCAGCCGAGCCCAATAGCTGACGCCGGCCGGGATTGCCGCATCGTTGAAGTCGTAAGTGTCGGTATGGAGCCCGCTGGAGGCGCCATTGCCGATGAAGATATAGGCGCCGGGGCGCGCCTCGAGCATATAGGCGAAATCTTCGCCGCCCATGGTGCCATCGGCCTGGTCGTTCACCTGGCCGTCGCCGGCCACCGAGCGCGCCACCGCGGCAGCAAAGCTGGTCTGCTCGGGCGCGTTGACGGTGGGCGGATAGCCGCGCCGATAAGCGATATCGGCCGTGGCGCCGAAGGTAGCGGCGATGCCGGAGGTGATGGCGCGCAGCCGCTGCTCCATGAACTGGCGCTCGGTTTCCGCGAGGGTGCGAACCGTGCCGGTCAGCTTGACGTTGCGCGGGATGACGTTGAAGGCATTGCCGGCCTCGAGCATGGTGATCGACAGGACGGCGGAGCGCATCGGATCGAGGTTGCGCGACACGACCGTCTGCAGCGCCAGGATGAGCTGGGCGGCGATCACCACCGGATCGATGGTCTGCTGCGGAATCGCGGCGTGGCCGCCGACGCCCTCAAGGGTGATGATGAACTCGTCGGTCGCTGCCATGATGCCACCGGGACGAATGGCAAACCTGCCGACCGGCAGGCCCGGCAGATTGTGCATGCCGAACACCTCGGCGATGCCGAAGCGATCCATCAGGCCGTCCTCGACCATGGCGCGGCCGCCGGCGCCACCCTCCTCGGCAGGCTGGAAGATCACTGCCACCGAGCCGGAGAAATTCCGCGTCTCGGCGAGATATTTTGCCGCCCCGAGCAGCATGGCGGTGTGGCCATCATGGCCGCAGGCATGCATGCGCCCGGCGGTCCTCGAGGCGTAAGGTTTTCCCGAGCGCTCGCTGATCGGCAGCGCATCCATGTCGGCGCGCAGCCCGATGGTGCGCCCCGCGCCCCCCTTGCGGCCTTTGATTACCCCGACCACTCCGGTGCGGCCGATGCCGGTCACCACCTCGTCGACGCCAAAGCTGCGCAACAGTTCGGCAACCCGGCCGGCGGTGCGCTGAACGTCGTATTGCAGCTCCGGATGGGTATGAAAGTCGCGGCGCCAGCCGATGATCTCGTCTTCGAAGTCGGCGACGCGGTTGATGACGGGCATGGCAATCCTTCCGGCAAAGAAGCGAGTTTGCCCGGGCCGGAGCGGCGGCGTCAACCGATGCGGAACGCCCGACCCACCGCCGCCGCAACAGCGCTGGACGGCGCGCCGCTTTCGTGTAGCAATACCAAGGCGAAGGCGTAGCCGGCTGGCCTTGGGGCGCGATGGGAGAGCAAGCGTCGTTCGATGAGATGCACGGCACCGACGGGGTGGTGCGGGAGCCTTATGCCGCCCTCGATGCCTGGCTCCGGGAGCAGCCGGACACCACTCTCGGCCTGATGGCGGCGGACGCCGAAGGGATTTTCCGCCGGCTCGGCATCACTTTTGCCGTCTATGGCTCGAGCGAAGCCACCGAGAAGATCATTCCGTTCGACGTCATCCCGCGCATCATCTCGGCCATGGAGTGGCGCAAGCTCAGTCGCGGCATCGAGCAGCGGGTCCGGGCGCTCAACGCCTTCCTCTACGACATCTACCACCGGCAGGAGATCCTCAAGGCGGGGCGGATTCCGGAAAAGCTGATCCTCGACAACTCCGCCTTCTGCCCGGAAATGATGGGGCTGGAGCCGGCGCGCGGCATCTATGCCCACATCATCGGCGTCGACATCGTACGGGTCGGCGCCGACGAGTTCTACGTGCTTGAGGACAACCTCCGCACGCCGTCTGGCGTCTCCTACATGCTTGAGGACCGCGAGGCGATGCTGCAGCTGGCGCCGGATCTGTTCCAGCGGCTGAAAGTGGCGCCGGTCGAAACCTATCCGGAAAACCTGCGCCGCACGCTGGCCAGTGTCGCGCCAAGCCATGCCGGCCCTTCCCCCAGCATCGTCGTGCTGACGCCGGGCATCCACAACTCGGCCTATTTCGAGCATTCGTTTCTCGCCGACCAGATGGGCGCCCAGCTCTGCGAGGGCCAGGATCTGTTCGTCGACGGCGGCAAGGTGTTCATGCGCACCACGGTCGGCCCCGAGCAAGTCGACGTCATCTATCGCCGCATCGACGACGACTTCCTCGATCCGCTGACCTTCCGCGCCGACTCGATGCTCGGCGTGCCGGGGCTGTTCGATGCCTATCGCGCCGGCAACGTCACGCTGGTCAATGCGCCCGGCACCGGCATCGCCGACGACAAGGCGGTCTATACCTACGTGCCGGAAATCATCGATTTCTATCTCGGGGAAACGGCGCTGCTCAACAACGTGCCGACCTACAACTGCACCGACAGCAGCCAGCGCGCCTATGTGCTCGAGCACCTGGCCGAGCTGGTGGTGAAGGAGGTGCACGGCTCCGGCGGCTACGGCATGCTGGTGGGCCCGACCTCGACCCGGGAGCAGCAGCAACTCTTCCGCGACAAGATCATCGCCCGTCCGGACAACTACATCGTGCAACCGACGCTGGCGCTCTCCACCTGCCCGACCTATGTCGATGCCGGCATTGCGCCGCGCCATGTCGACCTCAGGCCCTATGTGCTGATCGGCGACCAGATCCGCATCACCCCCGGCGGACTGACGCGCGTGGCGCTGACCGCCGGCTCGCTGGTGGTCAATTCGAGCCAGGGCGGGGGCACCAAAGATACCTGGGTGCTGGAGGAATGAGGGGAGTACGGACTGCTTGGCGCGAGAGGCCCCCTTTACGCGCCAGCGCAGGCGGCAACGAATGCTAGGCCGGACCGCACAGAACCTGTTCTGGCTCTCCCGCTATGTCGAGCGGGCGGAGAACATGGCGCGGCTGCTCGAGGCCGGTTATCGCATGTCCCTCACCCCGCGGCGCGAAGGCGGGGCGGCGGAACACCTGGTATCAATGCTGCAGGCGGCGGAAGTCGATGCGGCGTTTGCCGAAAAGCATGCGGTGGCCGACGTCGCCTCGGTCAGCCAGTTCATGCTGTTCGACGAAGAGAATCCCTCCTCGGTGCGCTCATGCCTGCTTGCCGCGCGCACCAATGCGCGCTCGGTGCGCACGGCGCTCACCGCCGAGGTGTGGGAGACGATCAACGCCGGCTGGCTCGAATTCGCCGCCATCCGGCCACGCGACGTGACAGGCGGCCGACTGCCGGAACTGCTGAACCGGGTGAAGCAGATTTCGCACCAGTTCCGCGGGGCGCTGATCTCGACCCTTCTGCGCGACGACGGCTATGCGTTCGCGACGATCGGCGGCTATGTCGAGCGCGCCGACAACACCGCGCGCATCCTCGACATGAAATATTACGTACTGCTGCCGCGCGCGATGCTGATCGGGGGCGACGTGGACATCCAGCAATGGACGCTGATTCTCAGGGCCGCCTCGGCGCACCGCAGCTACCGCCATGTCTACCACGACCGCTACAAGGCCTGGAACATTGCCGACTATCTGATCCTCAGGCCGGAGATGCCGCGTTCGCTGAAATTCTGCTTTTCCCACGTCACGCGCACGCTCGAGATGCTGGCCGATGGCTATGGCAAGCGGTTGAGCTGTCACGATGCCCTGGCAGAGGTCAACTGCATGCTCGACGGCAACAGCATGGACGCGATCTTCCAGAGCGGGCTGCACGAATTCCTGACCGAATTCATCGACCGCAACAACCGACTGACCCAGGCGCTCTCGGAGAGCTACAATTTTTACTGAGCCATGATCATCGACATTTCGCATCAGTTGCACCTTGCCCTTTCTGCCGGGGTCGCGCGGACAACGGCGCATGTGCTGCTGACGCCCCTGTCGGGGCCGTCGCAGACCATCCTCGAGTGGGCGATCGAAATGCCCGGCATCGAGACGGCGGCGCGCTTGACCGATGCCTACGGCAACCGCGCCCTGCTGGTGACGCAGGCGCGGCCGGGGGACGAGTTGACCATTACCGTCACCGGACGGGTGGAAACGCATGACCGCAACGGCGTGCTGGGCCGCATTCCGGGCGAACCGGTAGTGGCGCTCTATCGGCGCGCGACCGCGCTGACGGCAGCCGACCCGCGCCTCGTCGACGCATTTCGCGACGCCGACCGGAGCGGGACCGCCCGCATCGCGCTGCTGCACGCCGTCATGGGGCGGCTCGGCGAGCTCTACCGGTTCGACGGCGAGGCGGCGCCGGCGGGCGCGGCGCAGGCGCAGACCGCGGACGGGCAGTCGCAAAGCGTCGGCGCGGCAGGGGGGGACGATCGGCCGGCAGCGGATGCCGCCCCCTTCGCGCACGGCTTTGTCGGCGCCGTGCGCTGGCTCGGCATCCCGGCACGCTACGTCACCGGGTATCTTGCCGGCGACTCGGAACGGCCGGC
>Ga0207657_10001251_pt1 | contig 27161 bp, 20 predicted proteins | sample KBSC33metaG_FD_184316 | JGI IMG/M metagenome (GOLD analysis project Ga0207657, IMG submission 184316) | Corn rhizosphere microbial communities from Kellogg Biological Station, Michigan, USA - KBS C3-3 metaG (SPAdes) (version 2) | ecosystem: Host-associated > Plants > Roots > Rhizosphere > Soil ... | reverse complement strand
GGTGATCGCGCTGGCGCTCGCCGCGAAACCCAAGCTGATCATCGCCGACGAGCCGACGACGGCGCTCGACGTGTCGATCCAGGCGCAGATCATCGCGCTGCTGAAAAGGCTGTGTCGCGACCATGGCACCGCAGTGATGCTGATTACCCACGACATGGGGGTGATCGCCGAAACCGCCGATCGGGTGGCGGTGATGTACGCCGGCCGCATCGTCGAGATCGGGCCGGTCGCCGATGTCATCCACCAGCCGCAGCATCCGTACACGCGCGGCCTGATGGGCTCGATTCCCTCGATCGTCGACGAGCGCGAGCAACTGGCCCAGATCGACGGCGCGATGCCGCGCCTGACGGCGATACCCGCCGGCTGTCCGTTTCACCCGCGCTGCGCATACGCTTTCGACCGCTGTCGTGTCGAGCGGCCCGAGCTCCTGCGCGCCGCCACCAGTCTGGCGGCATGCTGGCTGCACGCGAGCGCGGAGACCGTCGCATGAGCGTCGAGCCATCCACGGGCGCGGGCTCCGCCGCGTTGAGCGCGGGGCAACGGCCGGTCCTGCCGACGCTGCCGCGAGGCTTGGGGGATCACGCAGGCACGCCGCTGCTCGAGCTGATCGATGTCGCCCGTTATTTCGACGTTTCGCTGCCCTGGCTCAACCGGATGATCGAACGCAAGCCGCGGCAGATCCTGAAGGCGGTCGACGGCGTCAGCCTGACGATCGCCGAAGGAGAGACGCTGGGACTGGTCGGCGAATCGGGCTGCGGCAAGTCGACGGTGGCGCGCCTGATCGTCGGCTTGTACCAGCCGACGCGGGGCGAAATCCGGTTTGCCGGCCGCCGCATCGACTTCAGCGACGCCGAGCGCGCGCTGCGGCGAACGATGCAGATGATCTTCCAGGATCCCTACGCCAGCCTCAATCCGCGCTGGCGGGTGGCGGACATCATCGCCGAGCCGATCCGCGCGCACGGTATCGCGCAAACGCCGCGCGAGATCGACGCGCGAGTGACTGCGCTGCTCGAGCAGGTCGGGCTGGCCGGCGCCGACGGCGCCAAATACCCGCACCAGTTCTCCGGCGGACAGCGGCAGCGCGTATCGATCGCGCGGGCGCTGGCGACCAATCCGGCGTTCCTGGTGTGCGACGAGCCGACGTCCGCGCTGGACGTCTCGGTGCAGGCCCAGGTGCTCAACCTGATGCGCCGTCTTCAGCGCGAGCTGGGCCTTACCTACCTTTTCATTTCGCACAACCTCGCGGTCGTGCATCACGTCGCCGATCGCGTCGGCGTCATGTATCTGGGCCGCATCGTCGAGCTCGCGCCGACGCGCGAGCTGTTCGCGTCGCCGCAGCATCCGTATACGCGGATGCTGCTCGCGGCGGTGCCGGACCTTTCGCTGACCGGCAAGCCGCGCACCGCGGTGGCCGGCGAAGTGCCCAACCCGCTCGAGCCGCCGCCGGGCTGCGCGTTTCACCCGCGTTGTCCCTACGCGAACGAGCGCTGTCGCGTCGAGACGCCGGTTTTGAAGTGTGCGCCGACGTCCGGCGCGGGTGCCATGGCGGCCTGTCATGCCGTCGAGGAAGGCCGCCTCAGCCCGGTCCTCGACACGGCGTAAAGCGCGCCCGCCAGCCCAAGGTCCGGACGTCGAATCGGCTATAATTCGCCCTTGTTCGCGGCATCGGGCGAGCAGCCGCCGGATGCCGGCCGGAAAAAAGCTGACCCGAGTCGCTCAACCCGGCGGCGCTCCTTACCAGGCCGCGCCGCGCAAGTCCAGAAGAACTCGAATTGCGCCTCACACAGATCAAGCTGGCCGGCTTCAAGTCTTTTGTCGATCCAACCGCCATCGCGACGCCGGGGCAGCTGGTCGGCATCGTCGGACCGAACGGCTGCGGCAAATCCAATGTGATCGACGCGGTGCGCTGGGTGCTCGGCGAATCGAAGGCGTCCGCCTTGCGCGGCGAATCGATGCAGGATGTGATCTTCAACGGCGCGGGCGACCGCAAGCCGGTCGGCCGTGCGTCGGTCGAGCTCTTCTTCGACAACAGCCAGGGGCGGATCGGCGGCCAGTGGGGACAATACGGCGAGCTTTCGATCAAGCGGGTGCTGACGCGCGAAGGCGACTCGACCTACTACATCAATAACATCCCGGTCCGCCGCCGCGATATACACGATCTTTTCCTCGGCACCGGGCTCGGCCCCCGCGCGTACGCGATCATCGAGCAGGGAATGATCTCGCGCGTCATCGAGGCCAAGCCCGAGGAGCTGCGCATTTTCCTGGAAGAAGCCGCCGGCGTATCCAAGTACAAGGAGCGGCGCAAGGAAACCGAAGGACGGCTCGCCGACACGCGCGAGAACCTGTCGCGCGTGGAGGATATCCGTGGCGAGCTCGGCGCGCAGATCTCGCGGCTCGATGCGCAGGCGAAGGTCGCGACCGAATACCGCGAGCTCGAAACGAGCCTCAAGCAGTCGCAGCACATGCTCTGGTACGCCAAGCAGCAGGATGCGGTCCGCGTGCGCGAGCGGCACTCGAACGAGATCGCCAATCTGACGGCCGGCTTTGAAGCGCTGCAGGCCGACCTGCGCGCGGCGGAGAACCGCCTCGAGACGCTGCGCGCCGAGCACTTCAAGGCCGGCGACGCGCTGCACGAACGGCAAGGCGCGTTCTACGCAGCAAACGCCGAGGTCACCCGGCTCGAGCAGCAGCTGCAGTTCGCCCGCGAGAGCGAAGGGCGGCTGTCGCAGCAGGTCGCGCAGATCACCGAACAGATCGCTGCCTTCACCGCGCAGCTCGGCGCGATCGCGAGCGACTCGGCAGCCGGTGAGCGCGAGGTCGAGGCCGCGCTGGCGCGGCGCGAGGCCGCCGGCGAAGAGGAACGCGCCGCGGCGGCGGCATTGCCGGCGCTCGAGGCTGCGGTGGCCGAGGCGGCGCGCGCGCTGGCCGAGATCCAGCGGCAGGAGACCGAGATCGAGCAGTCGATCCAGCTGGCCGCGACGCGGCGCGAGAGCGCCGCGAAGCTTCTGGGTGCGCTCGCCCAGCGGCGCGAGCGGCTCGATGCCGAGATGCGCGAGCTGGCCGCGCCGGTCAACGATCAGATCGCGCTCGTCACCGACCAGTTGGAGCAGGAAAGCGCCGACCTGGCCGGTCGCGAGGAAAGTCTCGCCGCGCTCAACGCGGTCGTGCAGGCGCTGCAGGAGGCGCATCGCGCAGCGGGCGACGAATGGCAGGCGACGAGCAGCGGCCTGGCGGAGCGGGAAGCCCGCGCCCAGGCGCTGCAGGCGCTGCAGGCCAAGATCGGCAGCGGCAAGGATGCTTCGGCGTGGCTCGCCGCGCACGGTCTCGATCGTGCCCGTCGGCTGTGGCAGCAGATCGATATCGAGCCCGGCTGGGAAGACGCGCTCGAAGGCGTGTTGCGCGAGCGCCTCAATGCGCTCGAGCTGCCGGCGCTCGACGCCGCGGCCGCATGGACCGATCGAGACGTCGCGCTGCCGGGACGAATCGCCGCCTACGCGCCCGGAGGCGCGCGGCAGGGCGATAGCGAACCGAGCGACGCGTTGCTGGGCAAGGTCAAAGGCGCAGGCGCCGGGCTCGACCGCGTGCTCGGCGACTGGCTGGCCGGCATGCGCTGCCGCGACGATCTTGCCGCGGCGCTGCGCGATCGCGGATCGCTTTCGGTCGGCGAGGCTTTCGTGACGCCGGCCGGCCACGTCGTGACCGCGCAGTCGGTCGGCTTCTTTGCGCCCGACAGCGACCTGCACGGCGTGCTCGCGCGGCAGCGCGAGCTCGCCGAGCTCGACCATGCGATCCGCGCGGCGCGGGCGGCAACCGCCGCCGCGGCGAGCGCGCGCGAAGCCGCGGAAAGCGAGCTCAAGGCGCGGCAGCAGGAATATCACGGCGAGAGCATGGCGCTGTCGTCGCAGCAGCGCCGCTGCCATGATCTCGAACTGGAACTGCTGCAGTTGAAGCAGGTGGCGGAGGCGTCCGAGCGCAGACGGGCGCAAATCGCCGACGAGCTCGCGGCGCTCGCCGGCGAGGAACGCACCGAGCACGAGGCCATGGCGGCGATCGATGCCGAGGTTGCCCAGCAGCGCACGCGGCTTGGCGAGCGCAGGGCCGCGCGCGAGCGCGCGGGCCACGCGTGCAACGAAGCCGAAGTCGCGCTGGCGCGAGGGCGCGAGCGCTCGCGAACGGCGGAACGCGCGGCGCAGGAAGCCGGATTCGCCGAGCGTTCCTGTCGCGAGCGCATCGCCGAGCTCACCCGGCGACGCGAGGCGATCGCCGCGCAGGTGGCCCAGCAGGAGGCGCTGCTCGCGCAGCTGGCAACCGAACGGCAGCAGATCGACTGGACGCCGGTCGAGCAGTCGTTGCAGGCGCAGCTGGTCACGCGCGGCGGCGCGGAGCAGGCGCTGGCGGCCGCGCGGGATCGTCTCGAGGCCATCGGCGCGGAGCTCCGCGCCGCCGACGAGCTGCGCCTTGCCGCCGATCAGAAGCTCGAGCCGGCACGCAGCCGGATCGAGGAGGTGAGGCTCAAGGAGCAGGCGGCCGAGCTGTCCGGAGCGCAATATGCCGAGCAACTCGCCGAAGCGCACGCCGAGCTCGCCGAATTGCCCGAGCGCCTCAAGGCCTGGGGCCGCGCCAGCACCCTGCCCGCCGAGATCGAGCGGCTGACGCAGGCGATCGCCGGGCTGGGCGCCGTCAATCTCGCCGCGCTCGACGAGCTTGCCCAGGCGAGCGAGCGCAAAAGCTATCTCGATGCGCAGGCGCAGGACCTGACCGAAGCGATGACGACGCTGGAAAGTGCGATCCGGCAGATCGATCGCGAGTCGCGCGCGCTGCTGCAGCAGACGTTCGACACCGTCAACGTCAATTTCGGCAAGCTGTTTCCGACGCTGTTCGGCGGCGGCCAGGCGCGGCTGTTGCTGACCGGCGAGGAAATCCTGGATTCCGGCGTGCAGGTCGTCGCGCAGCCCCCGGGCAAGCGCAACACATCGATTCACCTGCTTTCGGGCGGCGAAAAATCGCTGACGGCGATCGCGCTCGTCTTCGCGCTGTTCCAGCTCAATCCCGCGCCGTTCTGCCTGCTCGACGAGGTCGATGCGCCGCTCGACGATCCCAATACCGACCGCTTTTGCGCGCTGGTGCGGACGATGGCCGACGTCACCCAGTTCGTTTTCATCAGCCACAACAAGATCACGATGGAAATGGCGAATCAGCTGATCGGGATCACGATGGCCGATCCGGGCGTCTCGCGAGTGGTGGCCGTCGATATCGCCGAAGCGCTCGAGCTGGCGGAGACGGTGCCGCAGTAGGCGCGACCTGTGGAAATGAACCCGCTGTTTCTCGGGCTGCTCGCCGCCGGCGTCGCGCTCGTCGCCATCGTCATCCTGTACAACTGGGCGCAGGAACGCCGGGCGCGCCGCCGCATCGAGTCGGCGTTTGGCCAGCCTTTAGACGCGCCGCTCGAGCGCGACCGGGTCGAGCCGCAGTTGCGCGGCCAGATGGCGGCCTCGAGCGCGGCCATCCAGACCGACGAGCCCGAGGATCTTCCGCCGATGGCGTCCGAAGCGATCGCCGAGCCCTTGCCTGACGTCCTGCCCGCGACGCGCGCCGAGCGTCCCGGCACGGCGCCCGACGCTGACATCGAGTGCGTCGTGCATCTCGAACCGCAGCAACCGGTGCGCGGCGACGCGCTGGCCGATGCGCTCGCCGCCGGATTCGCCAAGCCCAGCCGGTGGCTGGGCCGGCGCGGCCGCGACTTGCCCTGGCAGGCGATCGAAGGTGCGCGCGGCGGACCCTGGGAGGAGATTGCCGCCTGCCTGCTGCTCGCCAATCGCGCGGGCGCCGTGTCGCGGCAGGACGTCGAGCGCTTTCTCAGCGCAGTGGCGCGCACGGGATCGGCACTGTCCGCGGCGTTTGCCTTGCCCGATCCGGCGGCGGAAGCCGGGCGCGGCGCGGAGCTCGACCGCTTCTGCGCCGACCTCGACGTTCAGGTCGGCTTGACGATACTCAAGAGCGAGCATGGGCAGATCGCCGGAACGCGTCTGCGCGGGGTGGCGGAGGCCGCGGGTTTTCGACTGAACGCCACCGGCAGCTTCGATTATCTCGATGACGGCGGTGCGACCCTGTACAGCCTTCAGAACTACCGCCAGGAAGCCTTGACGGTCGAAAGTCTGCGGCAGCTGTCGACACCGGGCATCGTGCTGCTGCTCGACGTGCCGCGCGTCGCCGATCCGGTGCGCGTCTTCGACCAGATGCGGCTTGCGGCGAAGCGCATGGCGCACACGCTCGAAGGCGTGCTGGTCGACGACAATCGACGGCCGCTGAACGATGCGTCGCTGGCATCGATTCGCGGCGAAGTGCAGGCCACCGCCGCGGCGCTGCGCGAGGCCAACATCGAACCGGGCGGCCCGCGCGCGCTGCGGCTGTTCGGCTAGGTTCTGTCCGTGCCGGCGCGCGTCGCCGTCCCCTCGAAGATTGCCGAGCGCGCGGCGGCGCTGCGCGCCTCGCTCGACGCGCACAACCACGCCTACTACGTGCTCGATGCGCCGACGGTGAGCGATACCGAGTACGACCGGCTGTTCCGCGAGCTGCAGGCGCTGGAAAGCGAGTATCCGGGGCTCGCGACGCCCGATTCGCCGACGCAGCGGGTCGGCGCCGAGCCCGCCGGCGAATTCCAGCCGGTGACGCACCGACTGCCGATGCTGTCGTTGAACAATGCTTTCAGCGCCAGCGAAGTCGAGGCCTTCGACCGGCGGGCGCGCGAGGCGCTCGGCGTCGCCCGGATCGACTATGCGGCCGAGCCCAAATTCGACGGCCTCGCGATCAGCCTTGCCTACGAAAAAGGCGTGTTCACCGTCGGCGCGACGCGCGGCGACGGCTATACCGGCGAGAACGTCAGCGCCAATCTGAGGACGGTGCGCGCGCTGCCGCTCAAGCTCGCCGGCAGGTTTCCGCCTTATCTCGAGGTCCGCGGCGAGGTGCTGATGCTGCGGCGGGACTTCGCGGCGATGAATGCCGCGCAGACCGCCGCCGGGGAAAAGGTCTTCGTCAATCCGCGCAACGCCGCGGCCGGCAGCCTCCGCCAGCTCGATTCGCGGATCACCGCCCGTCGTCCGCTGGTGTTTTTTGCCTACGGCGTCGGCGCGGTCGAGTGGGGCGGCATCGAGCCGCCGCGGACGCACGACGCGTTGCTCAAGTGGCTGTCCGGGTTTCGCTTTCCCGTCGCCCGCGAGCGCGCGGTCGTGCAGGGTCTCGACGGAATGCTCGACTATTACCGGCGCATCGGCGAGCGGCGCGGCGAGATGCCGTTCGAGATCGACGGCGTCGTCTACAAGGTCAATGATTTCCAGCAGCAGGTCCGGCTCGGCTTCGTCTCGCGCGCACCGCGCTTTGCCATCGCGCACAAGTTCCCGGCGGAGGAGGTGCCGACCGAAGTGCTCGACATCGGCGTCCAGGTCGGACGCACCGGCGCGCTGACGCCGGTCGCGCGCCTGAAGCCCGTCTTCGTCGGCGGCGTGACGGTGACCAATGCGACGCTGCACAACGAGGACGAGATCCGGCGCAAGGACGTCCGCATCGGCGACACGGTGATCGTGCGCCGCGCCGGCGATGTCATTCCCGAGGTCGCGCGGGTGCTGACCGAGCAGCGTCCGGCGCGGACGCGGCAATTCGTGATGCCCACGCGCTGCCCCGAATGCGGCTCGGCGGTCGTGCGTCTGCCCGACGAGGCGATCGCGCGCTGTTCCGGCGGCCTCGTCTGTCCGGCGCAGCGCAAGGGAGCGCTGTTGCATTTTGCCGGCCGGCGAGCGATGGATATCGAGGGTCTGGGCGACAAGCTGGTCGACCAGCTGGTCGACGCCGACATCGTTCGCACGCCCGCCGATATCTACAAGCTGGGGGTCGCGGCGCTGGCCGAACTCGAGCGCATGGCCGATAAATCGGCGGCCAACGTCTTTGCGGCGATCGACAAAAGCCGGCGCACGACACTGGCCCGTTTCATTTACGCGCTGGGCATCCGCCACGTCGGCGAGACGACGGCCAAGGACCTGGCGCGGCATTTCGGCAATCTCGATGCGCTGGAAGCTGCCGACGAGGCGGAGCTGCTCGAAGTCCATGACGTCGGCCCGGTGCTGGCGAAGAGCATTCGCCAGTTCTTCGCCGAGCCGCACAACCGCGAGGTCATTGCCCAGTTGCGCGCCGCCGGGGTACATTGGCCGGAAAGTGCGCCGCAGCGCGCGCCGGCGGGCAGATTCGCCGGCCTGGTATTCGTCCTCACCGGAACACTGCCGAACCTTTCGCGCGATGAAGCCAAGGAGCTGATCGAAGCGCAGGGCGGCAAGGTGGCCGGCAGCGTCTCGAAAAAAACCAGTTACGTCGTCGCCGGCGCCGATCCGGGCAGCAAGCTCGATCGCGCCGTCGAGCTCGACGTGCCGGTGCTCGACGAGGCGCAATTCAAGGCACTCAGCGAAGGAAAGCGATAGATGGCATTCGGAAAAATAACCAAGGCGGTATTTCCGGTCGCCGGGCTCGGCACCCGGTTCCTGCCGGTGACCAAGGCAAGCCCGAAAGAGATGCTGCCGGTCGTCGACAAGCCGCTGATCCAGTACGCGGTCGAAGAGGCGGCGGCGGCCGGCATCACCGACATGGTCTTCATCACCGGGCGCAACAAGCGCGCGATCGAAGATCATTTCGACAAGGCTTACGAGCTCGAAACCGAACTGGCCGCGCGGCACAAGACGGCGCTGCTGGAAACCGTGCAATCGGCCACGCCCAGCGGAATCAACTGCATCTACATCCGTCAGACCGAAGCGCTGGGACTGGGGCACGCGGTGCTGTGCGCCGAACCGGTGATCGGCGACCAGCCGTTCGCCGTTCTGCTCGCCGACGACCTGATCGACTCGGTGGTGCCGGTGATGCGGCAGATGACCGAGATCGCCGAGCGCGAGCAATATTCGGTGATCGGCGTGATGCCCGTCGCGGCGGCCGACGTCGGCAACTACGGCATCGTCGAGACCGAGAGCATGTCCGGTCGCGTCGGCCGGATTTCGCGCATCGTGGAGAAGCCGGCGGCGGGCACAACCCCGTCGACGCTCGGGGTCGTCGGCCGCTATGTGCTGACACCGCGCATCTTCCATCATCTGCGCACGATGCCGCCCGGGGCCGGGGGCGAGATCCAGCTGACCGACGGCATCGCGCGGCTGCTCGAGGACGAGAAGGTCCTCGCGCACGAGTTCGAAGGCCGCCGCTACGACTGCGGCAACAAGCTCGGCTATCTGGAGGCGACGGTCGAGCTTGCGCTCAAGCATCCCGACGTCGGCGCCGCCTTCGCGGAATTCCTCAAGCGCGCCCGATGACATTCAACGAGCTTCGCTACATCGTTGCCGTCGCACAGGAGCGCAATTTCGGCCGCGCCGCGCAGCACTGCTTCATCAGCCAGCCGGCGCTGTCGGTGGCGATCCAGAAGCTCGAGGAAGAGCTCGGCACGCAGATCTTCGAGCGCGGCAAGAGCGAGGTGACGGTGACGCCGGTCGGCGAGCGCATCGTCGAGCAGGCGCAAAAGGTCCTGGAGGAAGCGGCCAGCATTCGCGACATCGCGCAGGCGGGGCGCAACCAGCTGGTCGGATTGTTCCGGCTGGGCGTGATCTACACGATCGCGCCCTACCTGCTGCCGGACCTCATTCCGGCGCTGAACGAGCGCGCGCCGGCGATGCCGCTGGAGATCGAGGAGAATCTCACCGAAAACCTGGAGACCTCGCTGCGCGCCGGCCGCATCGACGCCGCGATCATCGCCTTGCCGTTCAACCCGCCGGGCATCAGCACCGACTTCCTCTACGAGGAGCCGTTTCAGGTCGTCGTGCCGGAAAAGCACGCGTGGGCGCGGCGCAAGTCGATCGACCCCTCCGAGCTCGCCGGCGAGCACGCGATCCTGCTCAATGTCGGCCACTGCTTTCGCGACCAGGTGCTCGATTCCTGTCCGGAGCTCAATCGCTCCGGTGCGCCGATCACGCGCACCAACTCGCTGGAGACGATCCGCAACATGGTCGCCTCGGGCCTGGGCGTGTCGGTGCTGCCGCGCGACGCGCTGATTCCGAAATACCACAGCCGGCTGGTCGTTCCGGTGCCCTTCTCGCGACCGGTCCCTTCGCGGCGCGTCGCACTCGCGCATCGCACGAGCTTTCCCCGGCCGGCCGCGATCGCGGCGATACGCGACGCGGTGGCAGCGTGCCGGGGAGGCACGATGAACGCGCGGCGAGGAGCCGCGCGCGCGTAGTACAATCGACTCGACCAACGACGGAGAGACGATGGCTACGGATCTGAAGAACAAAGTCGTTTTGATCACCGGCGCTTCCACCGGCATCGGTGCGGCCGCCGCACGCGCGTTCGCAGAGCAGGGCAGCAAGGTGGTGGTCCACTACAACGCCAGCAAGGACGCCGCCGACAAGGTCGCGCGCGAGGTCAAGGCGGCGGGCGGCGAAGCGCTGCTGGTCGGCGGTGACGTCACCAAGAGCGCCAACGTCAAGCGGATCGTCGCCGACGCGCTGGCCGGCTTCGGCCGCATCGACGTTCTGGTCAACAACGCCGGCGGCCTGGTGCAGCGGACGAAGATCGAAGATTACACCGAGGCCTTCCTGCACCAGGTGCTCGACCTCAACGTCATCCAGGTCGCGATGTTCATGCACGAAGTCGTCCCCGCGATGCGCAAGCAGGGCGGCGGCAATATCATCAATGTCAGCTCGATCGCCGCGCGGCACGGCGGCGGCGGCGGCGCGATCGTCTATGCCGGCGCCAAAGGCTTCATTTCGACCGCGACCAAGGGATGGGCCAAGGAGCTGGTCGGCGACAAGATCCGGGTGAACGCGGTGTCGCCGGGCGTCATCACCACGCCGTTTCACGAGCGTTACTCGACCGCCGAGCAGCTGAAGGCGATGCAGGCGACGATACCGATGAATCGGCTGGGCACGGCCGAGGAATGCGCCGGGACCTTCATCTATCTGGCGTCCGACGCGATGAGCGGCTATGTCACCGGACAGGTGATCGAAGTCAACGGCGGCCAGTACATGCCGTAAGGCCGGCGCCTCGCTGCGGCTGCGCGAGCGACTGCCGCCGCAGTCCGCGCTACGCGGGGGCGAGCAGCGAAGGCAATTCGCGCAGGCTGCCGATCACGCCATCCGGCGGCGGCCCGTGGCGATCGATCGGCGCGCCCGAGCGGTTGATCCAGAACACCGTGAAGCCGAATGCCTTGGCGCCGATCGCGTCCCACGAGTTCGACGACACGAAACCGATACGGATCGGCGGCCGGTCGAGCGCGTCGACAGCAAGCTGATAGACGCGCGGGCTCGGCTTGTAGACGCCGGCATCGTCGACCGACAGGATGCCGTCGAGGTGAGGCGCGAGGCCCGTCGCTGCCACGAGCGGCGCGAGCATGGCATGCGTGCCGTTGGACAGGATCATGCGCGGGCGCGGCGCTAGCGCCGCCAACGTCGGCACCGCGTCGGGAAATGGCGACAGGTCGAGATAGGCGTCGAGCATGCGGTGCCTGGCGTGCGAAGGCAGCGGCAAGCCCAGCGCTTCCGCCGCATAACTCAGCGCATGCGCGGTGACGGCGGCAAAGTCCTCGCGCGGTTGCGCCGGGGTCTGCATCAGGCTTTGCAGCCAGCTGTACTCGAGTTGCTTGCTGCGCCAAAGTTGGGCAAGCGCGGCGCCCTGGCCGGGGAACAGCGCCTCGGCGGTCGATGCGACCGACTGCACGTCGAACAGCGTGCCGTAGGCATCGAAAACCAGCGCGTCGACCGCGCGCAGGCGGCCGGAATTTTCAATCATCGTCGTGCCCTGCGTCCGGAATTGGCGACATGCCATGCAAAAATTGCCGCGATGCGGCGTGTCGCGAAAAAGCCGGGCAAAAAAATAGGGGTTACACTTGCGTGCAACCCCTTGGTTCCATGGTGGGCGATACTGGGATCGAACCAGTGACCCCTGCCGTGTGAAGGCAATGCTCTACCGCTGAGCTAACCGCCCGCGCGAACCCAGACAGGAGCAAGTATTTAAGCACGCGCGCTGAGGCAGGGTCAAACCGGTGATGGGTTTTGTCCAATCCTGTCATGGACAAAAACAGGGCCCGTTTGGGGCGAATTTCCGTCCGGGAAGCGGCTGGATGCCGCCTGTCCCGAGTCGAATTTAGGTAAGCTTATAGGCGTAAAAGCAAAATTCCCGCTGGCTCAAGTCTTGCAGAAACAGTCGATATCCGCCGATAACCCCGTTGTGTCCCGTCTCTGTTATGACGAAATGCACGCGACGGGCGGGGCGATCCGCCCCCAGTACCGGGCTTTTTCGGACTGGCTGGAAAGCACGCCGCCCGACAAGATCGCGCGCAAGCGCAAGGAGGCGGAGGGCGCCTTCCATCGTCTGGGCATCACGTTTGCAGTCTACGGCGAGGACTCGGGTACCGAGCGCCTGATCCCGTTCGACATCGTCCCGCGCATCATCCCCGCCGGCGAATGGCAGACGCTCGAGCAGGGGCTCAAGCAGCGCGTCAAGGCGCTCAACCTTTTCCTGCACGACATCTACCATGGCCACAGCATCCTCAAAGCCGGGGTGATCCCGGCGGAGCGCGTGCTGTCCAACTCGCAATACCGGCCGGAAATGCAAGGCATGGACGTGCCGGGCGGGATCTATGCGCACGTTGCCGGCGTCGACGTCGTCCGCGCCGGCGAAGGCGATTATTACGTGCTCGAAGACAACCTGCGCGTTCCGTCGGGTGTGTCCTACATGCTCGAGAATCGCAAGATGATGATGCGACTCTTCCCGGAACTGTTTGCCACGCAGGCGATCAAGCCAGTAGAGCACTATCCGGATCTGCTGCTCGAGACCCTGCACGCGGTGGCCCCGGCCAGCGAGGATCATCCCGAGGTCGCGGTGCTGACGCCGGGTGCCTACAACTCGGCGTATTTCGAGCACGCGTTCCTGGCGCAGCAAATGGGTGTCGAGCTGGTCGAGGGGCAGGACCTTTTCGTGCAGAACGACGCGGTCTACATGCGCACGACGCGCGGCGCGCAGCGCGTGCATGTGCTCTACCGGCGCGTCGATGACGACTATCTCGATCCGCGCGCGTTCCGCGCCGATTCGACGCTCGGGGTCCCGGGACTTTTCGCGGCATACCGGGCCGGCAAGTTGACGCTCGCCAACGCCATCGGAACCGGCGTTGCCGACGACAAGTCGATCTACCCGTATGTGCCCGACATGATTCGCTTCTACCTGACCGAAGAACCGATATTGAACAACGTTCCGACCTGGCAGCTGCACCGCGACGACGATCTTTCCTACTGCCTCGATCACCTCGCCGACCTGGTGGTCAAGGAAGTGCACGGGGCCGGCGGCTACGGCATGCTGGTCGGGCCTGCGGCGAGCGCCGCGGAGCGCGACGCGTTTCGCGCCCGTATCGTCGCGAACCCGGCCAAGTACATCGCCCAGCCGACGCTGTCGCTGTCGACCTGTCCGACGTTCACCGAATCGGGACTGGCGCCACGGCACATCGACCTGCGTCCGTACGTGCTGTCGGGCCGCGCGATCAGCCTGGTGCCGGGCGGGCTGACGCGGGTGGCGCTGCGCGAGGGCTCGCTGGTCGTCAATTCCTCGCAGGGCGGCGGCACCAAGGATACCTGGGTGATGGCTGCCTAGCGATGCTCTGCCGTACCGCCAACGAGCTTTACTGGATGGCACGCCACATCGAGCGCGCGGAGAACACCGCTCGGCTGCTCGATGTCACCTATCGCATGTCGCTGTTGCCGTACGACGCCGTCGAGCCGGGCCTCGCCTGGGCCGAGCCCTGGGCGGTCCCGCTGATCACGTCGGGCCTCGCGACCGCGTTCTACGAGCGTTTTCCGCAGCTGTCGGCCGAGAGCGTGCTGCGCTACATGATCCTGGACGCGCGCAATTCCTCGTCGATCTTCTGCTGCCTGCGCGCGGCGCGCGAATCGGCACGGGCGGTGCGCGGCGCGATCACGTCCGAGATGTACGAGGACCTGAATTCGGCATGGCTGGAGATGCGGGGCCAGAATTACGACAAGATCCAGACCAGCGGCGTGTCCGAGTTCCTCGGCTGGGTCAAGATGCGGTCGCACCTTTTCCGGGGCGTGACCTTCGGGACGATGCTGCGCGACGAAGGCTATCATTTCATCCGGCTCGGCACCCACATCGAGCGCGGCGACAATACCGCCCGCATACTGGACGTCAAGTACCACACGCTGCTCCCGTCGGCGGCGGAGGTCGGCGGCGCCGTCGACTACTACCAATGGGGCGCGCTGCTGCGCTCGGTGTCCGGCTTCGAGTCCTATCGCAAGATCTACAGCGATGTCATCACGCCGCGCCGCGTGGCCGAGCTCCTGATACTGCGCCAGGACATGCCGCGGTCGCTGCACTCGTGCATGAACTTCATCAACGAGACGCTGGCAGTGCTCTGCGACGACAGCTCGACCGAGATCAGGCGGGCCAGCGGCGAGCTGCACGCCAAGCTTCGCTTTGCCCGCACCGATGACATCATCCGGTTCGGCCTGCACGAATATCTGATGGAATTCCTCGACCGGATCTCGGACCTGGGGGACGAAATCAGCAGCCACTTCCTGGTCCCCACGTTCCAGGACAAGGCCTAGCGGCGGCTTCCGGTAGAATCGCCACTCTCGATCGCGCCAGACCGTTCATGACCTATTGCGTTGCCATGTCGCTGGAAGCCGGAATGATCTTCGCGGCGGACTCGCGCACCAATGCCGGCGTCGATCAGATCGGGCGCTTCTCCAAGCTCCGCGTCTTTGCCCGGGAAGGCGATCGGGTCGTCGTCACGCTGTCGTCGGGCAATCTTTCGATGACGCAGAATGCGCTGAACATACTGGAGCAGCGGTCTCGTTCCGGCGACAGCCAGCTGCAGCTGTGGAATGCGCCGTCGATGTTCGACATCGCCCGGCTGGTCGGCGACGCCCTGCGCGAGGTCAAGACGCGCGACGGGCCGTACCTGCTGCAGAACAACATCGACTCGCATGCCACGTTCATCGTCGGCGGCCAGGTGCGGGGCGAGCCGCCGCGGCTGTTCGAGGTCTACAGCGAGGGCAATTTCATCGAGGCGACGGCCGACACCTGCTATTTCCAGATCGGCGAGAGCAAATACGGCAAGCCGGTGATCGATCGCGTCATCACGCGCTCGACTTCGCTGCAGGAGGCGACCAAGTGCACGATCGTGTCGTTCGACTCGACGATGCGGTCGAATATCTCGGTCGGGCTGCCGATCGACCTGGCCGTGTACGAAACCGACGGCCTGCGCCTCAAGCTGCAAAAGCGCATCGAGGAATCGGACCCCTATTTCCAGATGATACACACGCAGTGGGGCGAAGGTCTGCGCCGCGTTTTCGCCGAGCTGCCAAACCCGGAATGGTCATGAGAGGCGTAGCCGGATGGCGATCCGCGTAGCGCTGCAACATCGCACGACCTACACGTTCGACCGGTTCGTCAATTTGTCGCCGCACGAGGTGCGGCTGCGGCCGGCGCCGCACTGCCGTACGCCGATCGTCGGCTACTCGCTGCAGGTCGAACCGGCGCGGCACTTCCTGAACTGGCAGCAGGACCCGTACGGCAACTGGGTGGGGCGGCTGGTCTTTCCCGAGCGCGCGAACCGCCTGGAGATCGTCGTCGATCTCGTGGCCGACATGACGGTGATCAACCCGTTCGATTTCTTCGTCGAGCCGTATGCCGAGAGCTATCCGTTTGCGTACGCGGGCTCGCTCGCCAAGGAGCTCATTCCTTTCCTGGAGGCGGATCCGCCCGAGCCCCTTCTGCAATCATGGCTGGCGGCGTTCCGCGCGACGATCAGGGCGGATGAAGCGACGGTGCCGATGCTGGTCCGGCTCAATCAGCAGCTCAAGAACGAGATTCGTTACCTGGTGCGGATGGAGCCGGGGGTGCAGACGCCCGACCAGACGCTGGCGCAGGCGAGCGGATCGTGCCGCGACAGCGGATGGCTGCTGGTGCAGATACTGCGCCGGCTGGGGCTCGCGGCGCGCTTCACGTCCGGCTACCTGATCCAGCTCGTCGCCGACGTCAAGGCGCTCGAGGGACCCGCCGGACCCGAGCGCGATTTCACCGACCTGCACGCGTGGGCCGAGGTCTATCTGCCAGGCGCCGGCTGGATCGGCCTCGATCCAACGTCGGGACTGCTGGCCGGCGAAGGACACATTCCGCTCGCGTCCACCGCGGATCCCGGCAGCGCGGCGCCGGTCGTGGGTTATACCGACCCGTGCCGCAGCGAGCTCCATGTCGCGATGACGGTGACGCGCACGCAGGAGGATCCTCGCGTCACGATGCCCTACAGCGACGCGCAGTGGGCGGCGATCGATGCCTTGGGCGAGCAGGTCGACCGCGATCTTGCCGCCCACGATGTACGCTTGACACAAGGCGGCGAGCCGACATTCGTCTCGATCGACGACATGGAAGGCAAGGAGTGGACGATCGCGGCGCTCGGCAGCAAAAAGCGCGAGCTCGCCGAGGTGCTGCTGCGGCGGCTGATGGCGCGCTTCGCGCGCGGTGGATTCGTGCACACCGGCCTTGGCAAATGGTACCCGGGCGAGCCGCTGCCGCGCTGGGCACTCGCGGTCTACTGGCGCAGCGACGGGGCGCCGCTGTGGGGCGACGAGTCGCTGCTCGCCGACACCCGCCGCCCGGGGCGTGCCGATCTGCTGGTGGCGCGCGATTTCACCGGCGCGCTGGCGGTGGCCCTCGGGCTGCCGCCGGAAATGGTATTGACCGCGTACGAGGACGTGCCGCGGCTGCTGGGCGAAGAAGCGGCGCTGCCGATCAACGCCGATCCGCTTCAATCGGATGTTTCGGATCCCGCCGAGCGCTCGCGCCTGGCTCGATTGCTGCTCTCCGGTCTCGATCGTCCGGCCGGCTTCGTTCTTCCGCTCAAGGCCTCGCCGCCCGACAAGGGCAGCCAGGACAGCGTCGTCTGGGAAACCAGCCCGTGGCCGCTGCGGCGCGAGCGCCTGTACGCGGTCGCCGGCGATTCGCCGCTGGGCCTGCGGCTCCCGCTGTCCTCGCTGCCGAAGCTGCTGCCCGAAGAGGAGGAGGCCGAGCACGCGGTCGACCCGTTCTCGCCGCGCGCGGTGCTGCCGGCACGATCATCGCGCCGCGTCGGGCGCGGACGCGCCCGCGGCGCCGAGCCGCGCGAAGTCGTCAAGACCGCGCTGACGATCCAGGTGCGCGACGGCCACTTGTACGTCTTCATGCCGCCGCTCAAGCGCGTCGAGGACTACATCGAGTTGCTCGGCGTCGTCGAGAACACCGCGCGCGCGATTCGCGTGCCGGTCGCCATCGAAGGGTACGCGCCGCCGCGCGATCCGCGCTTGCGCATGCTCGGCGTAACCCCCGATCCCGGCGTGATCGAAGTCAACGTGCATCCGGCGGCCTCGTGGAAGGAGTTGATCGCGACGACCGAAACGCTGTACGAGGAAGCGCGGCAGGCGCGCCTGGCGACCGAAAAATTCATGCTCGACGGCCGCCACATGGGTACGGGCGGGGGCAATCACATCACCCTCGGCGGCGCGACGCCGGCCGACAGCCCGCTGCTGCGACGCCCGGACCTCTTGCAAAGCCTGCTGACCTATTGGCAGAACCATCCGGCGCTGTCGTATCTGTTTTCGGGCATGTTCGTCGGCCCCACCAGCCAGGCGCCGCGCGTCGACGAAGCGCGGGACGACCGCCTGTACGAGCTCGAAATCGCGTTCCAGCAGCTCGCGCGCAAGCACGAGTTCAAGAAGGACGAGTCGCTGCCGTGGCTGGTCGACCGGTCGCTGCGGCACCTCTTGACCGACCTGACCGGCAACACGCACCGTGCCGAGTTCTCGATCGACAAGCTGTATTCGCCCGACACGCCGACCGGACGCCTGGGGCTGCTCGAGTTTCGCGCCTTCGAGATGCCGCCGCACGCGCGGATGAGCGCCGTGCAGATGCTGTTGCTGCGCGCGCTGGTCGCGCGCTTCTGGCGCGAGCCTTATCGCGGCTCGCTGATACGCTGGGGCACGGCATTGCACGACCGCTGGCTGCTGCCGCACTACGTGATGGCCGACATGCGCGACGTCCTCGCCGAGCTCAAGGCCGCCGGTTACGGCTTCAATGAGTCGTGGCTGGCGCCGTTCGTCGAGTTTCGGTTTCCCCGCTTCGGCATCGTCGACTACGACGGCGTGTCGATCGAATTGCGCCAGGCCATCGAGCCCTGGCATGTGCTCGGCGAGGAGATCAGCGGCACCGGCATGGCGCGCTACGTCGACTCGTCGGTCGAGCGCCTGCAGGTCAAGGCCAGCGGCATGACCGAGGGCCGGCACGCGCTGACCTGCAACGGGCGCCTGCTGCCGCTGACGGCGACCGGGGTGCCGCGCGAATTCGTCGCCGGCTTGCGCTTCAAGGCGTGGAGCCCGCCGTCGGCGCTGCATCCGACGATCGGCGTTCAGGCGCCGCTGGTCTTCGACCTGGTCGACACCTGGGCCCGGCGCGCGATCGGCGGCTGCACCTATCACGTCACCCATCCGGGCGGACGCAATTACGACACGTTCCCGGTCAACGCCAACGAGGCCGAAGCGCGCCGCGTCGCGCGCTTCTGGCCGCATGGCCACACGCCCGGCCCGCTCGACATCGCGCCGGAGACGCCGAATCCATCGACGCCGACGACGCTCGACCTGCGCTGGCAACCGACCGCATAGCCGACGCGATGCATCCGGTCCGTACCCGTTTCGCGCCGAGCCCGACCGGTTATCTGCATCTGGGCAACATCCGTTCCGCCCTGTACCCGTGGGCGTACGCGCGCAAGCATGACGGCGCGTTCGTGCTGCGCATCGAGGACACCGATGCCGAGCGCTCGACGCAGGAAGCGGTCCAGGCCATTCTCGACAGCATGGCGTGGCTCGGGCTCGACTACGACGAGGGACCGATCTACCAGACGCAGCGGATGGACCGCTATGCCGAAGTGGTCGCCGCGATGCTTGCGGCCGGCACCGCTTATCACTGCTACGCGACGAGCGAAGAGCTCGATGAGCTGCGCGCGGCGCAGCTCGCCCGCGGCGAAAAGCCGCGCTACGATCGGCGCTGGCGCCCGGAACCGGGCAAGACGCTGCCTGCGGCTCCGCCAGGCATCCCGCCGGTTGTCCGCTTTCGCAACCCGCTGGGCGGCGTCGTCGACTGGCAGGACGCGGTCAAGGGCCGCATCGAGATCGGCAACGACGAGCTCGACGACCTGATCATCGCCCGGTCCGACGGCGCGCCGACCTACAATTTCTGCGTCGTCGTCGACGACCTCGACATGCGCATCACGCACGTGATTCGCGGCGACGACCACGTCAACAACACGCCGCGCCAGATCAACATGATCCGCGCGCTCGGTGGGACCGAGCCCGTGTACGCGCACCTGCCGACCGTGCTCACGCCCGAGGGCGACAAGCTGTCGAAGCGGCACGGCGCGCGCGGCGTGCTGCAATATCGCGACGACGGCTATCTGCCGGAGGCTCTCGTCAACTACCTGGCGCGGCTGGGCTGGGCGCATGGCGACGCCGAGATCTTCTCGCGCGACGAGTTCATCGGCTGGTTCGACCTGGCGCACCTGTCGCCGGCGCCCGGGCGGTTCGATCCGGACAAGCTGGCGTGGGTCAATCACGAGCACATCAAGCGTCTCGCGGCGGATGAGCTCGGCCGGCGGCTGCGACCTTTTCTCGAACGTGCCGGGCTCGACGTCGCAGCCGGCCCCGCGCCGGCAAGCGTCGCCGAGCTGTTGCGCGACCGAACGGCGACGCTGGCGGAAATGGCCGATGCCGCGCACTACTTCTACGCGGACCCGACGCACGCGACAAACGTCCCGACCAAGTTCACCGAGCTGATGACCGATTCCGTCCGATCCGCCTTGCCCGAGCTTGTGGCGGCGTTCGAGCGCGCCGACTGGACCCGCGAGGCGATCGGTCCGGCGATAAAGTCGGTCGCCGCAACGCGCGGCCTGAAAACCTCGCAACTCATGATGGCGGCACGGGCTCTGGTCACCGGCGAAGCGCAAACCCCGCCGATCGACGCCGTGCTGGCGCTGGTCGGCCGTGAGCGCACGATCGAACGCTTGCGCCGCGGACTCGCATAGGACGTCGTTTGTGCGCGACCATAGGTTCGGGTAAAATGGGAATTTCCTGAACTTGTCGCCCATGACCAAGTTCGTTTTCGTGACCGGCGGCGTCGTTTCCTCATTGGGGAAGGGCATCGCCGCCGCGTCGCTGGCCGCGATCCTCACCTCCCGCGGCATCCGCGTCACCAATCTCAAGCTCGATCCGTACATCAACGTCGACCCGGGCACGATGAGCCCGTTCCAGCACGGCGAGGTGTTCGTCACCGAGGACGGCGCCGAGACCGACCTGGACCTCGGCCATTACGAGCGCTTCACCGACGTCAAGATGGGCAAGCGCAACAATTTCACGACCGGCCAGATCTACGAGAGCGTCATCCGCAAGGAGCGCCGCGGCGATTATCTGGGCGGCACCGTGCAGGTCATTCCGCACATCACCGACGAGATCCAGAGCTGGATCGCCAACGGCGCCGGCGACGCGGACGTCGCGGTGGTCGAGGTTGGCGGGACCGTCGGCGACATCGAGTCGCTGCCGTTCCTGGAAGCGATCCGCCAGCTCGGCATCAATCTCGGCCGCGAGAACGTCTGCTATATCCACCTGACGCTGGTGCCGTTCATCGCCACTGCCGGCGAAATGAAGACCAAGCCGACGCAGCATTCGGTCAAGGAGCTGCGGGAGATCGGTATCCAGCCCGACGTCGTGCTCTGTCGTGCCGACCGGCCGCTGCCGGAGGGGGACAGGCGCAAGATCGCGCTGTTCACCAATGTGCCGCCCGAGGCGGTGATCCCGGCGCTGGATACCGATTCGATCTACAAGATTCCGGCGGCGCTGCACGCCGAAGGCCTCGACGAAATCGTCTGCCGCAAGCTGCACTTGAGCCCGAAGCCCGCCGACCTGTCGGTCTGGACGAAGCTCGTCGACGCGCTGGTGAATCCCCAGCATCGCGTCAACATCGCGATGGTCGGCAAATACGTCGATTTGACCGAGTCGTACAAGTCGCTCTCGGAAGCGCTGATCCATGCCGGCATCCATGCGCGAAGCCGGATCGACATCCACTATGTCGATTCGGAAGCCGTCGAGCGCGACGGCATCGATTGCCTGAAAGGCATGGACGCGGTGCTCGTCCCCGGGGGCTTCGGCAAGCGCGGCGTCGAAGGCAAGATCCGGGCAATTCGCTACGCCCGCGAGAACAAGGTGCCGTATCTCGGCATCTGCCTGGGCATGCAGCTCGCGGTGATCGAGCATGCGCGGCATCGCGCCGGGCTCTCCGATGCCAACAGCACCGAGTTCGACACGGACACGCCGCATCCGGTCGTCGCCCTGGTGACCGAATGGCAGAATCGCGACGGGACGATCGAGCAGCGCAGCGCGCAGTCCGATCTGGGCGGAACGATGCGGCTCGGCGCGCAGCCGTGCGAGGTCGTGCCGGGGTCGCTTGCGCATCGGATCTACGGCGCGACCACGGTGTCCGAGCGGCATCGCCACCGCTACGAAGTCAACAATCATTATCTGCCGCGGCTGGAGGCGACGGGCCTGGTCGTGGGCGCGCGGGCCAAGAGTCCCATCGCCGGCGACTTGTGCGAAATGATCGAGCTCGACGACCATCCGTGGTTTTTCGGCTGCCAGTACCATCCGGAATTCACGTCGAATCCGCGCCGCGGCCATCCGCTGTTCATCGCCTTCGTCGAGGCGGCGCTCGAACGGCAGCGCGCGGCGCAAAGCGAAACACCGCGCACGCGCGCGCAGCTCGTCGCGTAGGCCTCCTTGGGCGACCACACGATGTTCCGCAACGCGTGTCGGCCTAAGCCTCGACTCGCCACGCGCGATCCCCGCTTCGCGGGGCCCCTCGCCGCGGGCTCGCGCGGCTAGGGCTCATTCCCACGTGAATCTGTGCGGATTCGAGGTCGGGCTGAACCGGCCTCTGTTCCTCATTGCCGGCCCGTGCGTCGTCGAGTCGGAGCAGCTGCAGATCGACGTCGCGGGGCAGCTGAAGGAAATCTGCGCGGCACTGAGCGTTCCGTTCGTTTTCAAGTCGTCCTATGACAAGGCCAATCGAAGCTCGTCGCAATCGTTTCGCGGCGTCGGGATGGACGAGGGCCTGCGCATCCTGTCCGAGGTCAGGCGGCAGATCGGCGTGCCGGTGCTGACCGACGTGCATGCCGAGGACGAGATCGCCGACGCCGCCGCGGCCGTCGACGTGCTGCAGACGCCGGCTTTTCTTTGCCGCCAGACCGATTTCATCCACGCGGTGGCGGCAGCGGGCAAGCCGGTCAACATCAAGAAGGGCCAGTTTCTCGCTCCCGAGGACATGAAGAATGTCGTCGCCAAGGCCCGCGAGGCCAGCGGCCGCGACAACATCCTCGTTTGCGAGCGCGGGGCGAGCTTCGGCTACCACAACCTGGTTTCGGACATGCGGGCGCTGGCGATCATGCGCGCGACCGGCTGCCCGGTGGTGTTCGATGCGACCCATTCGGTCCAGCTTCCCGGCGGCCAGGGCGCGACCTCTGGCGGGCAGCGCGAGTTCGTGCCGGTGCTGGCCCGCGCCGCCGTTGCCGCCGGCGTCGCCGGCGTATTCATGGAAACGCATCCCGACCCGGCGCGGGCGCTGTCGGACGGACCGAACGCCTGGCCGCTCGGACGCATGCGCGAACTGCTGACGACGCTGGCCGAGCTCGATGCGATCGTCAAGCGCCGGGGCTTTGCCGAAGCGGCGCTGCTGCCACAGTGACCCGCAGAACTCCAACGACAACCATCGGGAACCGAGCATGAGCGCAATCGTCGACGTCATCGCCCGCGAGATCCTGGATTCGCGCGGCAACCCCACGATCGAGGCCGACGTGGTTCTCGAATCGGGCATCAGCGGGCGGGCAGCGGTTCCTTCGGGCGCGTCGACCGGGTCGAAGGAAGCGATCGAGCTGCGCGACGGCGACGCCGCGCGCTACGGCGGCAAGGGGGTGCAGAAGGCCGTCGAGCACGTCAACACCGAAATCTGCGAAGCGATCATCGGGCTCGACGCCTCCGAGCAGGCATTCATCGATCGCACGATGATCGATCTGGACGGGACCGACAACAAGGCGAGGCTCGGCGCCAACGCCATACTCGCCGTCTCGTGCGCGGTCGCCAAGGCGGCGGCCGAGGAATCGACGCTGCCGTTGTACCGTTATCTGGGCGGCGCCGGCGAGATGGCGCTGCCGGTGCCGCTGATGAATGTGATCAATGGCGGCGCGCATGCGAACAACAGCGTCGACATGCAGGAATTCATGCTCGTGCCCCTCGGTGCGCCGACATTCCGCGAGGCGGTGCGCTACGGCGCCGAGGTGTTCCATGCGCTGAAGAAGCTGATCGACGCCAAGGGCATGGCGACGACGGTCGGCGACGAGGGCGGTTTCGCGCCGAACCTCGCATCGAACGAGGCTGCGCTGCAGCTCCTGCTCGAGGCGATCGACAAGGCCGGCTATACGCCGGGGACCGACATCGCGCTGGCGCTCGACTGCGCGGCGTCCGAATACTACAAGGACGGGATGTACGAGCTCGAAGCGGAAGGCGCGAAGCTGACCCGTTCGCAGATGGTCGATTATCTGGCGGCATGGGTCGACAAGTATCCGATCATCTCGATCGAGGACGGCATGTCCGAGCACGACTGGGACGGCTGGAAGCTGTTGACCGATCGCCTGGGAAAGAAGGTGCAGATCGTCGGCGACGACCTGTTCGTGACCAGCACCAAAATTCTGAAGCAGGGGATCGCCCGGGGTGTGGCCAATTCGATCCTGGTCAAGATCAACCAGATCGGCACGCTGACCGAGACCTTCGCCGCGATCAGCATGGCGATGCGCGCCGGCTATACGGCGATCGTCTCGCATCGCTCGGGCGAGACCGAGGACAGCCTGATCGCCGACATCGCCGTCGGCAGCAACGCCGGCCAGATCAAGACCGGATCGCTGTCGCGCTCCGACCGCGTCGCCAAGTACAACCAGCTGCTGCGCATCGAGGAGGATCTGGGCGACGTCGCCAGTTATCCGGGTCGCGCCGCGTTCTATCAGCTCAAGTAAAGCCGCCGCTTGCGCCTGCTTGGACTCGTCTTCGCGCTGCTGATCCTGGCCCTCCAGTACCCGCTGTGGCTCGGCAAGGGAGGGTGGTTGCGCGTGCGCGAGCTCAACGGGCAGGTCGAGACGCAGAAGGACGTCAATGCCGGATTGAAGGCGCGCAATGCCGCGCTGGACGCCGAAGTGCGCGATTTGAAGCAGGGCACCGAGGCCATCGAGGAGCGCGCGCGCTCGGAGCTCGGGATGATCCGGCAGGACGAGATCTTCTTCCAGCTCCCGGCCGCGACCGCTCCGCCCGCTGCCGGAACTGCCGTCCCGCAGCCGACGCGCTAGTGCGGGCGCGCTTGCCGCAGCGGCGTGCCCGGGCCCAGCCGAGGTTGCCGATGATTCGCAGTCGTTGTCTTCATCTCCTATGCCGCGTATCAGCTCTTCCGACAATCCGCGCCTGAAAGAAGCGGCGCGCCTGATCGCGTCATCGCGCGAGCGGCGCAAGTCCGGCCGCTGTGTGCTCGAAGGCGAGCACCTGGTCGATGTCTACTGCCGCCGTTACGGCCCGCCGGAGTCGTTGCTGGTGGCAGAAACCGCCGTCGAATCGCCGACGGTGCGCGCGTTGCTTTCGCGCGTGCCGCCGGCGCGAACGCTGATCGTCGCCGAATCGGCCTGGGCCGAGCTCGCGCAGTTGCCGGCCGCGGTCGGCCTGCTGGCGGTGGTCGCCGCGCCGGTGCCCGGTGTCGAGCGCGCGGCCGATTTCTGCCTGCTGCTCGACGGCGTGCAGGATCCGGGCAACGTCGGCTCGATGCTGCGCAGTGCCGCGGCAGCCGGCGTCGCGCAGGTGTTCATGTCGCCGCATTGCGCGTTCGCCTGGTCGCCCAAAGTGCTGCGGGCGGGGCAGGGGGCGCATTTTCACCTGGCGATATTCGAAGGCATCGACCTCGGCGGATGGGCGCGTGCTTACCGCGGCAAGGTCGTCGCGATGGTCGCCGCCGAAGGAACATCGCTGTACGACGCCGACTTGAGCGGGCCGGTGGCGATCGCGATCGGCAACGAAGGCGCGGGCCTCTCGGACGAACTCGTCGCCGCGGCGCGCTTGCGCGTGACGATTCCAATGCCCGGCGGGTTCGAATCACTCAATGCCGCCGCCGCCGCGGCCATCTCGCTCTACGAGTGTGTCCGGCAGCGATCGCGGCGCGCGTAGGGTGCGGCCGGCGCCGATCGCGCTAGAGCGGCGGCAGGAAGACCGCCGAGAACGTCGCGTCCTCGCGGCAGCCGCCGCCGACACTGGGTGCGGAAAACCGGCCTTCGATGCCGAACGTCGTCGCCTTGATCTCCTCGACCGCCGCGGTCGTCGACAACCCATCCGAACAGGCATAGCTGGCAGCCGGGATCCGGTAGAGCTGCCCCAGCTGCTGGAACGTGCCCGACAAGGTGCAGCTCAAGCCGGTGTCCTTGAAGTTGAAGGTGAACGTCAGCGTGTTTCCGGTCGGCTGGGCGACGCCGAGCCCGAAGCGGTCGAAGTAGGCGTAGCTGTTCATGCAGTTCGAATAGCTGCCGGCCTGCGTGCCGTTATACGAGCCGGCGAGAGGAATCGACGTCAGCGTCTGCCGCTGGATCACCTTGACCACCGTCGGCCCGTTGGTCAGCGCATAGCTCAGGTTCGCGCTGTAAGCGCCGGTTGGCTGGAACGACGCAGTGCCGGCCTGCGCACTGCCGGCGCCGTCCGCGGGATTCCAGGGCGCGCCGAAATACGTTCCGGTGGTTGCGTACAGGGGACCGTTGAAATTGCCGTTGGCGTCCCGGGTCAAGCCCGCGACATACCAGATAGGCTTGTTGTCGGGGCCGTAGACGAAGAACGTCAGAAACAGGAATGCATCGCTCTGCACGACATTGACGCCCCACCCTCCGCCTGCCGTCGATTGCTCCGATGGATTGAACCAGATATCGGTGTAGTCGGAGGCGCCAGCACGGAAAACCGTCGCGCAGAGAAAGACCGCCAGCAGGAATCGTCGCATCATCGCGCTCCGCCGAACAAAACGACAGTCTAGCAGCGGGGGATGGAGAGCGATGTAAGCGAAAGTAACAAGGCGTCGATCGCCTTGCGCCCAGGCAGCGCCGGTTGCGCGCCGTGCGCGGTGCACGCGAGCGAGCCTGCCGCGATCGCGATGGACAGCGCTCGGCGGCGATCCTCGCCCGCATCGAGAGCGGACGCGAATGCGCCGACGAATGCGTCGCCGGCGCCCGTCGTGTCGACGACGTCGACGCGCGGCGCGGCGACGTGAACGCGGTCATCGCCCCGTACGCTGACGGCGCCGGACGCACCCCGGGTGACGACGACCTCGAGGCCGTCGATCTCCGCTGCCGCCGCCGCGGCGAACGCCAGCGGTTCCGCCGGCCAGCCGAACGACGGCGCCAGCACCGCGGCTTCGTTCTCGTTGACGACCAGCGTGGTGATCATCGCCAGCAGCTCGCGGGTCAGCGGCCGCGCCGGCGCGGCGTTCAGCACGATGCGCATGCCGGCCCTGGCGGCGCGGCCGATCAATGCCGCGTTGGCCGACGCGGGGACTTCCTGTTGCAAGACCAACACGGCACTAGGCGACAGCACGGCGTCCGGCACCGCGCCGGGATCGACTTTGCCATTGGCTCCAGGCACGACGACGATCGCGTTCTCTCCCGCATCGTCGACCAGTATGGTTGCGCATCCGGTCGGCGCATCGATGGCAAGAACGCCGGAGACATCGACCTCTCCGGTCCGTAGCAGCGCAAGCGCGCTGCCGGCCGCGGCGTCGCGCCCCACCGCGCCGTACATCCGCACGACGGCGCCGGCCCGCGCTGCCGCCAGCGCCTGGTTGGCGCCCTTGCCGCCCGGATAGCTGGCAAAGCCGCTGCCCGTCAGGGTCTCGCCGGGCGACGGCAGCCTTGGTGCGCGCGTGACCAGGTCGAGGTTGATCGATCCGAAGACGACGACCATTAGCCGGCCGGCGGATACGCGTTGACGACGCCTTTGACC
>Ga0207657_10001250_pt1 | contig 27173 bp, 20 predicted proteins | sample KBSC33metaG_FD_184316 | JGI IMG/M metagenome (GOLD analysis project Ga0207657, IMG submission 184316) | Corn rhizosphere microbial communities from Kellogg Biological Station, Michigan, USA - KBS C3-3 metaG (SPAdes) (version 2) | ecosystem: Host-associated > Plants > Roots > Rhizosphere > Soil ... | reverse complement strand
AGCTTCAACTGCGTGGCGTCGAGCGGCATCATGAAGATGGGAACGCCGGAGGCGAAGAGCTTGCGCGCGGAGGCGATGTCGCATTTGATATTCCACTCCGCCTCTGGTCCGTGGTCTGGTTCGTAGCCCAGATCGTTGTAGCTGCGGCGAATGGATCCTCCCATCATCACGACCCGCTTGAGCTTGCGAAAAGCCGCGGGGTCGCGATCGATCATTGCGCCGATGTTGCTGAGCGGGCCGATGGCGATGAGCGTAATTTCGCCAGGGGATTCGCGGATGCGATCGAGTGTCGTCGTGACCGCATCCGGATAGGGACTGGACGGTTCGGCCTGTTGCTCGGCGTAGTGGCGCTGTGTGAAGCTTCCTTTGCTGGACGTGGGAATGCCTTGCGCCAGCGGAATGTGCGGTCCGCCAGCATCGTGGAGAAAACGGTCCAGCAGCTTCGCTCGCAGATGCGTGTCGCCGTACGCGGAGTTGATCTGGAGGATCTGCAACTCGGGGCTGCGAAGCGCGAGCGCCAAGGCGAAGGCGTCGTCGATGTCGTCGCCAGCGTCGGTGTCGATGATGACCTTCTGCTTTGCTGTCTGTGGCTGCGCAACAGCGATGTGCGACCCGGCAAAGAGCAGGCAGAGGGCAACTGCCGAGATCGCGCGCTTACAAAAGCCGGCTTGTGTGAGAGCGTGAAACGCGATACAGAGATATACGACGCGAATTCTGCGAGGCTTAGGCAAGCTCATCCGAGGGTCGGCACTGGTAGTTTGCAGGGGAACCTCCTTTTGCGCGAACCGTTATCCTATCCGTGCGCGGCCCAGATAGTGTAACGCCGGTGACGGCTCCTGCTTTGTTCTCTTCAGAGGAAGCGTGCTATCTCAAGGAGGCGGCACCAGCAACAGCATCGACTTTAGCGAGCTTAATTTCGCGCATGCCGCGCAGGGAGTTGCAAAGGTAGATGGCCTCTGCCGATTCGAGGTCTTGCATCGTCAAAATCATCTCCTTTGCGGAGCGGTCTGTTTCAAGCAGATGGCGGCGAAAGATGCCGGGTAAGACTCCGGAGCTGAGCGGTGGAGTCAGAAGTTCACCTTCTTTTCGGATGAAGATATTGCTGATGGCTCCTTCTGTGACCTCCTCTCTTTCGTTGAGGAAGATTACTTCGTCGAAGCCCTCAGCTCGGCACCGCATGAGCTCCGATTGGTATAGCTCGCGATGTGTAGTCTTGTGCCGGAGAAAGAAATCTTTAGATGAAGTGCGTACGGATGAGAGGATGGCGCGGCCTACTGTGTTCGGGGCATTTGGCGCGTGCTTTGAATGTTGAATGGATGAGTCTCCCCGTTCGTCGAGAAGCAGCCGCACACGATAGAGATCTTCCGGTTCGAAGAGTGTCGAGAGAGCGAGGAGTTGGGAAGTGATCGCAGCCCGATCGAAGTAAAGATTAAAGTACGATGCGGAGGCCTCCATGCGGTCCAGGTGCATGGAGAGCCGGCGAAGTTCTCCATCCCACAGCATCGTCTCAATCAGCTGGAAGTCAGGCCGGGAGCGGACCAGAAACTCGGCCTTCAACAGACATTCGTTGTACTCGTCGTGCGGATTGGAGTCGGCGACGATGCCGCCGCCCACGCCCATATGTGCGTGGCTTTCACATAAATCAATAGTGCGAATGGCAACGTTGAAGGTGGAGGAGCCGTCGGGCGACATGTATCCGATGGAGCCGGTGTAGACGCCGCGGGGAGTCTTCTCCAACTCGCGGATGATCTGCATGGTGCGAATCTTGGGCGCGCCGGTGATGGAGCCGCTGGGAAACATGCCCTTGAAGATGTCGTAATACGTCAGGCCAGGACGAAGCGTGCCCGACACGGTCGAGGTCATCTGCAACAGGGTCTCGTATTTCTCGATAGAGAAGATGTCATTGACTTGCACGCTACCCATGGTGCAGACACGGCCAAGGTCGTTGCGCAGCAGATCGACGATCATTACATGTTCGCAGTGATTTTTCTCGTCGTTCTGCAGCCGGATAGCGGCCTGTGTATCTTCGGTGGCATCGAGGCCGCGGTCCATGGTTCCCTTCATGGGACGGGTGATGATCCTGCCCTGTTCGACGCGGAAGAACAACTCCGGCGAGAGTGAGAGAATATGGTGCCCGGCAACATTCAAGAATGCGCTGTAAGCGACGGGCTGCTGGCGCAGCAGGTTTGCAAATGCCGTGCCGGGATCGACTTCAGTGGTAACGCTAACCTTGTTGGTGAAGTTGACTTGGTAGGTCTCGCCGGAGAGGATGTATTCCTTGATTCGTTCGATCTTCTCGGAGTAGTCGTCTTCCGGGATATCGAGAGCGATGTTGTCGGCAAAGGGGATTGAGATTGACGGTGCACTGTACTCGGACAGGCTCGGCGGAGAGTCTCCGTCGAAGCGGCCTGTTTCGTGGTCAAAGACCAGAGGCGTTGGATAGATGCCAAACCATGCCAGAGGGAGACTCCGGGAGGGGGGAACAGCATCTTTGAATCGCTCGAAGTGGTAGCCGCACTCATAGCTGAGAAATCCTGCGGCATAGAAACCGTCAGCGAGCTCCTGTTCAATCCGGCGAAAGAGATTTGGAATCTCGTCGAGAGTATCGACTCGGATCGTTTGCACTGGATCGAGGAAGAGGAAGCTTCGCTTGTTGGAGGCATCGAAACGGGAGGTCTGGAGCAAGACCGAATCCGGGCGAGCCGCGACCAGGGCATGCAATTGCTTCGGAAGCGGATGCCACATGTTCAATCTGTCTCCATCTAGGCGGCGCAGCGGATGAACGATCGCAGGCCGCCGCGAGCCCTTCCATTATTTTAGGGTTAGAAGATAGTTCGTGCCTGATCACAGAAACTGGTCGATGAAGTTGGTATCTTTATCGACTGGCCAACTCGTAATGGCCCGCGGAGTCGAGTGTGACCACCTTGCGAGTCCCGTTCTCCGCTGCGACAGCTTTTTGTATCTTTCCATTTACCAGAACCTGAGCGCTGGTTGAGCTTACAGGCACAGCCACTTTGGCGACGACGCCCTCCGGCACGTCAACCGTCATGATCACTTTGGCTGCGTCGCGTCGAATGTCGACCTTCAACAGGCCATGCGGCGTGGGTTCCGCACCTTTTGCCCATGCGAGATCAATCAGATCGGGACGGATGCTCACGGTGCTGAAGCCGGGGCCCGTTGACCGGATGCCGAGCACCTCTTCCATCAACCATGCCGTGGGACCGCTTGACCATCCATGCGCCAGGCTCACGAAATATCCGGAGCGGTTGTCCGCTTGCAGCGAGGCGTGAAAGTCTTCCTTGTACCAACTGGGGTCGTATGCCTCCCAGAAGCTGGTGGCACCTTCGGCGAGCATGCCGCCCCAATACTGGCGAATCCACTCCAGGGCGTCCTTGCGATGATTCATCTGAGCCATCGCGCGAACCACATAGTAGTTGTAGTAGGGCGTGATGATGAAGGCGTTGTACTTTACATGGCCGACGTTGGAGAGCACGTGATCCCAGATGGCGCTGTACCGCCTAGCATCGGCGACCCCGCCGATCACCGCAGCCGCGTTTGTCTGCCAGCGCGGGCCATAGGTTCCGGTTGCGGCGTCAAGAAGATATTTGTTTGCCGCGGTTTTGGTAGCAGCGGCGCGGGCTTCATATCTATCTGCATTGGCAGTATCGCCAAGCTGACGGAGGAGCCAGGCCGCCTCGCGATAGGCATTATAGAACTCGAGTGTTGTCGCTCGCTGCGTTTCGGGCGTGTCTCCGTTCAGCTCCGGGGACCAGTCGATATACAGCCATACCCTGGTCTTGTTCGCATAGATGCCGCGTGAATCGAATTCCGCGTCGACGTACTTGAGCAGTTGCAGCATCCGCGTATGCTCACGCTCCAGAAACTCCTTCGAGCCTGTATGCCTGTAGTAATCGGCCACGCCGGTGAACCAGAAGGCGCTGTATCCAGGGATGCCGTTTACGTGCTGATCGACGGGCGCGGGGCCCATCAGACGGTCGAGCGTGTCCTCCATCAGCGTGCGCTCGCCGAAGACATCTTCAATAACGCGCCCGATGATGTCGGTATCGCCCATCCAGCGGCCGCGATCGCGCTTGGATGCATCCCAGACGCCATCCTGCATGCAAAGATGCGCGGTATAAGCGCCGGTCTCCCAGATGCGGTTGAGCAGCGCATCGGATGACTCGAACGATCCCGCATACTTCACGGGATAGTAAATGTGGTCCACCTGAATACTCTTGAATCGCAGCTCCGGACCGCCGCGGACGAAGCTCACCTTCACATAACGGAACGCCGACTTGGGCCCATGTACGGTTCCATGCGGCGGAATTGTGACCTGATTGATTCCAAGATAAGGCGATTTCAGCGCCTCCGATTCCGATTCGCCCATCTGAATAGTGACGACTGCCGTTGAGTCGCTGTCGGAGACGATTTCGACGCGGCCGGTAAGCTCGCGTCCGAAGTCAAGGAAGACGCTTGGAGCCTCTGCCTCGGTCCATGTCGTCGCAGGCAGCTTTACCTCGAATTCGTTGTTAGCGGAGGCCGTTGAGCCGGGAGCAAGCGCTTTGAGATTTTCGAACTGTCCACGTCCGGCATAATGCGCCAGGATTCCGCGTGCCGGAACTTTGAGATGCGCCAAGTAGCCCGAGATTCCGTCGTAGCCGGGCCAGTTGTAGAGACCCGCATCCGCGTTCCACTGGAAGAGGTCCACGGAGCTTTCGATGCCGCCGATGCTCTGGACCGGCCGCCAGTTTGCGTCGTTGAAGCCAACCTTCTGCCAACCGTCGATGGCCTGTGCCGAACTCTTCCAGTCGCGTCCGCTTAACAGCAGTGGAGTCGCGGCGGTCTGGTTGACCCATGGCGCCAGCGGCATAATCTTGGCGACCAGCACCTGGCCGAACGTCTGTTGGCGTACGAGCGCGCTGTTTGCAAAGCCGGTTACGCCGCGCCCGCGCACGGCCTCAATTGCGATTGTGTTTCTGCCTTGATGCAGGAACTTTGCGATGGGCACGGCGAAGACGTGCATCCCCAGCGGCGATGAAGTATCGCTTTCGACCTGTTCTGCCATCTGGCCGTTCATCCATACCTTCACGCTGCGCGGTCCTGCGAGATAAAGCGTGGCCTGCGCGGGCACCGAGGCGACGGTGAATTGATCGCGGAAGTAGTGCGGCTCAATCCTCTCCATCATTCCGGGGAAGGTGTAGATTACCTTTTGACCCAGAGTGGCCGCGTCGTTGGCGGTCCAGATGTACCCCTCCGGCAAGGGCTTGTGCAGACTCGATTCCATTAACGGATGAGCGATGTCGTGCGTCGGGTCGAGCGGATGCAAATCGCTCTGCGTGAATCCCTTTGTCAATGGAAGATCCTGCGCCATCGCGCCGACGGCAATCGCCGCAGCTATCAGCAAACCACAGGCAAAACGCGTCTCCATCCTTTTCACGCGATCATCCAACCCTTCCTGAGTATTGAAACAGTTTCTCGTTATACCGATCTCATTTACAGTTGGCAATGCCATTCGAGGATGATGAGCTATGCCGATCCGGACTTGCCTGCTTGCGTCTATTTTTGTCCTCTACACTGTGTCGCTGCGCGCGCAGACCAGTACGGCTCCTCCGCTCGATCCCATGGAAGGGCTGCCTGCGGCAACTGTCACAACTCGTGTGCCACTTCAGGCGGAGTATATTTGGACCGCCAATGACATTACCGTGCGCCGCCCAGACCACGGAAAATTTCCCTGGAGCAGGACGGAGCTACGCACCGCTCCGCATTTCTTTCGCGCTCATTTTAATGCTGATACCGCATCATCTCGATCGTCTTCGCGGATAAATTTCTGCTGGAAGACACGCTGCGCCGACTTGCGGAATCGACGCGGCCCAGTCAGTATGTCAACGGCATTGCAAGCTATACGGCGCTCTGGATTACGTCGCTCTATGAACTGAACCTGCACACCGGCGATCCAGCCTTCCTCGCCTCGCAGCATGACACCATCCTTCGCCTGCTGGCGCGCATGGACAAGGACCTCGACGCCAATGGTCTGCTCGCTCCTATGTCAAAGGGCTGGGGATCGTCGACTGGGAGCTCGGCCTCTACGGCCTGACGCCGGAGACACGCATTGGTACCAATCTGCAGTATCTCCGCGCCTATCTCGTGGCGCCTGAACTTCTTCGCGAACTGGGCGACACCGCGAATGCCGCCCGTTACGAACAACAGGCGAAGCGTGTTGCCGACGCGGCGCGGGCCGCTTACCTGAAGAACGGGACCGTGGGTGCCACTTGGCAGCTTAACACGCTCGCGGTTCTCGCCAGGCTCGCCTCGCACGACGATGCCATCTGGAGCAAGGTGCTCTCGCATGTCGAGCAGGACTCGCTTGCCGACCCTGTTATCAGCCCTACTTCAACGCTTATTTGCTCGATGCGATGTCGCGGACCGGCCACAGGCGCTAGGCTCTCTACTGGATACGGCAATACTGGGGCGGTATGCTGGCCGAAGGGGCGACCAGTTTCTGGGTGAGCTATGACCTTCGCTGGTCGAAGACGGACTTTCATCTTTCGCTGCAGGCCGACGGCACCAGCGGTTATTTCGTCTCGCTGGCCCACGGATGGTCGGGTGGGCCGGCCACATGGCTTTCGGAAAACGTCCTCGGTATTATCCCTGCCAGTCCCGGCTACGACGCGGTGGAGATCGATCCTGAGTTGCTCGGTCTTGATTGGGCGCGAGGAAACGTTCCCACGCCGCATGGCTCCATCAAAATCAGCATCGACAAGCAGAAGGGGCTCACGCTTGATCTTCCCGCGGGAATCCGCGAGGCTCGCATTCCGGTCTCAGAGCCTCATGCCCGGATTTTTGTTAATGGCGCGGCGTATCACCCCACCGCGTCCGGTTTTATCACGCTTACCAGTCCCGGCCAATATCGGATATCCGGTCGCAGTCTCCTTCGGTGAGGTAGCAGCGCAGGAGGCCGCAGACGACCGCCATGCCCGCGCCGATGATCATGAACCAGATGCCATGCAGCAGTTTCCCTCGGAAGTATGGAATAAGAAAGACGGCGACTCCTGCATACATCAGAATGTTCAGCACCCAGCGCCATGTTTTTTTTGTCATGACCTAACCCTCCCCCGGCAGAGAACGCCTCCACACTATCATTTTTTCTTCACCGCGCGACAGTCTGCTTTTGGGTGCCCGTCGATGCCGGTGGCATACAGTGTCACGCCGCGGCTTCCCGCATCCCACCAGATATATCTTCCAGCAGCGTAGCGAGCGCCCGAGGCGGAGATCACGTTCGCGAAGACGAGCTTCTTCCCGTTCACGGGGAGCACGGCCAGGTGGTTGTCCCCGGCATTCAGATATTCGACAGTAAAAGGCCCTGAAGGAAGGCCGATTGCGACACCCTCCGCGCCGCAATCGAAGGTCGCCTGAATTCGCTTGATCTCAACGCCCGGCAAGGAAACAGTGAGGTCTTCGGCCGGGCTCGCCGCAGCCATTCCCAGCAGCAGCACCGCTCCGGCGATTAGAGACGCATACCGCATGCGCAATCCCTCTTGCACACCATGCTATGCCGAAATCAGTCGCCTTTCCACCAAGAGCAGGTGATCCGCTACCAGAACCGTCTCCCTTCTCTGGTTAACAACTTCGAGCGACTCGACGACGATCCCATGGTTTGGACGCTTCGCATCGGCTTTGGCCTCCTTGATTGACACCTTCACCCGAATGGTGTCGTCGATAAAGAGTGGACGTACAAACCGCAGGCGATCATAGCCGTAGCTCATCGCCCGCGAGTTGATGAATCCTGCGTGATCCCGACGCCGACGCTGAAGACCAGGATTCCGTGCGCCATCCGCCGCTCGAAATGCTGAGTCCAGCACCACTCCGCGTCCATGTGGTGCGGGTAAAAAGTCTCCCGTCTGCCCTGCTGGCCGAGGCCGACCGCGCCTTCCCCGCACCTTCTAATAGTTTCCATACCGCATCACGAGCGTAGACAATACCGGCAACGCGATGAGGCAACGGCTGAAACGGCATCGGGCCAACCATCGCAGGGCTTCGCTCCGCAGGAAATGATCGCTCTTGCTCATTCCACAGCGCGGAATATACGATGCGCTCCATGGATTCCCGGAATCCCTGGAGCATTCCCACATGAACGTAGCAAAGAAATCCAGCCGCACAGCCTTGACTTCCACTGCTACCCCGTCGCCAGTTGCCGCGGCGCGACGGGGCGATCGTAATGAGTCGCTCACTGTGCTGCGTGCCTGTGACGTCCTTAAGGCTTTTCATCATCTCGGCGAAGAGCTTCCGCTCAACGAGGTTGTAGATCGCACTCAGCTTCCGAAAACCACTGTCTTCCGGCTCCTTCGCACACTCATCCACGGCGGCCTGCTGGAGCGTTCCAGCTCCGGGATCTACAGAAACCGGTTCGGACCGGTTACGGCGCGCCCCTTCCGCATCGGGTTTGCCGCCCAGGGCGACAGCGACTTCTGCCGCGCCGTCATGCAGAACATGGAGACAGCCGCGGCGCGCGGACACGTCCACCTTATCACCGTAAACAACCGCTACTCCGCCCGGGAGGCGCTCCGCAATGCGGACCTGCTGATCAAGGAGAAGGTCGATCTTATCCTCGAATATCAGACCTATGAGCGCGTTGCTCCGGTGATTGCCTCGAAGTTTCTCGAAGCCAATACTCCCGTGATCGCTATCGAGATACCTCACCCGGGCGCCACCTACTTTGGAGCCAACAATTATAAGGCTGGCCTCATCGGCGGCAGGGCACTAGGCCGCTGGGCACGCGAGCATTGGGACGGCAAGGTGGAGCAGCTTCTTTTGCTCGAGTTGCCTATCGCCGGATCGTTGCTCGAACTTCGCATTACCGGGCTGGTGGACGGCCTCCGTTCCGAATTGCCGAACATTGCCAGCGTTCCCGTCGCTCATCTTAATGGCCGCGGCGATTTCGAACAGGTACTCGAGATTCTCCGCCAGTATCTCCGCCGCGCTCCAGCCAAACGCACTTTGATTGGCACGGTCAACGATGTCTGCGCGCTTGCCGCGCTGCGAGCCTTTGATGAAGCCGGAGCCAGCGAGAAATGCGCCGTCGTCGGCCAGAACGCTATTCTCGATGCGCGCAACGAACTGCGCCGACCGGGCACGCGACTTGTGGGCACGGTGGCCTATTTTCCGGAGCGGTACGGCGACGAGATCATTCCGCTCGCGCTCTCCATCCTGCAAAAGAAGTCTGCGCCTTCCACCGTCTTCGTCAAACATCAACTCATCACGCCGCGCAATGTCGATCTTATCTACCCGCTTGACGAGCGCCGCGATCCCAAGCTGGGCTTCCGGCCGAAGAAGCTCACGCCAACTTATGCGCGCATCCGTTAGATAATCGCGACTGTTCCTCCTTGTTGCCTATTCCGATTCGATGTTTCATGGCTATTCCACAATGCGGAATTTAAGGGTTCCCTTTTTATCGCTTTATGGAGATGTCCTGTCATTGGTTACACTCATCACGTCAAACAGTAGAAGAGTAGCTGTAAAGGTAAGCAATGACCTGCTCACGCCGTACCTTCATCAAAACTGCTGCCGCCGCAGCCGCTCTGCCTCAGTTTGCGGTGGCCGAATCGCCGGGACGTGAACCCCTCCGCGAACTCCCTTACGCTGGGGTACAGTTGACGGCCGGTCCCTTCAAGCAGCAGTACGACGCACTCCATGCTCATTACCTTTCGCTGTCAAACGATCGTCTCCTGAAGGTCTATCGTCAACGCGCCGGCCTTACTGCGCCCGGAGCCGACATGGGCGGCTGGTACGATCTCAACGGCTTTGTTCCAGGCCACTCACTTGGGCAATATATTTCCGGTCTTGCCCGCATCGGTGCAAGCACCGACGATCAGGCCTGCCATGAGAAAGTCCGCAGCCTCGTCACAGGATTTGCCGCGACCTTAGGCGTGGACAATCAAAGCATTCTCCGTCCCAAAACGAACCTCTGGCCCTGCTACATCCTCGACAAACACTTCGCCGGTCTCATTGACAGCGCCACACTGAGTCATGTTTCCGAATCGCGCGACCTGCTTAACCGCGTCCTCGCCGGGGCAAAACCACTACTCCCCGCTAAGGGCCGCGACCGCATCGGCAAAAAGGATCCGCCCTATGACGAGACCTACGTCATGCCAGAAAACCTCTTCACGGCGCACGAACTGACCGGCAATCCCGCCTTCCGTGAGCTTGCCATGCGCTATCTCATCGATCGCGAGCTATTCGATCCGCTGGCCCGTGGCGGAGATCCGTTTCCCGGACAGCACGCCTACTCCCACGCGATAGCCCTCAGCTCCGCAGGCAAGGCGTACCTTGCGCTCGGCGATGCAAAGTACAAAACGGCGATGCAGAACGCCTTTACGCTGCTCACGACCCAGCAGCAGTTTGCCAGCGGTGGATGGGGGCCCAACGAGACATTCATCATGCCGCACAAAGGCGAGCTTTACGATTCGCTCTCCACAACGGTCGATCATTTTGAGACGCCCTGCGGCTCCTATGCGGCAATCAAACTCGCCCGCTATCTTCTCCGCTTCACCGCCGATCCCAAGCAGGCCAGCCGCTATGGCGACAATCTGGAGCGCGTGCTCTACAACACCATCCTCGCCGCCAAGGCTCCCGATTCCAACGGTGACTACTTCTATTACTCCACCTACTCGCCTACCGCCGAGAAGGTCTACTATCCCAAAAAATGGCCCTGCTGTTCCGGCACCCTTGTCCAGACGGTGGCCGACTATCCGCTCAACATCTACTTCCAGTCCGCCGACCAGAGCGGCATCTACATCAATCTCTACACATCTTCGCAAGCCCGTGTGACACTCAACGACACAACGGTCCAGATCACCCAGCGGACCGACTATCCCGCCAAAGACGAGATCGCCCTTCACCTTCAGCCTGCGCACGCTGCCCGGTTTACTGTCCATCTCCGTATTCCTGCTTGGCTCACGCGACCTGCCGTCATTACTGTCAATGGCAAATCTTCTGTCATCACGGGCACTCCCGGAACTTTTGCCGCACTCAATCGGACCTGGTATCCAGGCGACCGCATCGGCCTCACTCTTACTCAATCGTTCCGCACCGAGCCTATCGATGAGCAGCATCCCGAGACCGTTGCCCTGATGCGCGGCCCGGTCATGTATGTGGCTCTCAAACCGGCCAATGATCTTGGCAAGGGCGGCCTCACACTCCCCGGCAGCCTGACGCCTCTCTCTTCTCAAACCTTCACGGAGAACTACGGTGGACACCAGGTCATCTTCGTTCCCTTCTATCAAATTCGGAGCGAGAGCTACACCACGTACTTCAACCGCGCCTGAGAAGCGCAAACCCACATAAATCGCGCAGTGCTAAAGCCACATTATGTCTAACGAAAATCAACCAGAACAATCGCCGCGCATCAGGGCAACCTACTGGGTTGAGACAGCCTATCCGCTCGGCGAGACCGCGGCCACCATGGCCGGAGAGCAGTCCACCGGAACTTTTCTGCGCGTTCCCGGAGAGACCGATGAACTGCGAGAGATGTTTGCCGCACGAGTGGAATCCATCGTCGAACTTCAGGCCGTTGACACCCCGAGCCTGCCCGGTTCAGGGACGCCAAAAAACTGGGACAGGAAGCGACGCACCGCCGAGGTCACTCTCTCCTGGCCGCTGCACAACATCGGCCCCAGCCTGCCCAACCTGCTTGCCACGGTAGCCGGAAATCTCTTCGAACTGAAGCCATTCTCCGGATTGAAGCTGCTCGACCTGACACTCCCGCCAGCCTTCCTCGATGCCTACCAGGGCCCGCAGTTCGGAGTGTCGGGAACCCGCGCTCTTACAGGCGTCTACGATCGTCCCATCATTGGAACCATCATCAAGCCGAGTATCGGCCAGACTTCCGAGGCTACTGCGCGGCAGGTTAAAGTTCTGGCGGAAGCTGGAATCGACTTCATCAAGGACGACGAACTCCAGTCCGACGGCCCCCATTGCCCCTTCAAGACCCGAATCTCTGCCGTGCTTAATGTCCTGAACGATCATGCCGACCGTACCGGCAAGCGCGTCATGTACGCCGCCAACATCACCGGCGACCTCGATCAGATGCTGGAACGTCTCGATCATATTGAGGTGAATCAGGGCACCTGCGCGATGGTAAGCATGAACTCTATCGGGCTTCCTGCGATGAAGATCGTTCGCAAACATGCGAAGATCGCCATTCATGGCCATCGCAACGGCTGGGGGATGCTGGGGCGCTCTCCCGCCACGGGAATGTCCTTCGTAGCATTCCAGAAGCTCTGGCGGCTTGCCGGTATCGATCACACCCACGTCAACGGACTGCGCAACAAATTCTGCGAAGACGACGCCTCAGTCATTGGAAGCGCGCGCGCCTGCCTGACACCGATGTTCCCAGAGCCAAATTCCGGCTGCGAAGTGATGCCTGTATTTTCGTCCGGTCAGTCTGCACGGCAAGCTCCCGATACCTATCAAGCTCTGGGTAGCAATGATCTGATCTACGCCTGTGGCGGCGGCATCATGGGGCATCCGATGGGAGTTGCCGCCGGCGTTCGCAGCCTTCAGCAGGCATGGGAGGCCGCGGCGCAAAGTATTCCGCTGGCCGCCTATGCACAAAATCACTCCGAGCTTAAATCCGCGCTGGAGATGTTCGGTGGCTGAGTCACTTCTCTATACGTTTTATGGCGATGACTTCACCGGGTCAACCGACGTTCTCGATGCTCTTGCCTCTAACGGCATCGAGACCGTCCTCTTCCTTGCCGCGCCTACCGAACGACAACGTGCGGCATTTCCTCACGCGAAGGCAATCGGCATAGCGGGTAGCAGCCGCAGTCAGACGCCTGAATGGATGGACAAGCATCTTCCACAACTCTTTCGCGCATTGAAGGATCTCAACTCGCCCATCACGCACTACAAGACCTGTTCTACCTTCGACAGCGCACCGCACATCGGCAACATCGGCCGCGCTCTCGAGCTTGGTTACGAACTCTTCGCCAGTGACTTTATTCCCGTAGTGGTAGCCGCTCCTCACCTGGGCCGGTATGTTCTCTTTTCGAATCTCTTTGCTGACGCTGGGGGACAGATCTACCGCATCGATCATCACCTGACCATGCGTAATCACCCGATTACGCCCATGCAGGAGGCGGATCTCCGGCGCCACCTCGCTATACAGACTGCAATTCCTATTAGCTCCATCGATATCCGTGCTTTTGAGGCAGACACGCTTGAGCAAGCCTTGGCTGCACAACTGAATGCAGGCTTCAAAGTTATTCTCTTCGATGGCCTCGACGAGGCGACGGCCGCGCAGACCGGACGTCTTTTGTGGTCGCAGGCAGAAGGGAAGCGGAGCTTTGCGGTAGGAAGCTCCGGCCTCACCTATGCGCTGATCCACGAGTGGCGGGCACGCAATCTGATTGCGCCGGCCCCAACTTTCATGGCTCCGTGCACGCAGAAGGAATCGACCAGGCCGATCGTTGTCCTCAGCGGAAGTTGTTCTCCCGCAACCGCTGCACAGATTGAGTGGGCGATAACCCACGGATTTATGGGCATCGCTCTCGATCCTGTTGCTCTTGTCTCAGAAAATTCGGAGGTGGCGTCTCGGACTTATCTCCAATGTGCCACCGAAGCACTTCGGCGCGGCCAGAGCATTGTGCTCTACACTGCACTGGGCAGTACCCAGGCTGAGGTTCAGGGTGAGGCCCTCGGCACCTGCATGGGGCTTCTTCTGCGAGAACTTATCCTTGCCACCGGGGTTCGCCGAGTAGCGATGGCCGGCGGCGACACCTCCAGCCACGCCATTGCGCAGCTTGGCCTCCATGCACTTACCTTTGCCGCACGGCTCCAACCCGGAGCGCCGCTCTGCCGCGCCCACTCCCCGAATGCGGCATTTGATGATCTCGAGCTTGTCCTCAAAGGCGGCCAGATCGGAACGCCGGACTTCTTCGGCAGAATTCGGATCGCGGGTTAAGGTGTGCGCTCTCCCAGGCCTTTGGTACAGTCGACCATTGTGAACAGCACCGCTCCTGCCAGCACCATCGCTGCTACCCCGCGCAACGGGACGTCGTAGTTGCCCGTTGCTTTAATCACATAGCCGAAGACGATGGTGCAGACCCATCCTCCAAGGTTGCCGGCTGTATTCATTACGCCCGTAGCGGTGCCGCCATACTGGCCGCCGATGCTCATGCACATAGCCCAGGCTGACGGCAGCATCAGGTCCATCACGCCGAAGCCCAGGGTCGCCAACACGACGATCGCGGTATGATCGCGCACGATGCTCATTGCCAGTAGCAACGCGCTCGTTGCCACCAGACAGACGCCCGTGACCCAGCGATAGGTTCGCTTTCGCCCATGCTTCTCCACCAGTCGCTCGCTCACCACACCGCCGACAAGATTGCCCAGCATCCCCATCAGAAACGGAAATGAGGCAAACAAGCCCATCTGCGCGATGGAGAAGCCCGCTCCGCGTACCAGCCACGTCGTGAACCAGCCGAAATAAAACCAGCTTCCCCAGGCGTAACAGAAGTAGGCCAATGCAATCAGCCCAAGCTGAGGCAGACGAAAGAGATCGCCCCACGGCGCTCCGAACCCCGGCTTGCGCTCTCCCATGCCAATCTCATCGAGCTCCGTTGCGCTGATTCCAGGCATCTCTGCCGGGTCGCTGCGAAACCACCACCACCACATTGCTGCCCATAGCAGCCCGACGCCGCCGAGCAGCCAGAAGATTGCGCGCCAGCCAAAGGCTCGCGCAAACGGTACCAGTAACAGAGGAGCCAGAGCGCCGCCCAGCCTGCTTGCCGCCCATACGAATCCCTGCGCCCGTGCATGCTCGTGTTTGGGAAACCAGCGTGAGATGACTCCCGCCGCGTTGGGGTAAGCTCCCGCTGCGCCTACGCCGAAGAGAAAGCGTGCGGTAACGATCTGCCAGAAGCTGCGGCACCATCCCGTAAGAGCGGTAAAGCACGACCACCAGACTGTAATGCGCGTCAGCTCCAGCCGCTGTCCCTTGCGGTCGCCGAACGCACCTGACGGAATCTCGAAGACGGCATTGGCCAACACATATGCGCTCAGCACCCAGCCCCACTGTGCCGGCGACAGATGCAACTCGCCGATGATTCCCGGCGCGGCGACGGGGATGGCGAGCCGGTCCACAAATGTAATCACGGACACGCAGCACAGCATTGTCAGGACGCCGTGCCGCTTTCTCAAACTGCGGCTCCCGGCATCTCCTGCAAGATCTCTCTCGCGCGCCGTACCGACAGCTCCGGACTCGACAGCACTGGCATACGCAACACGCCCGCGGGCATGGAGTTCACCACGCGGGCCATCGACGCCTGCGCCAGCACCACAGCATCCATGCCGCGCATCTCGTTGAGTAGAGCCGCACTCACGATTCGATCATGAGTCGCCGTATCGCCTGCAAGCACTGCCTCGAACGCTCCATCGCAAAGACACTCTACCAGGTCCACGTCGCGCCCAGCCTGGGCTGCTTTATCCCGTAGCAGCGCGGTCGTCGGCTCCAGCGTTGTACGCAGGGTAGCGATCACTCCCAGGCGATGGCCCGTCCGCACCGCGGCCTCCGCCATTGCCTCGTCCACTCGGATTACCGGAAGATCGAACATCTGCTGCACCAGTGTCACCGCTGGGCCCAGTGTCGAGCAAGTTACCATGACCGCATCGGCTCCGGCGGCGGCGGCGGACTCGACCATGCCCAGCAGCCTTCGTATCGTCATCTTGCGGACCTCGCCGGCCTCGATGGTATCCCGGATCAGGCTCTCGTCCACCATGTGGAACAAGGTGATCCCCGGCATCTGCTCAGCGCATAGCGCACCGAAGATCGGCGTCAGCGTCGGGCTGGTATGAATTAATGCTAATGTCTGTGCCACACGGCCCCCATCTGCTCTTCCATCCATGGCCCTGCGAAAGCCGTGGACAGCCAGCTAGATTTTTCTACGCGTCGTCAGCCGCATAGTAAAGCACATACATGCGGCCGGCCGGAAATCTCAAGATAGTTGTGTTTTCCTCTCCATTTTTGTGTCCGCATGGCGGAACTGATACCCGCCGATCTGTGGCCCGACATGTTGCCATCCTGCCTTTCTATTTGTTCCATTCACATCTGGCTGGAAAAATCTTGTTTGCGCCGCTATCCTGATTCACGCATTGCCGCGTTTGTGCATGTTGGTAAGCCCGCGCGGATACATGAAGTTTTGACGAATAAAGACCTTACCTCCATCAACCTGCCGACGTAGGGCATCGCCGTGCTGACGGCCGAAAGAAGATCATGAAGAATACACGCCGCCAGTTTCTCCGCAACACCGTCATTGCCGCGACCGCAGTCACGATGCCCGACCTCGCCTTTGCCGCGCGAGACGAGGTCGCTCCCTTCCGCACGCCGTACAAATATCCGGAGCTCATCCTCAAAGCCACTGGCAGAAAAGGTGACTTCGATGAACGAAGCATCGACGATCCCATCGTCTTCCATGCTAATGGGGCTTTCTACATGCTCTACATCGGTTGGGACGGCATCGGCTACCAGACCGGCCTGGCAACCTCTACCGATTTGCTTCATTGGAAGCGTGTCGCTCTGGTCGCTCCGCGCGATTCCGCATCGAAGTTCACGAAGTACAACATTGCCCTCAGCTCCATCCTCCGTAATAAACAGCTTCGCTCCAACGGTGAGGCTATCAAGATCAACGGACGCTATCTCGGCGCATGGAATGCCTATCCCAGCGCGGGCTACGAAGAGGGCGCTGCCGTCATCGGCCTGGCTTGGTCCGACAATCTCTTGCACTGGGAGTTGACCGACCCGATCCTCTATCCGCAGGATGGCGCGCCCTGGGAGCACGGCGGTCTCTATCGCCCGGACCTTATGCTCGACCGTGGAACCTACTATCTCTACTACAACGCCAAGACCGACACGCTGCCAAAGTCCGTTGGCGGAGGCTGGCACGAGCAGACCGGAGTCGCCACCTCACGTGATCTCAAAACATGGACGGGCTACGCCGGCAACCCTGTCCTCCGCAATGGCCCCCGCGGCAGCGACACGTACCCTGCGTCCAACCTCATCCACGCCACGCAACCGCCCACGCCCGATGCCCGCGACAGCCGCTTCGCCTCGAACCCCTTCGTCGTGCAGAACGGAGCCGACTTCGCCATGTTCTACTTCGGCTTCAGGTATCAACAGCCGGGACGGGCCTGCGAGATGCTTGCGCTCGGCGCAGATCCCTACACATTTGTGAAAGTACCGGAGATTCTTATCGACACCGGTGCACCGGGCAGCATCGATGAGACCTATGCTCACAAGCCCTCCGTCATCACACACGAAGGAACGCTCTACCACTTCTATTGCGCCGTCTCCGGCAAGTGGCCCAACGAAACCCGAGGCATTGCCGTAGCCCGTTCCAGGCCCTGGTAACGCGGCGCTACTTCACTGTGAAGCGGTAGTTGCCCGACGTCACGCAATAGATCGCAGCGCCGTCGCTGCGCCGCACCGGCGTGATTCCCGAAGCTTTCTCTGCTGAGACTCTACCCTCCATTACCACATTGTTAGCCTCAATCGGAATCCATACCGTGCCCGTCGCGCCCGCCGGAATTGTCACCTCCATCGTGAGCACGCCATTCACTTTCTTCCAGTCACTCACAATCCTGCCCAGCTTCGACTCATACCAACACTTCACCCAGTTCACGCCCTCTACCATTGTCGGGCGAATTGTTATCCGCTCCTCGCGCACAGGCCGCGAAAGATCGAAGTCGATTCCTCCCAGTCCTCGATCGAACCACTCCTCCGCGCCGCCCAGCATGAAGTGATTCTGCGAGCTATGCGGGTTGGCGTCCCAGGCCTCCGTCAGCGACGTTGCTCCTGCTGCGAGTTGAGAGCCGTAGCTTGGCGGATCTTTGCGCATCATCATGGACATGACGACGTCGCTCCGGCCGGCGGCCATCAGCGCCCGCAGCATATAGGGATAGCCGATCTCTCCCGTCGTTACGTGATCGTTATGCGCGTGGATGTCCGACACAATATGCTCAAGCACCTCTGATCGACGTGCCTCGGGAACCAGCCCAAGCTCCAGCGGCATGGAGTTCGCCGTCTGGCTGCCCTTGTCGTATTGGCCGGTCGCCGCATTCCAGAAGCGCGCATTGAATGCAGTTCCCACCTTCGAAGCCAGCGCGGCGTAACTCTCTGCATCTTCCGGCTTGTCCAACAGCCTGGCAATCTTTGCCATCGTGACGGCGTCCTGGTAGAGCATCAACGTCGCGGTCACTCCCATGCTCGTTTGCTTGCCGAAGCCGGGCCCTCCCGGTCCGATGTCGTACCAGTCACCCAGGCCATAGGCAACGATGCCGTCCGTGGCCTTGCTCTCAAGAAACTTCACATATCGCTGCATCACGGAATACTCCCGTTGCAACTCTCCCAGATCGCCGTAGGCGCGGTAGGACGACCATGCCGCCAGAACGCTCGCCGATCCCCACTCGGGTGAATCGTCGAAGACTCCATAACCCTGCTTCGCGAAGACGGTGTACTGGGGAGCTGTCGTCGGCACCATCCCATCCGGTTTTTGCGCATCGGCGATGTTGTCGGCAGTCGCAGCAAACAGCCCTTGCAGGTCGTTGTTGAAGATCAGCCCCGGAGCGACCAGGTGCGTCTCCTCCAGCCATCCCAGCTTCTCCCGGTGAGGACAGTCGGTAAAGATGCTGACGGTGTTGTTCTCCATCGCCATTACGATGAGATAATGGATGCTGTTCAGCATCTCATTCGAACTGGCGAACTTGCCTGCCGTTGGCGATGAAGAGTGAACGGCTTGCCCCGTGAGAGCAATCAATTCGCCTTTACCCGAAGTCCACTCCACCTGCACGTATCGAAATCCGTAGTAGCTGAATCGCGGGTGCCACTCCTCCACACCATCTGCCCCATCTCCCTTCAGCGTATAACTGAACCACTGCGGACCGCCTGAGCTTCGCTGCGAGACGGTTCCATCCTCATTCAGCAACTCTCCCGGAATCATCCTGACGACAGCGCCTTTCGGCCCGCGCACCTTCACGTCCGGCCAGCCGGTGAAGTTCTGCCCCAGGTCGTAAACTACGATTCCCGGTTTCCCCTGCGTTGTCTTCACCGGCGTATAGGTCTTCATTACGTTGATCGGCGGAGCGACCTCTGCCGCAAGCCTTCCGGCAGGCCCGTCGACGATACTCACCGGCTTCCAAGCCTCGTCATGAAACTTCGAGGAGTCCCATCCGGGTTGTTCTTTCGTAGCGTCGTAGTCCTCTCCGCCATAGGTCGAGGAAAATGTGACCGGCCCTGCGGTCGCCTTCCACGTGCCGTCGCTGGCGACGACCTCGGACTCTCCATTCGCAAGGTCAGCCGCATCTGCACCATCACCATCGGCCGTCCAAAGCTGTTCACCAGCTTGGTATAGCGATGAGGTGTCTTGACTACGTTGAACATCCCATTGCCCACCATCACGCCCACCGCATTCTCTCCCTGCCGCAGCATTGCGATTACATCGTAAGCCTCATACCGAACGGTCTTGCGGTAGTCCGTCCATGACGGAGCCAACTCCGCGTCGCCTACCTTCTGTCCATTCAAATGAACCTCTCCCTGGCCCAGCGCAGAGACGTACAGCATCGCCCGTACCAGCTTGTGCTTCACCCTGAATTGCTTCCGGAACAGAGGCATCTCCGCCGTATCCTTTGTCGTTCCGAACTGCGCGATCCACTTTGCCTTCCACTCCACTGGAGCCATCGTCCAACTTCCCGTCGTGCTCCACGGAGCCGCATCGCCGCGTTCATCCCACACCATCACCTTCCAGAAATATGTCTTCTCCGCAGCCAGCGGCTTACCGCGATATGCCACTCCAAAGCTTTCGCCAGATTGAACCCGGCCGCTGTCCCACATGTCGCCGCGATCCGCATCAAGCGTTTGTTGCGAAGACGCCACCAGCACCCGGTAGGCGCTCTGTCCCACCCCGCGCCCATCGGCCTGAGCAGCCGCCAGCCGCCACTCCAGCCGCGGAGCGGCATCCTCCATCGCCAGAGGCTTCGTTATGGCATCACAACGCAGGCCATTTGCTGCGAGCAGATGCCCCTGCGCTTGTACTGCTGTACATCCCAGGCCCGCGAACAACGCACACGCTACTCTTGCCATCCAAAATCCGCGCATCAGAAAGCTCCTCTGGATATTCCGCATTACAAAATTACCCTGCGCTCTGCTATTGTGTCGCCGTGAAGTCCAATCTTCCTATCGCCGTGCTGCTCTCTCTCGCATCGATCCTGGCCTCAGCCCAGTCCCCGCAACATCCGGATCTCTCGGCCAACATAGCGCGCCAGGTTGCCAAAGTCCACGCGGCCAATAGCGATCATGCCGCTCGCCAGACATTCCAGCCCACATGGACTTCGCTGGCGCAATATCGCGCCCCGGTCTGGTTTCGCGACGCCAAGTTTGGCATCTTCCTCCACTGGGGCGTCTATTCCGTTCCGGCATTCGGAAACGAATGGTACTCGCGAAACATGTACGTCCCCGGCAACAAGGCCTTCGAACACCAGGTCGCCACCTACGGCCCGCAGACGAAGTTCGGTTACAAAGACTTCATTCCCATGTTCAAGGCCCAGCACTTCGATCCCAATGCGTGGCTCGATCTCTTTACCCGCGCGGGAGCGAAGTACATCGTCCCTGTGGCCGAACACTGCGACGGTTTTCCCATGTACAACTCCGACATGACGACCTGGAGCGCGGCAAAGATGGGGCCTCACCGCGACGTCGTCGGCGAACTGGAGAAGGCTACTCACGCTCGCGGCCTCCACTTCGGCGTCTCGTCCCACCGGGCCGAACACTGGTGGTGGTACGGCGTCGGCCGCACCTTCCCCTCTGATGTGCAGGATCCCGCAAATGCAGGGCTCTACGGCCCAGCTGAGCCGATGACGCTACCCAGTGCCGACGGCAAGACCGATCCTACAAAGGAGCCGAATCCATCGCATCTCGAAAGTTGGTTCCCGCCCAACAAAGCCTTCCTCGACGACTGGCTTGCCCGCAGCACCGAACTCGTCGACAAGTACCATCCCGACTTCTTCTACTTCGACTGGTGGATCGGCCAGCCTGCCTTCAAGCCCGGCCTGCAGCAGTTCGCAGCGTACTACTACAACAGCTCGGCCAGGCGGAACCAGCAGCCGGTGCTCACCTACAAGGAAGAGGACATGCCCGCCAATACGGCGACGCTCGACATCGAGCGCGGCAAGCTCGACACTCTTCGCCTTCTCCCCTGGCAGACTGATACCTCCATCTCGATCCACTCCTGGGGATACGTCGAGCATGACGAGTACCGCACCGCGACCTCACTGCTCCAGCAACTGATCGACATCGTCAGCAAGAACGGCAACCTGCTGCTCAACGTCGGCCCCAAATCGGACGGAACGATTCCTGAACAGGCGCGTGCGGTTCTGCTCCAGATCGGCGCATGGCTGCGCGTTAACGGCGAGGCGATCTACGACACTCGCCCCTTCGCGGTCTTCGGAGAGGGCCCCACCACGGCCCCGAAGAACTCTACCGAGAAGAACAAGGATATTCAGACCTACACCGCCCAGGACATTCGCTTTACCCAGCCTAAAGATCAACCCAGTTCGCAACCTAATACGATCTATGCCATCGCCATGGGCTGGCCCTCTACCGGAGAACTCATCATTCACACCCTTTATGCCGGCAACCCATACCTCGCCGCGCCGGTCTGTTCTGTCAGTCTCCTCGGATCGTCTGAAGCCGTCGTCTTTCAGCAACATGCAGACGGGCTCCACCTCCAGCTCCCGTCCGCAAAACCGAACAACTCAGCCTATGTCTATCGCATCGGGACCAGAAACTGCAAAGCTGCGTCGAACTAGTATCTCGGCGCTGGTCGCACCCTTGAACTCCCACTATCCATGGCTCACCAAAAAGGCGCATACTACGTCCAATAGTGTTGAGCTGTGTCCCCGGACAAGGCGGCGGCTCATCAGGAGAATCTCTCATGCGACCCGTCACGCAACTTGCCCTGACCGCTCTTCTCATCCTTTCCTCGGTTGGCTTTGCGCAGGTTCAAAATCAGACTCCGTCGTCGCCGAAGCTCCCGACAACGTCACCGATTCCCGGCAAGCCTACGGCTACGCCTGAAGAGAGCAAGGCTGCAGCTGCCGTAGCTGCAAGCAAGAGCGACTCTCTCCCGTCGCCGGGCGAGGATCTCGATCCGCACATCAAAAAGGGCAGCGAAGATGACGTCAGCGCCATCGGCACCCGCGACATCGGCGGACGCGGCATGGGCAACTGGTACTCCACCGACTGGGAGATTCGCAACGGCAAGCAGTATTCCATGGAGATTGAGAAGTCCGCTCACATGGTCACCGATCCGGTCATCAACGAGTACGTCAACCGCGTCGGCCAGAACATTGTCAAGAACTCCGACTGCAAGGTCCCCTTCACTATCAAGATCATTGACTCCGACGAGATCAATGCTATGGCGCTTCCCGGCGGCTTCTTTTATGTCAATAGCGGCCTCATTATGGCTGCCGACGAGGAGGCCGAACTGGCTGGTGTGATGGCCCATGAGATCGCCCACGTCTGCGCCCACCATGCCGCCCGCCAGATGACCCGCATGAACTACATGCAGATCGGCTCCGTCCCGCTGATTATCTTCGCCCAGGGATCGTGGACCGGCTATGGCATCTATGAGGCGTCGCAGCTTGCCATCCCGGTCACCTTCCTCCAGTTCTCGCGCAACTTCGAGGGCGAGGCGGACTGGCTGGGCCTGCAATACATGTACAAGGCCGGCTACGATCCCCAGGCCTTCATCCAGTTCTTCGAGAAGCTGGACGCGCTCGAGAAGCACAAGCCCGGCACGCTGGCCAAGGTATTCTCCGACCATCCCCAGACGCCGGACCGCATCGCCCGCTCGGAAGAGGAGATCGCCACCATCATGCCCCCGCGGCCTGACTATATGGTCACCACCAGCGAGTTTGACGATGTGAAGGCCCGTCTTGCGCGCATCGAGAACAAGCGCAAGCTCAATGATAAGGACAAGGGCAACAAACCCACGTTGCGTCGTGTCGGCGGTTCCAACAACGATCCCGGTAACCCCAACTCCACTGGCGACGACCGGCCGACGCTGAGCCGACGCGATTAGGCAGAGCCATAGCATTGTCGGCGCCCACGTCCCGTTTTCCGGACTTGGGCGCCGGAATGTTTATAGCCATAACGCGATAAAATGGCGATATGACCACCAGGAAGACCACCGGCTACACCGAAGACCACGCCAAGTCCGGCCTCGACATTAAATTCCCCGCTATCGAAACCTGGCCTAATCAGTTCAAGGCCTACGAAATTCTCGTCGACGATCCCGAGTTTACCAGCGTCTGCCCCAAGACGGGCCTGCCTGACTTCGGCCGCATCACCATTCTCTACATGCCGCGCAAGAGCTGCCTCGAACTCAAGTCGCTCAAGGAATATCTGTTTACCTACCGCAATCTCGGGATCTTTCAGGAGAACATCGTCAACCAGGTACTCGACGATGTGGTCAAAGCCTGTAACCCGGTGTGGGCGAAGGTGGCGGGCGATTTCCGGCCCCGCGGCGGCATCTCCACCGTCGTGGAAGCCTTCTATCCCCGTCCGAAAAATTCCAAAGGTCCGTTGAAATAGATCCATTCTTCTTGCTTCAGATGCGAAGGAATATCTTCCTTCGATACATCCAGAACAGAATGAACCAGTACAGCAGCAGGGTGACGATGCCAAAGATGAGCGGCGCCAGGGGCGTACCGAATAATTGGAAGACCCGATAGCCGAGATGGATGTGCAGGTTGCGGCGAATGGACTCTCCGAATAGGTCCGCGATCAGATAAGCCGCGATCGAATTCATGCCGACAACCACCAGCGGGAAGGCCCATCGGCGATGGGACTTTACGTCGATGATCCAGGAGAGCGCCGCCAGGAAGTAGAAACAGACTCCGCCGCTAAACAGCGTCCACGCCGGCGTCCAGATGCGCTTCACAATAGGGCAAATTCCCGTCACGTGAAGAAGCAGCGCCGATGCGATGAGCAGCGTTCCAACCATGACAAAACGCTTGACGGGAATCTTCGGCGCTGCCGAACGATACCATTCGCCCGCGCGCAGCCCGAGCAGCATCGTTCCCAGCGTGGGGATGAAGCTCAACGTAAGATAACCGCCGCTGTTGTAGACAAAGCGCGATGCGCGGGGAAACAGGTTGAGGAACCAGAGGTCGAATGCCTGCCCGAGATTGCTGTTCTTGTTCCAGTGCGCGGCAAATCCGCTGAAGTTGTGGTGCCAGTCGGCGGGTACTCCAACGGCAGCATAGTTGAAGCCCGGCCCAGGAGCCGGATAGAGCGCCCACGCCAGCCAGTACCCGAAGAGAATCGTGCCCAACGCCATCCATTGCCACTTCGGCCGGCAATAGGCCAACAGGAACGCAAACGTGTATCCCAGCCCGATCTGAGTAAGCGTGTCTTCAAAGGTGAAGTAGGTTTGGTCGCTATGCAGAGAGCGAAGGAAGATGCCGAGCGCAATCAGGATCAGGCTCCGCCATAGAGTGTGCGCCAGTTGCTTTCCAAAGCTTTGCCCTTTGCGGATACGGCTGTGGATGGAATATGGAAGCGCAACCCCGACCAGAAATGTAAACCCAGGCTGGATGGTGTCGTGCAGGCTCATCCCCGCCCATTCCACATGCGTCTGGTTGTAGGCAAGGACGTGCCAGAAGAGGTTACCCGGAAAAGCGTGCGCCACGGTGGCAAAATTGAGCACCTCGCCCATCATCAGCAGCATGACCAGGCCACGGTACGCATCGACGGCAACATTCCGCGCCGGTGCCGGTGCCGCGATCTCCTGCATTCCCATTGAGGGTGCATCGGTTCCAGCGTTGACGATCATGGTTTGCATCCAGTCTCCCGGCTGCCGCTTAACTCATGGTGCAGCGTCAGCTTGAATCCGCTAGCGTGAATCTACGAGTTCTGAAGCGTTCGTAAGGTAGCACATGTTGGCCAAGTCTATGTAAATGCGAAGCCAAAATATGAATAACGAAATGAAAACGTATCATAGCAAAGGTGAAGTGTAGTATAACGATTCGACAAAACCTCTGTCGGAAAAGCGTGGGTCGACAAGGTGTGAGCCTCGGTGAGGAAGAAGCTCGCAATCAGGAGAGAGCATGAAGAACGAATTACCCGATACCCCGGAAGGTCTGTCGCGTAGAAATTTCCTTCGACTTGGCGGCATGACAGCGGTTGGACTGAGCCTCCAGCAGCAGCTGCACGCACAGCCTCCGAAGTCGAAGGCAGCCAGCATGATCGGAATACAGTTCGCCCCGGTCAATCCCAGGATCGGCATGATCGGCGTCGGTGGAAGGGGGACCAGCCTGCTTAAAAATCTGCTCGCCGCTGACGCCCGGATTCTCGCCATCTGCGATGTCGTGCGGGAGAAGGCTGAGTTTGCGCAGTCGCTGGTGGTAAAGGCCGGGCAGAAGTCTCCCGAACTTTATACCAAGGGCGATCATGACTTCGAGTCGCTGGCCGCCAGGGATGATCTGGATCTTGTCATCATCGCGACGCCATGGGACTGGCACGTACAGATGGCAGTTGCAGCGATGACTCATGGCAAACATGCCGCCGTCGAAGTGCCGGCAGCGACTTCACTCGAAGATTGCTGGAAACTCGTCGACACCTCTGAGCGCACACGACGGCACTGCATGATGCTCGAAAACTGCTGCTATGGATATAACGAGACCCTGATCCTAAGGATGGTTCACGAAGGCCTATTTGGTGACCTTCTTTATGGAGAGGGCGCCTATCTTCACGATCTTCGCGAGGAACTCTTCTCTGACAAGGGCGAAGGTCTGTGGCGGCGAACCGTTCATACTCAGCGAAACGGCAACCTTTATCCTACGCATGGGTTGGGGCCAGTCGCGAATTACATGGGTATCCAGCGCGGCGATCGATTCGACTACCTCGTCTCCATGAGTACGCCGCAGCGCGGCCTTGATGAGTATCGCAAGGCGCATGTGCCGCGATCTGATCCCAGGTGGTCCGAGCGCTACATCACCGGCGATCTGAACACTTCGCTCATCAAGACTGCCAACGGCCTTACGATTACGCTCAAGAACGAGACGGTCAATCCTCATCCCTATAGCCGTGTAAATGTGATTGCCGGTACGAAAGGCGTCTTTGCTGATTATCCGCCGCGCATCTACTTCGATGGACAGCCCGGCGACGAAGCCTGGGCCGGTATCGACGCGTGGAAGCAACACCAGCATCCACTCTGGAAACGGGAGGGCGAGATTGCGCAGAAGCTCGGAGGCCATGGCGGTATGGACTACCTCATGCTGTATCGCCTGCTGCAATGCATGCGCGAAGGTCTGGCTCCGGATATGGATGTATACGATGCCGCGACATGGTCCGCGCCCGGCCCGCTGAGCGTACTCTCGGTGGCGCAGGGAAGCACGCCGATGAAGTTTCCCGACTTCACCCGTGGGAAATGGCACGAACGCTCCGCTTCGCAGATCGCCACGCAGACTTAGCGGGCGGTTACGGTCGGAATATTCCCTCGCAAGATTGGCTATGAGCCGACCAAACTCGACATAGCTGCCCTGTCCAGAATTTCTCTGGACAGGGTTATTTTTATCCGGTAGGTTATTGTGTACGACGTACACATGTGGGCGCGATTGCCGAATTGCTCTTGTCTGCAGCATGCAGAAGGCAAGAGAAGGAGACAAGGATGAATATGTTCGAGTCCATGCTGAACGAGTTCAATCAGGAAGCGGCGGTTACAAAGAGAGTTCTGGAACGAGTTCCGGCGGACAAGCTGACCTGGAAGCCGCATCCGAAATCGATGTCGCTTGGTCAACTGGCGTTGCATATTGCGACGGTCCCAGGCAATCTGGCCTTCATCACGCAGTCAGACGTATTTGATGCCTCGCAAAACAACTTTGCTCCGCCGTGCCCGAAAGATACTGAAGAGATAAACGATGCGCTTGAACAAAGCATCCTCAAGGTGGAAGAGACCCTCAAGGCAGCGACGGAAGAGACAGCGCAAGGCCACTGGCATTTGATGTTCGGAGACAAAGAGCTCATGAGCACACCGCGAATCAACGTGTGGCGGTCGATCATGTTGAACCATTGGTATCACCATCGAGGACAACTCGCAGTCTATCTGCGGCTCCTTGATATT
>Ga0207657_10001249_pt1 | contig 27178 bp, 37 predicted proteins | sample KBSC33metaG_FD_184316 | JGI IMG/M metagenome (GOLD analysis project Ga0207657, IMG submission 184316) | Corn rhizosphere microbial communities from Kellogg Biological Station, Michigan, USA - KBS C3-3 metaG (SPAdes) (version 2) | ecosystem: Host-associated > Plants > Roots > Rhizosphere > Soil ... | reverse complement strand
ACCCCTCTGTGGGAAAGCAGACATTGATCGGGAACACGGTATCCTAGCAGTCTCGACATGCCGTGCCGATTCCGGTCAGATTCCGGTTTGCCAAATCGCACAAAAAGCGAAACCAAATCAAAGATGTCTTGGGAATTTTGGCGCTCCCTAGCGGAATCGAACCGCTCTCTCCACCGTGAAAGGGTGGCGTCCTAACCGATAGACGAAGGGAGCGAAAACATCCGCCCGCCGCGACCGGCCCGGTCGTGGCATTGCCGTTTCGCTGTGGTCTCAAACAAATACACCCGGCGAATCAATGCTTTGGGCGAGCGATGGCGCCGTGCCGACCCCGGACCGCGGCGAATTGATCCTGATGGCGGCGGGCGAACGTATAGTGGCGTTTGCGCGGCCGGGCAAGTCGCCGGAAATCCCGTTTTTTGGGAGCAAATTGAGCCCCGGCCGTGCACCCAAACCGCCGTTATTCTCGCTACCCCGCAACGGTTTTTAAAGCTGGGTGAGCTAGGAATCAGGCCTCAAGGAGATAATGAATGGCCGTAATAACCATGAAGCGGGAAGTGCGCAAATCGCTGCACCAGCCCGGCTGGATCACCTTCGAAGGCGGCTTCGGGGCGCGCCAGTGCGTGGTGCACGACCTCTCCTCTACCGGCGCCAAGATCACGATCGACGATCCCAACATGCTGCCAGCCCGGTTGCGGCTGGCTTTCGAGCGCGACGCAAGAAAGGGGCGGAAATGTGAAGTGGTCTGGCGCCGCGGCAAGTCGGTCGGCATCAGGTTCGTCCGGTAGCATAGAGAAATCAGACGCGATAAAAGGGGAGGATGCCAAACAGCCTCCTTGCGATTGCCGTTGCGGTGCTGCCGGCCTCGATCGCGCTGGCCGAGCCGTCCAGCAATCATAAGCCGGATAGAGCCGCACCAGGCAGCCTGCTGCCGTTGAAGGGGGCAGCTGGCAACAATTCCTGCGCGGCGTATGGCCCGGGTTTCGTCAAGGTCGACGGCACCGGGACCTGCGTGAAGATCGGCGGGGCTGTCAGCATCGGGGCCGGTACCGCCGGCGGCTGGCGCTGAGCGGCAACAGGGTGGGCGCATTGCCACTCGATATCATCGTTCCCGTGGTGATGAGTTGCGCGCTGCTGTGGTGGGTGAGCCGCGGCATGGACTGGACCACGCGCCTGGTGGTGACGATCGTCACGCTTGCCGTGATTTTTTGTATTCTGCTATTCGAGCGGTCGGGCTTTCAATGAATTCGCTGCATGCTGGAATCCACCTCTCCCGTCGGGAGAGGGAGCGTACTGCCGATGCCGGGGCGCCGAACCAATATTCAACTTTGTCATGACATCGGAGGCGCCACGAATTGGGCAAATCCGGCGCGCCCGGCCAATTGGGCGAACCAGCGTTCGAGATGCGGGAGCTGTGGTTTGCGGATGCCTTCGACGCCGAACCAGCGCCTTGCATAGGCGCCGAGCGCGATATCGGCGAGGGTGAAATCATCGCCCCCGATGAAGCGCCGCGCCGCCAATTGCGCGTCGACGATGCGCCACTGCACGGCCTCGGCGTCGGCATCTTTCTGGATCGCGGCCATGTCCCGCGCCTCGACCGGCGTCCGCACCAGCGCCCAAAACACCGGACGATCGACCGGCTGCAGCGTCGAAAGCGTCCAGTCGAGCCAGCGGTCGACACCGGCGCGCCGTTTCGGCGCGTCGGGATAGATCGGCGATTCCGGTGCATAGGCCAGCACAAGATAGCGCATGATGGAATTGGATTCCCACAGCACGAAATCGCCGTCCACCAGCGTCGGCACCCGCCCGTTCGGATTCATCGCGAGATAGTCGGGCTCGTGATTCCTGCCGAACGCCATGCCGGCATCGATGCGCTCGTAGGCGAGATCGAGTTCGCGCAGGCACCACAGTACTTTTTGGACATTGACCGAGTTGGCCCGGCCCCAAATCCTGAGCTGGCTCGGATTGTTGTTCGGCACGCCTGTTCACTCCCTATGATCCGCTGCTCGTGGGTCATATCGGAATTTTCACAAAAAAGCGTCCGCCTCGTATCGATTTCAATTGGCACGCCACAAAAAAGGCCCGGCCATCGGCAGAGCCTGATTGCGCAACCATGCCTGTCGCAGGAGATCACCGGCCGAAGAACAGCCACAACAGAATGATCACCGGGATCGGCACGCCGAGCAGCCAGAGTAGAATTCCTCGTCCCATGTTCGCCTCCATGAATGCCTCATGGATTAAAGAACGCGAAAGAGGGAGTGATGTTCCGGTTAGCAGAGCGCAAAAACGTCTCACCAATGTCCGGTATTCGGCATTGAGGCCCACGGCTCCGCCGCCGGCTTGGCATCGCCCTTTTGCAACAGCTCGATCGAATGCAGATCCGGCGAGCGGACGAAAGCCATCTGGCCGTCGCGCGGCGGCCGGTTGATGGTGATGCCCATTTTCATCAGGCGGTCGCAGGTGGCGTAGATGTCATCGACCTCGTAGGCGAGATGGCCGAAATAGCGGTCCTCGCCGTATTTCTCCTCGTCCCAATTGTAGGTGAGTTCGACCAGCGGCGCGCCGCGTCCCTTGGACGCCTTCAACAGCCCTTCGTCCTCGGCGGCGCACAAGAACACCAGCGTGAATTTCGCCTTGTCGTTGTCGACGCGGCGGACTTCCTTCAATCCCAACGCGTCCTGGTAGAATTTCAGCGCCGCATCGAGATTGCGGACCCGCAGCATGGTGTGGAGATAACGCATGTTTCTCTTACTCCCTGGAGATATCGAGGAGATCGTTGTTGTCTTCGGGAATTTCAATAGCAGCAAAAGGTCGGTGAGGGCAGGGCGTTTTGCGGGGGAATTGAGGGGCGGGCTTGTGCCGCGCCGCAATCAGAATAAGAAAGAGGCTCATGTCAGCGACCAAGGTTGGCATCTGCGCCCAAGCAGAAAAAGGCGTGTTCGGACCGCCGCGCGCGAGTCTGGAATCTCGTCAACTTCACCCACTCGGAACAGAGGTGTGAAACAACGCATCGAGCGTCATAAGGACGGAAGCATCAAGGTCAGCGGTCACGTCGTTGATGACGTGCTCGCGGGATATTGGGAGTGGTTCACAAAGGACGGCAGCAAAATGCGGTCGGGATATTTTGCGAAAGGCAAGCAGGTGTGAATGGACGGCCTACGACGCCAGGGGAAAGGTCGTCAAAGTCACGAAGATGAAATCTCCCCGGACTTGAAGCGATTGCCCTTGGCTTCGGTAAATCCGAAAATTTAAGAATTGAAAACACTTTTGGTTAAATGCGCAGCAGCCGTAACCTTCATAAGTTAGGTTAAAACCCGAGTCAGATTGTATCGTAAGCCTGAAGTTGTATGGCTTATGAATGTCCTCGTCATTTCATAACGCCGACAAACGCACCCACCGCAAGGTGATGTTGGTGGGCCTGTTGTTTTGTGCCGCCTTCGTGCTGGTCAGCTTTTTTGCGAGAGAGCAGCCCGAAAACCACTACGTGCTTCAGAAGGCGGATCGGTTAACTCGCACCGCAGGCGCGCCGGCTCCGTTGCAGTAACTGGTCGTTTTCACCTCCGCAGAGCCATCGCGATGCCGGCGCGCATTGTGCGCCTGGACGGCTTATGCCTCGCCATTCCGCAAAATTCGCGATGCCGCAGAGGGCTGCGGCTCGAGCGCCGCTATTTTGGCGTCGTATTCCAAGGCGAGATCCAGCAGCCTTTTTTGGGTGAAGGGGTCGGCGTGCTTCGCGAGCCGGCGGCAGCGCTCCGCTTGTTCCTTCAAGATAGCTAAGTCCATGTGACTCATCAACCGGGCGCGCACGTATGACCTGATTCTAATACCTTTATGCCTCAATCGTTTCTGCCCGGTTCCCGATTTTAACAATCCGGGTTCCATCGGTTCCCGCATGGCTCCATGCTCGCCGCTCCCGTTCTTCCGCGCGTTGTCCCGGGGAAGGGAGAGAGGATCATGCCGACCTATCGGGCGTACCTGGTTAATGGAGACGACCGCGTAACCTCGTACAAAGCGGTCGAGGCCGATACCGACGCGGATGCCATGAAAGCCGCGCGCCAGTTTGTCGATGGGTGTGACGTGGAAGTCTGGTATCTCGATCGCAAAATCGGCCGGCTTGAGCGCCCGAAAAAGCAGTGATTTTTGTTTTGCCATCGGTTCCCGCGACCGCGCAAAATCCCGGTTCCGCTGCAACTATCGAAAAACGTCTGCGTTATTTCGCAAGCACTCAATGGAGGAGAGACGCGCATGAAAAAGGCATTAGCAGTCTTGGCGACGGTTGCCACAGTTGGCGCAACCGTCGTGACCGCGCCGGCTGAGGCGCGGGGGCGGTTTGGCCCCGGATTGGCCTTCGGCTTGGCTGCCGGCGCACTGACCGCTGGCGCCATCGCCGCCGGCGGCTACGGGCCGTATTATTATGGGCCGGGCTATGGCTATTACGGCTATGATTACGCCCCCTCCTACTATTACGGACCGGGGCCCTACGCCTATTACGGCGGGCCTTATTATTATCGGCGCCACCACCACTACTGGCGGCATTACTGGTAATCGAGAACAGGGGTAAAATGAAAAGCCCGGGAGCATTGCTTCCGGGCTTTTTGCATTGGCCGCTAGGACCAGAACGACGGGCGCCCGAATGACTGGCGCGCATTTTCCAGCGTGGTCACAAAATATTCCTCGCGCTCACGCTGGAATTTTTCTTGCGTTGCTTTGAAGTTGGCGACGCGGGCTGCAATTTCTTCCCGCTCCAGAGCGGCGCTGTCTTGCTGTTCGGTCATGCCCGTCCCTTTTTGACTCTTGTCGCATCCCATTGATGCCCCGATTGGGGCGCGAATTGGGACACAGCGTTGCCGGATTGTGATGGCCTTGCCTTCGCGGTGGATAAGACCGCGGCCGTGCACCGAGGTAGCAATCGGACTGGCCGTGCTATAAACGCTGCGGCCAATCTTTCGGATCATTCCAGTGATCGCACCGGACCTTCGCAGCGGCGTGGAACAGCTCGGCGACATGATCGCCGCGGCGTCTGCCATCGTACCCTTCACCGGCGCGGGCATTTCCACCGAATGCGGCATTCCCGATTTCCGCTCACCCGGCGGATTGTGGACCCGCAACCGCCCGATCCCGTTCGATGAATTCGTCGCCAGCCCCGACGCCCGGGACGAGGCCTGGCGACGGCGCTTTGCGATGGAGCCGACTTTCGCCGCGGCGCGGCCGGGACGCGGTCATCGCGCGCTGGCTTCGCTCTACCGGGCCGGCAAGATCCCCGCCATCGTCACCCAGAACATCGACAATCTGCATCAGGTATCGGGGTTTGCGGCCGATGACGTCATCGAGCTTCACGGCAATACCACTTACGCCCGCTGCATCGGCTGCGGGCAAGCTTACGACCTTCCATGGGTCAAGCGGCGCTTCGAGGAGGTCGGCGGCGCGCCCGACTGCACCGTTTGCGACGAGCCGGTAAAGACCGCCACCATCTCGTTCGGGCAGGCGATGCCGGAAGACGCGATGCGCCGCGCCACGGAACTGGCCCAGCAGTGCGACCTGTTTCTGGCGATCGGATCGTCGTTGGTGGTCTGGCCGGCCGCAGGCTTTCCGATGCTGGCCAAAAACTGCGGCGCGAGACTGGTGATCATCAACAACGAGCCCACCGAGCAGGACGACCTCGCCGATCTGGTCATTCGGCACGATATCGGGGAGACGCTTGGGCCGTTCGTGGGCAACTGATGCCCGGTGATTCGCGGCTGTGCAAGGCTGTTCATAGCTTCCCGCGAATTTGTTTTTTAGCTATGCGCCGCAAGCGGGAGTGTTATCTTTTGATTCGCGAGATTCGCGTGGCGTCGTCATGAGTGGTCATGGGATGGCGCGTGTTGCGGCGCCGTCGCGTTAGATGACGGGCCGCCAATGATGTGTGGGGTCCGGGGTCATGGGGTCGGACGGATTTGAGTCCAAGAAGCTCGGGGGACTGCCGGCAGGCGGAACGGGAGCCAACCGGCTTGGGCCGAGCGAATTTTCGGGGACCGCCGAGCGTGATCCGGCGATCGATGCGATCTCTAGCCTCGGTGATACCGCCGCCAACCTCGTCGAAATCTCCGGCATCATCAAATGGTTCGACGCATCAAAGGGCTACGGCTTCATCGTTCCCGATAATGGCTGGCCGGATGTGCTTCTGCACGTCACCGTACTCAGGCGCGACGGCTATCAAACCGCTTACGAAGGCGCGCGGCTGGTCTGCGAATGTGTGCAGCGTGCCAAGGGCTACCAGGCGTTCCGGATACTGTCGATGGACGAGTCCACCGCGATCCACCCGGCGCAAATGCTGCCGCCGCGGACCCATGTCAACGTCACCCCGACCAGCGGGCTGGAGCGGGCTCAGGTCAAGTGGTTCAATCGCCTGCGCGGATTTGGCTTCCTGACCTGCGGCGAGGGGACGCCGGATATCTTCGTGCACATGGAAACCCTGCGCCGGTTCGGGATGACCGAACTGCGCCCCGGCCAGTTCGTGCTGGTGCGCTTCGGACCCGGTTCCAAGGGCATGATGGCTGCCGAAATCCAGCCGGAAAACGGCGCGCCGGGACTGTCGTCGCACTAGGCTCGCGGATCCTTCCACACTACCTGACAGAAATTTCACCCTCGGCGCCGAAAATGGCGCCGGTCAGCGCTGTCGGCAGTCTGGTATTTGCCATGATCGCCGGGCTAGGGTCGCGCCGGGCGATATTGTTCCTTTGAGCCGAGGTAAGCGTTGTCCATGAATTACCATCGAGCGGCCGATCCGGATCGCCTGCGCGCGTGGCGCTGGATGATCGTCGTCGCAGCGGTCGCGCTTTGTGTCTTCGCCGGCGCGCGCGCTCAGGCCGCGAGCGTCCAGCCACTCGAGATCGTCACCAAATCCGGCGTGCAGGTTTTTTCGGTCGAGATGGCGACCACCGAGCAGGAGAAAGAAACCGGCCTGATGTACCGCAAGGAGTTGCCGGACGGCAAAGGGATGCTGTTCGATTTCTCGCCGGAGCAGCAAGTGTCGATGTGGATGAAAAATACCTACATCTCGCTCGACATGATCTTCATTCGGGCCGACGGCCGGATCCTGCGAATTGCCGAGAGTACCGAGCCGCTATCCACCAGCATCATCTCGTCGGGCGGGCTGGCGAAGGGGGTGCTTGAGGTAATTGCAGGCACGGCGCAAAAATACGGCATCAAGCCAGGCGACCGCGTAGCGCATCCGCTCTTTAACGGCCGATGAAACCGATCGCGAGCCGCCGCCTTGCTGGCAGCGCTTTAAGCGTGTATCGACATCGTTTCCTTGGACAATCGGGGTATAGCGCAGCCTGGTAGCGCGGCAGTTTTGGGTACTGCAGGTCGTTGGTTCGAATCCAGCTGCCCCGACCAAAAAATCAGCTAAACAATCAGTTTAAGAATCGGGTGTTCCTGAGCGGACTCAAAGGAGTATTCGAGCGTTGGTCGGCGGTATTCACAGCCACGGAACCACCGCGCCGGATGGCCGTTATTCCCTGATGAAACGTGACCCTTTTGACGCTGCCATCGATGACATCTTGACGACCGCCGGCGGTGACGCGCGCCGGGCCTTGCGGGCCGTTCTTGAAGAAAATGTGCAGCTGGAATTCGAGCTTCGAAATCTGTATGCCGCGTCAGAGCATGGCAAGCGCGCGGACACCAAGAAACCTTTGCATTAGCTCTGGCGGCAGCACCGCGTCCGTTGCATCGAGTAGTCATTCCGAAATGGGAGCGGCACAAAGAGATCGGCGTTAGCGTTAATTCTCAGCCGCCTAAAACAAAATCAGATGCGCCGGACCGACCGACGCACCTGATTTTGTCGTTGTGTTCGGATCGTGCGTGAAGATCACGCCGACCGAGTTGCTATCAGTACGGGCAGATGGTCCGGCCCCAGCGGTAGCTGAAATAGCAACCTCGGCCGCGGATAAAGACGCCGCGACCGCGGCCCCAGCCTCTGCCGCGGAAACCGCCGCCGCGAAAGCCGCCGCCTCGGAAACCACCGCCTCGACCCCGAGCCTGGGCTGACGTGGTCGATACGCCGACCAGGATGGCAGAGGTGCTGACGAAATAAACCAACACCAAAGCCATCGCTGCGATGCAGCGCGTAACGATATTGTAGCGTTTAGCCATTTTTAGGATCTCCCGGTCAATCCAGCCACCCAAACTTCGCGACTGCCTCGCTTATAGACGAGCAAGGTCTGCGTTCGGTTCAAGCGCGCGCTAACATTCGCATTTTATCAAGGTTCTTGCGGCCTTTTCGGACTTTATTGGGTAGACAAGGTAAGTCAAGTTACAGTCCGGTTAGCCACGGATTGCACGTTCGGCATCGTCCGCAACCGCGGCTTCCAACAATGATGCAATGCGCAATTTCGGCGAGAGCGCGACAAACTTACGGCAAGGACCACGGCAAGAACTTGGCTCGGCAACAATTCCCGGATTTTCCTGCGCTTAACGATTCCTTTCAAAAGAGTATCCATGCCCAAACAGCACGCCTACGTTCTCGGCCTCAATACCTACGACCACGATGTGAGTGCCTGCCTGCTGCGCGATGGTACTATCGCGTTTGCCATCGCCAAAGAGCGCATCACGCGCGAAAAGCACGCCACCGGCTTCTACAAGGAGGTGATCGACTATTGCCTCGATGCCGAAGGCATCACGCTGGATGACGTCGATCTGATCGTGCGCAATTGCTACATCCTCCCCGTGGCTGAAATGGAAGAACGGCTGGTCTATCAGGACATGCCGGGCTTCCTTCCCGAGCATGAGCGAGGTGAGGCTTCCAAACATCCGCTGTATCTGTCGCGCTCCGACAAGGTGGTGTCGATCTCCCACCATCTGGCGCACGCCTACAGCGCGTTCGCGGTGTCGCCGTTCGAACAAGGCGTTGTGATGATTGTCGATGGCGTCGGCAGCTATCAATCTGACGTCGTCGAACCCTATCCGCCGGCCGATGCCGCCACGCCGCTCGCCCGCGAGTCCGAGAGCTATTACAAATTCAGCGGCTCAAAGATCGAATGCCTGAAGAAAGTCTGGATGGAGCCCGACCGCGGCTTCCTGAGCGATGAATTCTACAACATGCCGGGATTGGGCGCGCTCTACAGCCGCGCCTCGACCTACATTTTCGGCGACTGGAACAAGTGCGGCGAGCTGATGGGGTTGGCGCCCTATGGCCGGCGCGAACAAGTCAAGCACCTGCTCGAGCTCAAAGACGGCACCTTGCATGTCCCGCATTGGACGACCGACTTCCGGCAGCCTTACGTGATGGACAGCGGCGGTTGGGAAGGCAGTCCGTCGATGCGGCATTGGGAGGATCTGGCCTGGCGGGTTCAGGACGACACCGAAAACGTGCTGCTTGAGCGCGCACGGTGGCTGCGCGAGACAACCGGCGCCAAAAATCTGTGTATCGCCGGCGGCGTCGCGCTGAACTGCGTCGCCAATGGCCGGGTGGTGCGGGAGTCCGGATTTGACAACGTCTGGATTCAACCGGCGGCCGGCGACGACGGCATTGCGATCGGCTGCGCCTATTACGGCTATCTCGAAATTCTGAAGCAGCGCCGCTCATTCGTCATGGATCACTCCTATGCCGGCAGGCGCTACACTGATCAGGATATCCATAACGCCACTCAAAAATTCCTCGTTCGGATCCAAACGTCGGCTGTGCGCAGCAACGATATTTGCCGCGACACCGCAAAACTGCTCGCCGAACAGCGGGTGATCGGCTGGTTTCAGGGCGGCTCCGAGTTCGGACCGCGTGCGCTCGGCAATCGCAGCCTGCTGGCGGACCCGCGCAAGGCCGAGATGAAGGATATCCTGAACAAGCGGGTCAAGCACCGCCAGGCTTTTCGGCCGTTCGCGCCGATCGTGCTCGCCGAACGGGCGAGGGAAGTGTTCGAAGGCGAGGAGGATTCGCCGTTCATGCTGATCGCCAAGCGCGTCCGCCCGGAGTGGCGGGACAGGATTCCGGCGATCGTCCATGTCGACGGAACGGCGCGCGTTCAAACCGTTCGTGAGCAAACCAATCCGGCCTTGTACCGCCTGCTCCGCGAGTTCGAGGCGCTGACCGGCGTTCCCGTGTTGATCAACACGTCATTCAACGTCAAGGGCGAACCGATCGTGGAGACGCCGCGCGATGCCGTCATCTGCTTCCTCACCACCGGAATCGACAATCTGATCCTGCACGACACGCTGATCTCGAAAAACGCGCTGCATAAAGTCGTCGGACCGCTGGTGGGCGTCTATACCGACGTCGCGACGATGGTCATGGCCAGCACCCGGCTGGCGTGATTTAGCCGGCCTTGGCCGCCGCCGGTTTGGGGAGCGGCTTGTCCTGCCTCTTCGACCAGGAGATGTAGTAAGCGACGATGGTCATGATCGCTATTCCCGTCACGCTGACGAAAATCTGCGCGAACAGCGAGCCCGAGCTCAACATCAGTTCGAAATGTCCGACGAAGGAAAGGAACACGCCGACGCAGAACACCGCCAGCGACTGCTGGCCGCAGACGATGACGGGATCGAACATCTTCCATTCCAGGGCCGGCCAGTCCTTGGGGATAAACCTGATGACCAAAATCACGATCACCGCGAAATGCAGGAAGCGATAGGGCGCGAGATTGGTCTTGTCGTTGGGATTGAAGGTTGCATACAGCCAATGCGGGAACAGCGCGCCGAAATCCGGGAATTTACCTGCCATCGTCATGACCAGCGCCAGGATGAGATAGGCGATGCAAAAGTACAGCGTGAAGCGTGCGTCGATAATCCAGCGTGCCTTCTTGGCCCCGCCGAGTGCGCACCAGGAGCCGAATACAAACAGCACCTGCCAGCAGAACGGGTTGAAGTACCACGTCCCGGCGGGATAGGCCGACAGGTTCCAGCCGAACTGCCGGGCCGCGAGCCACAGCGCAATCGAGGCGAGCATGGTGGGGCCGGGCTGGCGCAGCATAATCCACAGCACCGGCGGGAATAATCCCATCAGCGCGATGTAAAGCGGGAGCACGTCCAGATTGACCGGCTTGAATTTCAGCAGCAAGCCCTGACGCAGCGTCTCGATCGGATTGTCGACCAGCCCCGCTACGTTGAATTCGTTGATGATCTCCGGGTCGCTGAAACGCTGCGCGACATAACCGATCGAAACAATATAAATCACGAACAGGATGACGTGCGCGACGTAGAGTTGCCAGACCCGTTTGGTCAGACGGGTGGCGCCGACGAGGAAACCGCGCTCGATCATCATCCGGGCGTAGACAAAAGACGCGGTATATCCCGAAATGAAAACGAACAGATCCGCAGCGTCGCTGAAGCCGTAATTTCTCGTGGTGATCCAGTTCACGACGTTGTCGGGAATGTGATCCAGAAAAATCGCCCAATTGGCGACCCCGCGAAACAGGTCGAGCCGGAGATCGCGTCCTTTATCGGGCAGGGTTGCGTTGATTTTCATGGGGGCCGTTTCGAAGGGATGCTTTCGAGAAGATCGAGCAGGGGGAGGGGCCAGCCGCGCGAGGGTGAAGATTGTCACGGCGCAGTATAATGACTATACCGGTCCGGAAAATGTAACATTCAAGGGCTGGAATCACCGATCAATCCCTGAAAGGTATTTCTATCCTATCTTGACCGTTTCCACCACGCGCTTCAATGTCGCATTTTTTACAGGGCCCACTCATCCATGACCGCACGCATCTTTAAGCCGGCCAAAAACGCGATGCAATCGGGGACCGCCATAACCAAGGAATGGCAGCTCGACTACGAACCCGAGCAGCCGTCAGCGATCGAGCCCTTGATGGGTTGGACCAGCTCCGGGGACATGAAGCAGCAGCTCACCATTCGCTTCGACACCAAGGAGGAGGCTGTGGCCTATTGCGAGCGCAAGGGCATTCCCTATCAGGTCATCGAACCGAAGGAGCCGGAGCGCCGGCCGGCCGCCTACGCCGACAATTTCGCATTTCGGCGCGCCGAACCCTGGACCCATTGAGGGGTCGCAATCGCTGAACGCATATCGCGGCATTCCCCGCGGGATCGAAAGTTCTGGGTTGCCTAAGGCGGCGGCGCAATGACACCATGATGCCCGTGCCGGTTCTGCGGCGCCCAATAGATTGCTGAAGGTCATGCCGCTTCATTCCAGCACCGACCCCACCTCGTCCGATTTTGCCTGCAACGCCGAGGCGATGCGCGCGCTGGTCGCAGAACTCCGGCAAAAGCTCGATCAGGTGGCCGGCGGCGGCGGCAAGATATCGCGCGCCCGGCACACGTCGCGCGGCAAGATGCTGGCGCGCCAGCGCGTCGATCTCTTGATCGATCCGGGAACGGCATTTCTCGAATTGTCGCCGCTGGCGGCTTTCGGCCTTTATGGCGGCGACGTGCATTCCGCGAGCATCATCACTGGGGTCGGGCGGATATCGGGGCGCGAATGCGTCGTGGTCGCCAATGATGCGACGATCAAGGGCGGCACCTATTATCCGATGACGGTGAAGAAGCATCTTCGCGCGCAGGATATCGCGCGGCAGAACAATCTGCCTTGCGTCTATATGGTCGATTCCGGCGGCGCGTTCCTGCCGATGCAGGCCGAGATTTTCCCGGACGAGCGGCATTTCGGCCGCATCTTCTACAATCAGGCGCAAATGTCCGCGCAGGGCATTCCGCAGATTGCGATCGTGATGGGCTCCTGCACGGCCGGCGGGGCCTATGTTCCGGCGATGTCGGACGAAAGTATCATCGTGCGCAATCAGGGCACGATTTTTCTCGGCGGGCCGCCGCTGGTGAAAGCCGCCACCGGAGAAGTGGTCACGGCGGAAGAACTCGGCGGCGCCGATGTGCACTCGCGGCAATCCGGCGTCACCGATCACTATGCGCAGAACGACAGCCATGCGATCGGGATTGCACGGCGCATCGTCGCCACCCTGAAGCCGCCGCAACGGGTTGCCTTGAACATGCGCGAGCCGCGCGAGCCGCTGTTTGCGCCCGAGGAAATCTATGGCGTGGTCCCCGCCGACGGGCGCAAGCCGTACGACGTGCGCGATATCATCGCGCGCATGGTCGACGGTTCGGAGTTCGACGAATTCAAGAAGCTGTACGGCCAGACCCTGATCTGCGGGTTCGCCCATATCTGGGGATACCCGGTCGGCATCATCGCCAACAACGGCATCCTGTTCAGCGAAAGCGCGCTGAAGGGCGCGCATTTCATCGAACTGTGCTGCCAGCGCAATATCCCCCTGGTGTTCCTGCAGAACATCACCGGCTTCATGGTCGGCAAGAAATACGAAGCCGGCGGCATCGCGCGCGACGGCGCCAAGCTGGTGACGGCGGTCGCGACCGCGGGCGTGCCGAAATTCACCGTCGTGATCGGCGGCTCCTATGGCGCCGGCAATTACGGGATGTGCGGCCGCGCCTATAGTCCGCGCTTCCTCTGGATGTGGCCGAACGCCCGGATCTCGGTGATGGGCGGCGAACAGGCGGCGATGGTGCTGAGCCAGGTCCGTCGCGACAACATCGAGGCGAAGGGCGAGACATGGTCGGCAGCGGAGGACGACAAGTTCCGTGCGCCGATCCGGGCCCAATATGAGAGTCAGGGCAGTCCCTATTACGCCACCGCCCGGCTCTGGGATGACGGCGTGATCGATCCCGCCGATACGCGGCTGGTGCTCGGCCTCGGTCTTTCGGTCGCAACCAACGCGCCGATCGAGCCGACGCGCTTTGGCCTGTTCAGGATGTGATCATGGATCGCCCCAAACAGTACCGGCGATTTCGCACCCTGCTGATCGCCAATCGCGGCGAGATCGCCTGCCGCGTGATCCGCACTGCAAGGGCGATGGGCCTGCATACGGTTGCGGTTTATTCCGAGGCCGATCGCGGCGCGATGCATGTCGCCATGGCCGATGAGGCTATCCTGCTCGGACCGGCGCGGGCGCGCGATAGCTATCTCAATATCGCGCGGGTGATTGAAGTGGCGCGCCAGAGCGGCGCCGAGGCCGTGCATCCCGGCTACGGATTTTTGTCCGAGAGCGCCGAATTCGCGCAAGCCTGCGCAGACGCAGGCCTGGTATTCGTTGGCCCGACCGCGGCGATGATCACGGCGATGGGTTCGAAATCCGGCTCGAAAATGCTGATGGAGAAGGCAGGCGTGCCGTTGGTGCCGGGCTATCACGGTGAGGCCCAGGACGAGACGACGCTAAAAAAGGCCGCCGACAAAATCGGCTTTCCGGTGCTGGTCAAGGCGTCCGCGGGCGGCGGTGGCCGCGGCATGCGCATCGTGCGTTCGGCGAGCGAGCTTGCAGCCGCGATAACAAGCGCCAAGCGCGAGGCCGAGGCCGCCTTCGGCGACGATCGCATGCTGATCGAAAAATTTGTCGAAAATCCACGCCACATCGAGGTTCAGATCATCGGCGACAGCCACGGTAATCTGCTGTCGCTGTTCGAGCGCGAATGCACGTTGCAGCGGCGGCACCAGAAGGTGATCGAGGAGGCGCCGTCGCCGACGCTTGATGCCATCAAGCGCGAGGCGGTCTGTGCCGCCGCACGCAAGGCGGCTGCCGCGGTAAATTACGTCGGTGCCGGCACCATCGAGTTCGTTTCCAACGGCAAGGATGTCTTCTTCATCGAGATGAACACAAGACTGCAGGTCGAGCATCCCGTGACCGAGCTGATCACGGGCATCGATCTCGTGGAATGGCAGTTGCGGGTGGCGTTCGGCGAAAAACTTCCGCTGGCACAGGATCAGATCAGGTTAAACGGACATGCGATCGAGGCGCGGGTCTACGCCGAAAATCCGCACAAGAATTTCATGCCGTCGGTCGGTCGCATCAGAACCTGGCGCACGCCGGAACAAACCAACGGCCTGCGCATCGATGCCGGTTATCGCGAGGGCGATGCGGTCTCGCCGCACTACGACGCCATGCTGGCCAAGGTGATTGCGTGGGCGCCGACGCGCGACGCCGCGATCGAGAGGCTCAACCGCGGGCTTGAGGACACCGATGTTCGCGGCATCGTCACCAACATTGCCTTCCTGTCGGCGCTGGTGACGCACCCCGATGTGCGCGCCAATGCGATCGATACCGGCTTCATCGAACGTGAATTGAAGAACCTGACGCCGGCGCCTCGGCCGGCTGGCGATCTCGAGCTTTGCGCGGCGGTGGCGGCAATTCTCGGCGAAGAAGCGAAAGCCGCCCGCGCCGAGACGCATTCGCCATGGCGAACCTCGGGCTGGACGCCGGTGGGCCGGCGGCAACGGCGGTTCAGGCTCCGGCAGGCCCACGAGGCCGAGCAAGAGGTGAGCCTGCAATACGGCAACGGCCCCGCGATGCTGTCGATCGGCGAGCGCGAATTTGCCTTCACGTTCTCCTCCACGGACGATGGCGGGTTCGATCTTACGCTCGACGGCATGAAAACCCACATTGTCGCCGTGATTGAAGGCCGCGAACTATATCTGCGAACCCGCCAAGGCCGGTTCGACCTGCACTGGTTCGATCCGTTCGGCGGCGACGACGAGGAGCAGGTCGGCGAAGACAAGATCGTAGCCCCGCTCCCGGGTACCGTGGTGGCGTTGCTGGCGGAAGTGGGCGCAACGCTGGAGAAGGGCGCCCCGATCCTCACCCTTGAAGTGATGAAGATGGAGCAGACCCTGCGCGCACCATTCGCCGGCGTCCTGAAAGTGATTAAGTGCAAGGTCGGCGATATCGTGCAGGAGGGCGTCGAACTCGCCGAGATCGAGCCCACAGGTCAGTGAGACCAGCATGAGCGATTCCGTGCGCATCGTTGAGGTCGGCCCGCGCGACGGCCTGCAAAACGAAAAGTCGCCGGTCAGCGTCGCGGACCGCATTGCGTTCATCGAAGCGCTGGTCGACGCTGGGCTGCACACCGTCGAGGTCGGGGCCTTTGTCTCGCCGAAAGCGATCCCGCAGATGGTGAATTCGGATTCTGTGCTGCGCGGCGTCAACCATCATCCGGACAGCGAATTCCATGTGCTGGTGCCGAACGAGAAAGGCTACGACGCCGCGCTTGAGGCCGGCGCCAGGGTAATCGCGGTGTTTGCTTCAGCCTCTGAAGGCTTTTCGCGCGCCAATATCAATTGTTCCGTCGCCGAGTCAATCGAACGCTTCAAGCCTGTGGTCATCAGGGCCAAGGCCGACGGCGTCAGGGTGCGCGGCTATATCTCCTGCGTGCTCGGCTGCCCTTATGACGGCGAGGTGAAGCCGCGGGCGGTGGTGGATGTTGCCGAGGCGTTGTGGGCGCTCGGCTGCTACGAAGTCTCGCTCGGCGACACCATCGGCGTCGGCACCCCTGTCAAGGCGCGGCAGTTGCTGCGCGCCGTGGCTGGCGCGGTGCCGATGGCCCATCTCGCGATGCATTTTCACGACACCTACGGCCAGGCGCTGGCCAATCTCTACGCCGGGATGGAAGAGGGCTGCCGCGTGATCGATTCCGCGGCCGGCGGTCTCGGCGGCTGCCCCTACGCGCCCGGTGCTACCGGCAACGTCGCAACCGAGGATGTGGTCTACATGCTCGAGGGCATGGGCATCGCGACAGGGGTCGACATGCCAAAATTGGTGGCGGCCACCAACGAGGTCAGCAAACTGATCGGCCGGGCGTCAGCAAGCCGCGTGGCGGCGGCCATCAATGCGAAGCGGGCGGCGAAGTAGTCGCGAGATGTGAAGCGTCATCCAGAGTGCGAGCGCTTTTCGTGAGCCTCGAAGGATAGGCCACGTCATCGCCCTCGAGATGCGCGCGAAGAGCGCGTTTCTCAGGGTGACGGCTAACTCACCTCCCGCCGTCCGGTCCCATCACGAAATCTGGCAGATAGGTCGAAATCTCCGGCACGAGGCAGAGCACGACCACCGCCGCCATCATCAACAGCACGAACGGCAGCGTGCCCCAGATGACTTCGCTGAGCGGAATATCCGGCGCGACGTTGCGAATGACAAAAATATTCAAGCCGACCGGCGGGTGAATAAGTCCCATCTCCATCACGATGGTCATGACGACGCCGAACCAGATGATGTCGAAGTTGGCCGCGCGCAGCGGCGGCAGGATGATCGGGGCGGTCATCAGGATGATCGAAACCGGCGGCAGGAAGAAACCGAGCACGACTACCATGACGAGGATCGCGGCCAGCAATTCCCATCGCGGCAGGTGCATGGCGACAATCGACTCCGCGGCCGATTGCGAGATATGCAGATAGCTCATCACGTAAGTGTACAATAGCGACATGCCGATGATCATCATCAGCATGGTGGAATCGCGGATCGTCGATTTCAGGATCGGCGCCAGATCGGAAGGCCGCCACACGCTGTAGATCAGCGCGATCAGCATCAGCGCCAGCAGCCCGCCGAGGCCCGCGGTTTCCGAAGGCGTCGCGTAGCCGCCGTAGAGCGCAATCATTACCCCCGTCAACAACAAGACGAACGGCAGCACCCGCGGCAGCACGCTAAATCGCTCCGCCATGGTGAAATCGTCGCGCTTGAGGATGGCCGAAGTCACGCCGGTCTTTGCGTAAAGCAAGTTCGCCGCGGCATATTCTTTACGAAAGTGGATCACCGCGTAGGCGCCGAACAACGAAACCAGCAACAGGCCGGGTCCGATGCCGGCGAGGAACAAGCGCCCTAACGATTTTTCCGCAGCGACCGCAAACAGGATCATCGTGATCGAGGGCGGCAGCAGAATGCCGAGCGTACCGCCGGCGGCGATGATGCCGGCGGCGAAGCCGCCGGAATAACCGCGCTTGCGCATTTCGGGAATGCCGGCTGAGCCGATGGCGGAGCAGGTGGCGGGCGAGGAACCGGCCATCGCGGCGAACAACGCGCAGGCAAACACGTTGGCGACGCCAAGCCCGCCGGGCACGCGGTGCAGCCAGGCGTGCAGCGCCGAATACAAATCCTGCCCCGCGCGGGATTTGCCGATCGCAGCACCCTTCAGGATGAACAGCGGGATCGACAACAGCGTGATCGAGGCCATTTCCTCGTAGACATTCTGGGTCACGGTATCGAGCGAGGCCGAGGGCATATAGATGCCCATGAACACCACCGCGACCGCGCCGAGCGCGAACGCGATCGGCATCCCCGAAAACATCGCAAACAGGGTCGCGAGGCCGTAACTGATGCCAATTCCAAGTACGGTCATCGGCGCGCCACACCGCTGAGTGGAATCGCGATCTGCAGCAAGATCTGCACGCAGAGTAACGTCATGCCCGAGGCCATCAGCACGTAGGGGATCGCCAGTGGCGGCGACCACATCGAATTCGAAACCTGGCCGTCGACCCACGCTTCATGCGCCAGCGTCCAGGATTTCCAGGCAAAAAATGCGCAGAACAGGAAACTTGCGACATCGACGAGCCATAGCCGGATACGGTTGACCATCGGCGACAGCAGCCCGACGAACGCCTCGATGCCGATATGGCCGCGTTGTCCCTGCACATAGGCCGAGGTCATGAAGGTGGCGCCGACCAGCAGGAATACCGCAGCCTCGTCCTGCCAATAATTCGGGCTGTGAAACAGCGCGCGGCCCAGCACGCTGTAACTGAGAATGACGCAGGCCGCGATCAGCGCGACGGCCGCAATGACGACAATGGTGTTGTTGCAGAAAGCAAGCCCGCGCGCGAACGCCGCCACGAGCCCGGTGGTCGCAGCGGCGTTCGAATGGTCATTTTGATCCCTGAGCGGGCCATGCATCATGCGGAGACGTCGGACGCTAGCTTCAACAGGTTGGCCGCGGTAGCGGTTTTCGCGCTGTAGTCCTTCCACGCGGTGTCCCGGGCAATGTCGCGCCACTTGCCGACCGTGGCCGCATCGAGCACGCTGACCTTGGCGCCTGCCTTTTCGTAGACCTTGGCGACTTCGACATCGTCGTCCTGCGCGCCCTTCTTGCCGAACGCTTCGAGTTCGGTGCCGACGGCGCGAATGATGTCCTGGTGATTTTTCGGCAAGCCGTCGAAAATCGACTTCGACATCAAAACCGGCTCCAGCATGAACCAGTACGAAGCGCCGGCGCCTGATGTCAGGGATTTGGCGACCTCCTCGAGCCGGAACGAAATCAGGCTGGTGGAGGAGGTGATGCCGGCATCGCAGGCACCGGTCTGCATCGCCGCGTAGAGTTCGTTGGACGGTACCGACAGCACGGCTGCGCCCGCGGTCTGCAGCACCATGTCCATTTCGCGCGAGCCGCCGCGGACCTTCAGGCCCTTGGCATCTTCCGGGGCGACGATGGGCCGCGAACGGCTGGCGACGCCACCGGCCTGCCACACCCAGGTGAGGATGATGATGCCCTTGTCGGCCAGGAAATCCGTCAGCGCCTTGCCGACCGGCTGGCTCTTCCAGCGCAGGCCCTGATCGTAGGTCGAGACCAGACCGGGCATCAGGCCGATATTGGTCTCCGGCAATTCGCCGCCGGCGTAGGGAAGGGGATACAGGCTGATATCGAGCGCGCCTTTGCGCATCGCCGAGAATTGCGCGTTGGTCTTGATCAGCGAGGAATTCGGATAGACTTCGGCGGCGATCTCGCCGCCGCTGCGTTTTGCCACCTCAGCGGCGAATACCCTGCATAACCGGTCGCGGAAATCGCCCTTGTCGATGGTGCCGCCGGGAAACTGGTGCGAGATTTTCAACGTGGTTGCGGCGTGGGCTGTCCCGGTCCCAAATCGCAAAATGGCGGGTGCGGCAAGCGCGGATGCGAGGACGTGGCGGCGTGTCAGCATGGGTATCTCCCTTGAGCTATTTTATTTGGAATGTTCGGGTGGGCCTTGCGGCATATTAGCCCGTCTTGGCGGGAATTTTCTCTAGTCTGATAGTTCGAGGCCGAGCTTGTAGCAAATCCGGTCTTATTGCGGTGCACACTTGCTCGAAGATGCGACCGAAAAAGACGGACAACGCGTGTTCTAACAGGCCTCCATTGCGAACTCCGAGGCGCTCCGAAAAAGCCGTTCTCGGAAAAATCTTCACGCAGGCGGTAACAAACGAGGCCGCGGCACCGTCGTGAACAGGAGCGGCATCAGTCGCTTTCAAAATCGGTTTCCAAAGGAAAGACCAGCCAATGACCATCAGCACCCGCATCGCACTCGGAGTATCTGCCGCCGTTGTTTCGCTCAGCCTGGCGCTTGCGCCTGCCGCCTTCGCCCAGGACAAGATGGGCAAGGACGACGGCATGAAGAAAGACACCATGTCGAAGGACACCATGAAGAAGGACACCATGTCCAAGGACGGCATGAAGAAGGATGACGGCATGAAAAAGGCCGATGGCATGAAGAAAGACGACGGCATGAAGAAGTAATAGCCGCGCCGCTTCGTCGTCCCGCAGGCTCGCCTCAATTGGGGCGGGCCTGTGATATCAGAGCGTCACACCGGCCCGAAGCCGGCGGCAGCTACTTTCGCTTCTTGCGGGCGGCGTAGCGCGCGTCGCGCGCAGCCTTGCGTTCGGCTTCAAGCGCCAATTCTTTTGCCGCGGCCTCTTCCTTTTGGCGCGCGAACTGGATAGCGGCCTGCTCGGCTGCCTCGGCCTCGCGGCGCTTCTTCTCGGCCTTGGCCGCGTCGCGCGCCAGTTTGGCCTTGGCCCGGTCGGCGGCCTGCGCCTCGCGCTCGGCCTGCCGCTGCATCACCGCAGGGTCATCGAGACCCGGCTTGGCGCGAAACTTGTTCAGGAGGTTCTGCCTGGCTTGCTGCGCCGCCTTCTGCCGGTCCGCGAAGCTAGGTTCCTTGAATCCACTCATTGATCGGCCTTGTCGCTTTCATTGTTGGTGGTGAGACGATGGGGTCTGGCGCGCGCCGGATGCGGAAGGTGTCCCCACGATCAGCAGCGGTGTACAGCCGCTCGCGCCCGGACGCCATCAAATATCCGCTGGCTGGCGCAATGTCGCGCGAAAACTGAGGCTTCGGTCGTGCCGGCACCGCGATACCTGCGGCCGGAACACACGATTCAGGCTCACCAAAGAGCGATCGAGCGCGCCATAGGTCTGGGTTGGCGCGGAGGATGCGAGGCTGTGACAGGCCGGTTAGAGCCAGCCGGCGCCCAGGTCCATACCGAGAGTCGCCAAGCAGAGCGAAGCAACCAAACCAAGACAGCAGAATCCCACGATTGTCTTAAGCGAACGATCGTCGACCCGCACAACCGAACCCATAGAAACCATCGAAATGGTCGTCATCCCCAACTCCCCGAAGGTCAGCCCCGAAATGCATCGGGCCTGGGAGGTTGTAGGGTTTAAATGTTTATGGGCGATTGCCACGCATCGTTAATCAAACGGTAACACTTCGCGATCATCGGGCGCCGGTGGCAAGTTTGACGATGACAGGCGAGGGCGATGCTCCAATTCGGAAGGCCCGCGGCAAATCGCGGACGATCCTCCGTCATTTTCGGTCATTAAGGAACGTCAGCAAATCCTCGATCATGAAGTAGCCGGTCAGGTACACGATGGTACCGACAATCATCAGCGCGAACGTAAGCCCCACCCATAGCGGCGCCGACTCTCGAGGTTGCATCGTTGGTCCCCCAAAACCCAGCCACATCCAAGCGTGAACGTGGACGGAGGGCAAGGACGATTGCGACCGGCGGCCTATTTCTTGGTCTGCAGCCCCAGCTCCGCAAGCCTGCCGCGAAGGGCCTGTCCCGCGAGCTTGTCCTTGGCTTTTTCGTCGACCAACAAATTGATGAAAGCCAGCCGCTTTGGCTCATCGTCCGCTTCGGCCAATAATCTGCGATAGCGATCAAAATCGAATCCAGCGTCGTCTGACTTACTCATAGCCCGCGCCCTACCCTCACCGGTCCACCAATCATTGTTTCGCAACCCGCGTGAGCATGCAAGGCCCGGCACATCTGGTTTGCGCTGTGCAGCATACGGAGCCGCGATTTTCCGATGAGGGATTGCGTCCCGGCCGGCGCGCCGCTGCCGCAAAAACGGGCAAGGGCGACGAATAGAAATCAGCGATGTGAAGCAGGTCACACTCAAAACCCGCAAGATTGGCTATCACGGTGCCAGCTTGGTTATGGGAGACATCGATGCCATCATCGGAGGGGCAAAGCGGAGGGAGCCGCGGCATTAATTGGCCAGGAATCCTTGCGACCTTGCTGGTGCAGGTTCTTGTCTTGATCGCCTTGTCGGTCGCAGCGGTCACCTATGTCAATTGGTCTTCGGAAGCCGCTCTTGCTGAATTTGTCGGCGCCCTCAAACCATCGGTGTCCGATCTCTCGCGCCGGTTTTCCAGCCCGATCCGGCCCGTCAAGGGCCGAACCTGCACGCGCAGAGCGTGATGGAAGCCGGGCGCTTGCTGCCCGGCCGCGGTAATGCCCAGCCGTGAACACCCCGCAAATCGCGCCAGGCGATCCCTGGCGCGCCGATAGCGGGCGCCAGGATTATTCGCTCTGAAAGTGCGCGCTGCAAAATGGGCGTAATCATCTGGCCCGCTCTTGACCGGCGCTTGGGTGGTTAAGGCTGCGGCCGGCAGGCGTCAGACCAGGCCAGCAGAAGGACGATCAGATGCACATCAACGAAGACGCCGTGAGCTCTGCTGCATTCTCACTCGCCAAGGTTTTGGTGGCTGAATTGGTGCGGAAGGGAATTTTCGACCGGGAAGAGCTGATTTCGGCGATCTCCAGCCAAACAGAAGAGCTCCGAAAGATTGCGACAGCGACCAATGAAGATGCCGCGACATTACTGACGGTGTATTGCGAGGAGCTCTGACGGTCTGAAATTGTGTGAGGGTGTATCGCCAGGACTTTTTGATGCACGTTCCGCAGACCCGCCAGGTCCTCCGTCTCAAGGGGGCCGCCGCTGAAGTCAAAGGTGTTCTACGATGGATGACCCCGAACAAGGCCAAAACCGGCGTCCCGCGATTGCAGGACTTGGGATTGCGGCCGTCTTGCTGGTGGTCGGCTTGTGGTTGGCGCACGAGCTGACGGCGACCAGCAAAATGCAGGATTGCCTGATGTCGGGACGCACCAATTGCAACGTGATCGAGCCGGCCGCTAAATGACGATGAGGAGCCGAGGGCGCTGAGGCGGCCTAGCCGAACGATCTTGCGATTTGAGAAAACATTGCGGTTACCGCTCTGGAGTACCGAGCGTCGTTATAATGCTCATCCACAAAATTGAGTATGAGGAGAGCAACCACCGCGGCCGTTACAACTCTCATGGCTGTATTTTTGCGCCGATCATTTAATCATTTCTAAACAGGGTAGAGCGGGGGCCCGGAGGGTAATTCTGAGCCGCACCCAATCCCTCTAAAGGTTGCCCGGCGGCTCCTTCACCGAAAATAATGGCTAAGCCGGACGGCAAAATTGATCTTCATCAGGCGCCGCGGCCAGCGCCCGAGCGCTTCTAGCGCGCTGGTTCACCATCGGCAGCGCCCTTCCTGAGCGAAGGGTGACAGTTCATTCCGGAGACATGGGTTACAACGATTGCGGCCTGGAGGGGCTGACTGATCGGTCGCGATGACCCTACCGGAAGGCGAGGATTCGTTCCGGGCGAGGATGCCGACGTGAGCGTGCATCGGAGGTCCCGCGATCTGCTGCATTGCCCTTCCGCAATGCGGTGATATCTATTAGTGAAAGACGTGATGCGAGATGGACTGCCACATGCTCCTAACGCCATCTGTCATTTTGCCACTGTTGTAATTTTGGTCCCAAAGATAGAGGGCCGCGAGAACGATGAGCGAGGCGACGAAGTTTCGCATTCACTTCTCCTTCGCGTTTGGGCGTTCGTTTAATACTCGACCTGGATTTCCTGTGAGCGCCGATAGAACCCTTCGACCCAGCCGGCCACAGCTCCTGTCGCGAGCCCGGGCTCCGCGCTGAACCTTAACGGAAACACCGCCTTTACGCCCTTCCCAAGGGCCGAATAGAAGGCTTGTCGCACATCAGCCGGTACACCAAACATCCCTCCCCAGAAGCGGAAGCAGCGTTCGCCAACAAACATGTGTGGCGATAGTACTCCAAGGTCCGCTTCGTGGAAGGCTGGGGTTATGAATCCCCGCAGGCGACTTCCATCCCGCAACTCAAACGCCGCCCGCACGAGGAACATGCCATCGGCCTGGCTCACCGGCAATGCGCCGGTAAAGGGTCGAAAGGTCTCTTCGTCGATTGCGTCGTACCAGGGTTGTCCATCATCGACCCCGTGGCAGCTAACCCATACCGGATGCCGGTCGAAGTCGGCCGGATAGAGATCTCCGAACTGCTTCAGCTCTGGCATGGTGAGGGCCTATTTCCTCTTCTTCAGCCCCAACGGGTTTTTGCGTTATAATGCAGACGCGTGAAGATTCCAGGAGGGGCCCGCCGAACAGAATTGAGGCTTCATGCGAAGCGTCCCTGTATTAGCAGCATGTGCATTGCTCGTCTCGTGTTCGCCAGAACCTGATATGACGAGCTCAACAAACTCGTGCGCCGCGAAGCTCTACAGCACATACAACGCAAAGGACTTCAATCAGTGCGTCGATGTATGCATCAACTGTAATCGCGGTACGACTACCACTTGCTCAACGTCGTGCACGTTGAAGGGCGCGCGCTAGTGGGGCGACCTTTGGGCCAGGCCACCGGGCGAGTTTTTCTCCTTATGTCTGGGTGCATCCGGACGAGGAACGGTAAATTTCGCTATGCAGGCGGCCATCGAAGGGCGGTACCACCTGGTTTGAATAATTAGCCTTCGCGCGGTAGGATCGCCCGTCATGCCTATCCTCCGTTGGCTCATCGCATTGGTGTTCGCGTTGCTCGTGACCCTGGGACTGGCCGCCGGCATTGCTGTTGGTATCCAGGCGCTATTGCCCTTGATGATGACCGGATGGATTGACGACCGATCGCTCAAGCCCCTCAGCCTCACGACCATCGTATTCTCGCTCCTCGCGCTGACGATGTTGGCAGTCCGCGAGTATCGTCGGCGGCGAGCTGACAAATCCGGCTGAGAGAGTAGTGGCCGCGCCAGCTCTGCCCGTGCCTTGGCTTGGGGTGTTGCGTCGGCGACCGAACAGACAATCTTTTGAAGGCCGAGATATGCTTTTGCGCGCGATTAGGCGTCAAGCCGCGCGCGATTAGGCGTCGAGCAAAGTCAGGAAACGGCGCGCGTCTCAGAATGTGGCTGACATCACCCGGCCCGCAACCAGGGGTGAGCCATGGACCGCAAAGCAGCGTGTATAGCTCAAGCCTCAGTGTGTCGTGAAAAGGCGCGGACTGATCCCGAGCGCCAGGAATACTGGATCGATGAATCGATCAGGTGGCTGGAGCGTGCCATAGAGCGCCCGGGCGACATCGCAGTTTCTTACGAGGTTAAGGACGGACGCCTTGTCACAACGGACGCGCAGCAAAGGGGGATGACGTAAGGCCGCGCAGGTTGAGGCCTACTTTACCTGGTTGATGGATCGCCTCGGCGTCGCAGCATCCAAGATAAAGGAGACAGCCATGATCATAGGAAGTTTTGATGCTCGGACCCTGGCCAACATGGAAGTCGCCCTCGAACGGGCATGTCAGGTCCTTGCGAACGGCAGCGAGCAGCATGTGGCACGGCGGCACATCGCCAGCAAAATCCTCGAATGCGCCGAGAGTGGCGATAAAACGCTGGGGGGCCTGACGAAAGCCGGACGTGCCGCCGCGAGCGAACTCTGTGCGACGCATGGTGCTTGACGACAGTCTCGCGGCAGGCCGGCGACTCACACGAAGTCATCCCCAGGGCGTTTTGGGATCAATTCGCTTCCTGGTTGGTGCTACTACTAGCCGGTATGTTGGAACCCAAGCCGTATTCCAGCTTTCCAAGGTCGCTCCGCACATCAGGCATTCAAAGCTGCCTATCTCGCGACTCTCAGCCGCCGCCTCGGTACGAAGGTAAATCGCGCCGCATTTACAAGCCCTGTGAACGCCTTCCATCATCCAAGTATATGCGCCGGAAGGCGTTAAGTTTCGTAAAGACTTGGCGTCATCCGGACGATGAGAGGTGAGGCCGCCGGTTCATTTCCTGCAGGCATTACTTCCGGCAGGCATTACTTGGAGCAATGGGCCATCGCGCGTTGGCGCAAGGACCTTCGCTGATTTTGATTTCCCGCGTCTTTAGTGGACCCACTGGCTCAAATTGGCGATCGTCGATGCGAAGGGGGCCATGAGGGCGCAGGCGAAACCCACCACCAACAAGCCTGCAGTCGTTACCGAGACCAGGTCAATTGACCTTGGGTGCTCGCGTCCGCAGATCAAGTCGAAGTGTCTGGAGCGGCTTTCGTCCCGATATGTCTGAAGGCGCATGGCGGCCCTCCTCGTGCGTGTTGGCCTTCATTCAATCCGCTATTGCCAAAATAGTTCCTCGTGCACGCGCGAGATCACGCCTGACGAGCGGGTGCATCCGGACCATGAGAGGTGAGGTAGGGGGACGGGCGGGAGCCTGATATTGACGCGCCTGGCCTTGGCAGCACGGCCACGATCAACCAAGAGGCATGGGCATTTGGCAATAGCTGCGATCGTGAGCAAGGCACCACGCGGCGTTTCCGGGAAGAGCCGAAGCCGGTATCGATCTGCAACGTGAGGCCGATACCGGGCGCGGAGTGGAAGGTGGAATGAGCTAGATACCGCGTTGCAGCATCTGATCGAAGCCCGCCGGTTCACGCCGGCGGGCTTTTTAATCCGTGGAAGGGCGGGACCGCCGGCTTTTGCCCTAACGGAACCGACGGCCCCTGTGGTGCATTTGAAATCGTCGTGGGTGATACGACTCACGCCCGATCCCACGTTGATCGCCTTTAGGAAAGGGGAGGAAACGCAATGAAAAGGACTGCGCGTGCTCTAGCAACGGCCGCCACACTCGGGCTCATCGGGGGGCTGGCTCCCCCGGCATACGCTTGGGATGGCTATTATGGCAATGGGCCGGCCTATTACGGTGACCTCGCATACGACGGCTATTTCGCTTATGAATATCCTGTCTACACTGGCGGCGACGTGACGGCGACCGCTGTCGATATGATCAACTCTCGCTTTCGACACCGGCGAGTTGTTGGACCGGGAGTTGTCTACCATCGCGGCGAGTATCCGCGCATCCGAACTAACTGGTGATCTGATCCACAGCACAAAGACACAGAGCTAAAGACACAGAGCTAAAGACACAGAGCTAAAGAGCAAACGCTGAAAGACGGGCCCGCCGATTCACGTCGGCGGGCCTTTCCTTTCAATGACGCCAGCCAATCAAATCCTTAAGAAAAAATTTACCATAGTCTGACAGTTTCGATTTAGGAGCAAAGTTTAGAGGCGAA
>Ga0207657_10001248_pt1 | contig 27180 bp, 26 predicted proteins | sample KBSC33metaG_FD_184316 | JGI IMG/M metagenome (GOLD analysis project Ga0207657, IMG submission 184316) | Corn rhizosphere microbial communities from Kellogg Biological Station, Michigan, USA - KBS C3-3 metaG (SPAdes) (version 2) | ecosystem: Host-associated > Plants > Roots > Rhizosphere > Soil ... | reverse complement strand
ATCGGCGCCGACCAGCCCGGCTCGGTCCATCGCGAACCTGACGGGCAGGTTCTGGATCGCGACATCGTGCACCACCTGGTCGTAGGCGCGCTGGAGGAAGGTCGAATAGATGGTCGCGAAAGGCTTGTAGCCCTGCGCCGCCAGGCCGGCGGCGAAGGTCACCGCGTGCTGCTCGGCGATGCCCACGTCGAACACGCGGTCCGGAAACTGCTGCTCGACCTTGTCGAGCCCGGTGCCGGACGGCATCGCGGCGGTGATCGCCACGACTTTTTCGTCGCGCGCCATTTCATGCCCGAGCGCCTTGGCGAACACGCTGGTGTAGCTCGGCGCGCCCGCGGCCGACTTGGCCTGGACGCCCGAGACTACGTCGAATTTGACGACGCCGTGATATTTGTCGGCGGCATTCTCCGCGGGCGCGTAGCCCTTGCCCTTCTTGGTGACGACATGGACCAGCATCGGGCCGACTTCCGCGTCGCGGACGTTCTCGAGCACGTCGACCAAAGCCTCGACATTATGGCCGTCGACCGGCCCGACATAATAAAAGCCGAGCTCGTCGAAGAGGGTACCGCCGGTGAACATGCCGCGGGCATATTCTTCCATCCGCCGCATCGACCGGTGCACCGGGTCCGGCATGGCGCGGGCGAGCTTTTGGGCCAGCTTGCGGGGCGTCAGATACTTGCCCGAGCTCACCAGCCGCGCGAGCGCGTTGCGCAAGCTTCCGACCGGCGGCGCGATCGACATGTCATTGTCGTTGAGGATGACCACCAGCCGGTTCCCAGCGGCGGCAGCGTTGTTCATGGCCTCATAAGCCATGCCCGCGCTGAGCGCGCCATCGCCGATCACCGCGACTGCCTTGCCGGGCGATCCCGACAGCTTGTTGGCGATCGCGAAGCCGAGCGCGGCGGAGATCGAGGTCGAGCTGTGCGCCGCTCCGAACGGGTCGTACTCGCTCTCGCTGCGCTTGGTGAAGCCGCTCAAGCCTCCACCCTGCCGGAGCGTGCGGATGCGATCCCGCCGGCCCGTAATGATCTTGTGCGGATAGGCCTGGTGGCCGACGTCCCAGACCAATTTGTCGGCGGGCGTGTCGAACACATAATGGAGCGCGACGGTCAGCTCTACGACGCCGAGCCCGGCCCCGAGATGGCCGCCGGTAACCGACACGGCCGAAATCATCTCCTGGCGAAGCTCGTCGGCGAACTGCGGCAGCTGGTCCTTGGCAAGCGCGCGCAGGTCGGCGGGAAACTCGACCTTGTCGAGCAGCGGGGTCACGGGACGGTCACTCATCGTGGCGGGCCTTACGCGGATAGCCTCGGCCTGTCACCAATCTGACCGGCACCGACGGCAAGCGCGCGGCGATTTCAGCGATTGCTCAGATGTTGCTCAGGATCGGGCACAGTCTCCGCAGGTGCCGCGCACTTCAATCACCGGGCGCGGGGCGGAAAAGCCGGCGCTCTTGGCCGCTTCGCGAACGCCGCTGGTCAACTTGTCGTCGTCGATGTGCACCGCCTGCCCGCAAGTGTCGCAGATCAGGAAGATGCAATCGTGCAGACATGCCGGGTGCTGGTTGGCGATATACGCATTGGCGCTTTCCACCCGCCGCGCGAGGTTGGCGCCGACGAACAGGTCAAGGATGCGGTAGACGCTGTTGGCGGCGACGCGGCGGTCCTGCGCTTTCGAGACTTCTTCGGCGACGTCATAGGCGCTTGCCGGCTTGTCGAAGCTGGCGAGCGCCTCGAACACGGCCGCGCGCATGTCGGTCCACTGCTCGCCCTCCTTGGTCAGCCGCTCGCGCGCCGCCTGTTTGAGCGAATCGCCGTGGTGGATTCTGTGCTCGTGTTCAGCCATGTCCTGCCTTCGACCTAGACCGCGCGCGCGGCCGCGACAAGAATTCAGAATTCGTGCTCACTGGCCATGACGTTCAGCCGGTGGCCGAGCGCGAGAATGAGCACCCCCGCGACCGTGTAGATCGGCTCGTGGCCGCCCTCCGGCAGCCGTAGCGCTCCGGCCATCACGCCCAAGCCGAGCGCGCCGACGGCGCTCGGAAGCATGAAGCCATGCTCGCGGATTCCACGGCCAAGCGCGAACGCGCCGATGAGCATCGCGAGCGTCAGTCCCACTTCGTGAACGACGGGCCGTCCGAGGAAGCCGCCGGCCGACGCGAGCAGGCCGATCAGGACCGCGGTCGCGACGCAATGCACCAGGCACAGCCCCGACAACCCCATCGCAAGTCGATCGAGACGATTGGTGGAGATCGCCAGCTGGCCCATGACGAGCGCGCATATAGGCCGCTTGCCGCGAAGTTACAACATAACACGTCGGAATGCGGCCGCTCATCCCTTGCCCTTGACTCGTTCGGCATCGCATAGGCGGCGCACCATGGATTCTCTCGTGACCAGCGCCGATGTCCGCTCGACCGCCCGGCCGCTCGGCCTTTCCAACCTGCTGCTGTTTGTCGCCGGGCTCGTTTTCGCGATGGTGGTGATCGGCGGCATCACGCGGCTGACCGAAAGCGGCCTCTCGATAACCGAATGGAACGTCGTGTCGGGCGTCGTGCCGCCGCTGACCCATTCCGATTGGGTCCACGAGTTCGAGCTCTACAAGCAAACGCCGCAATTTCGCGAAGTCGCCGGGCCGGCCGGGATGACGCTCGCCGGGTTCAAGTTCATCTTCTTCTGGGAGTGGGCGCACCGGTTCCTCGGGCGCGTGCTTGGGCTCGTGTTCTTCGTCGGAGTCGCGTGGTTCGCATTCCGCCGGGCGATTCCGCGCGGCTTCGCGTGGCGGCTCGCCGCCTTGTTCGTCCTTGGCGGCCTCCAGGGCGCGGTCGGCTGGTTCATGGTCATGTCGGGCCTCGAAGGGCGAACCGAAGTCAGCCCGTATCGCCTCTCGGCGCACTTGCTGTTCGCCCTGTTCCTTTTCGGCGCGTTGATCTGGACCGCGCTCGACTTGCGTCAGGTCGAGCGCGACCCGGACGCGAAGCCGGCGCGGCTAACCGGCTGGGGCATCTTCGCCCTCGCGACCTTGTTCATCCAGCTGATGCTCGGCGCCTGGGTCGCCGGGTTCCGCGCCGGCTATGTCTCGAACACCTGGCCGGACATGGGCGGCCACTTCGTGCCGGAGGGCATCGACTGGTCGCATGGCGCGTGGTTCGCCATGACCCACGACCTGTTCCTGCTCCACTTCCTCCATCGCTGGTGGGCGTGGGTCGTGGTCGTGGTGCTGGTCATCTTCACCCGCAAGATCCGCAAGCTCGAGGGCGCTCGCCCGGCCTCGGTCGCGATCCATTCCGCGTTCGGAACGCAGATCATCCTCGGCATTCTCACGGTCCTAACCGGAATCGCGATCTGGCTGGCGGTGCTCCACCAGGCGACCGGCGCCTTGCTCGTCGCGGCGACGGTCTGGGGCGCGCATGAGCTCGGGCGGAGGCGCAGCCAAGCATGAGCGTCGTCTCGGTCTATGCGGTGTTCGCGAACGCCGACGAGGCCGAACGGATCGGCCGGACGGTGGTCGAGGAGCGGCTCGCCGCCTGCGTCAACATTTTCGCGGCGGTCCGCTCGATCTACCGCTGGCAAGGGGCGGTCGAAACGAACGACGAAGTCGCGGCGATCCTCAAGACGACCGATGCCAGGGCCGACGCGCTGATCGTCCGCATCGCCGCGCTGCACAGCTACAAAGTCCCGTGCATCGCCACCTCGGCAATCGGCAAGATCCTCGCAGCCTACGCCGACTGGGTCGAAGAGAGCATAGCCTGACCCAAACTACCGCACGAAAAACCATGTTGTTTCAGTATAGTTAGAAACAGTCTCCTAACCCATGTTAAATACTTTCCCCCGACCGCGTGATAGGTGTCAGCGCTCATCTGGGGGTTCATCGCACGTGCCTACGTACCGGCTCTACCGGCTCGACGGAGCCGGCAAGATCGCAAGCGCGGACTGGATCGAAGCCGAGGCGGACGCGGAGGCGATCCGGCTCGCGCGCGCGCAGGCCGGGCTGGGCCATTTCGAGCTGTGGGAACGCAAGCGCCTCGTCAGCGCGCCGCCCGAAAACTCCTAGCGCCGCTCAGCTGCCGTTGGCGTTGCCGAGCTTGTAGGGCACTTCGTCGAGCTTGTGGCGAAGCGCCTCGATGCTGGCCCCATCCCGGTCGTTCGCGGAATATTTGGACTCGAGCTCGACCTCTTCCGGAGTCTGCTCGCGGAAATAGGTGATCGTCAGGCGCCGCCCGAACACCTCGTCGCCACGGATCTTGAGCTCCGCCTGGTGGTCCGCCGGAAGATTGTCGCGAATGGTCTCGAGATAGCGGATGAGGTCCTCGAGCGAGGTATATTCGCTGATGTCGATGAAATCCTTGACGCGTCTCGGCACTGCTGCGCTCTCCGGCGGGATTGGGGACAGGGCGCATTTCGGAGCCTCTCGCGACTCCATGCGCCGATGCGCGCGGAACTAGGCCGCATGCCCCCATGAGGCAACGCCGCTCGCCATCAATTTCTCCGTGAAACCTGAAACTTGCGCCGCCGAACGCCTCAACTCGTCCCATTGGCGGGCGGCAGCGGCATGCTGAGCTCGAACTCGAGTCCATGCGGCGGAAAGTCCATCCGCGTCTCTCCCTGCACGTCGTACGGCAGCGAGCGCAGAAGTAGTTCGGTCCCGAACCCTTCTCGCCGCGGAGCGCCATCGAGCTCGACGCCGCTCTCCTTCCAGCTCAGCACCAGCCGATTGCCGCCACCGTCCGGCTCCGTCCGCCAGCGGATCGCGATCCGGCCCCGGCCCTTCGACAGCGCCCCGTGCTTGACCGCGTTGGTCGCGAGCTCGTGGATGGCGAGGCTGAGCCGCTCCGCCGTCTTCGGCGCCAGCGAGATCTCGGGTCCCTCGACGTGGATTTGCTCGCCGTCGCGCGCGGCGTGCGCAATGAGCTCGTCGTCGATCAGGGACGCGAGATCGACCTTGGCGCCGACGCCGCGGGTCAGGACCGCCTGGACTCGCGAGAAGGCATCGAGACGGCCCTGGAAGTGGGCAAGCATGTCCTCGGCCGTCGTGCTGTTCTCCGCCGTCCTGCGCGCAATCGACCGCACAATTGCCAGCGTGTTGCGCACGCGGTGCTGGAGCTCGGCGAGGAGCAGCCGTTGATGCTCTTGGGCATGCTTGAGCGACGTGATGTCACTGCCAATGCCACCGATCCTCACGACCTTGCCGTTTTCGTCTCGGATCGGGAAGTCGGTGTTTCGAAGCCACCGCATGTCGCCGTCGGCGGGCCGGCGGATGCGGTATTCGAATGCGCGCCGTTCGCCGCGCCTGACCCGCCGGATGTTGTCGAGCGCATGCTGGCGATCCTCTGGCAGGATCAACTCGGCCCAGTTGCGCAGGTTATCATTCTTGAGCGCGTCTTCGCGGCTGACGCCGTATATGGGCTCGAAGCCGCGCGAGAGATACGTCCAGCACAGGCTCTCGGCGTCCCGCATCCAGATGACGTCCGACGAGGCGTCGCTGAACTCGCGGAACCGCTCGTCGCTTTCGCGCAGCGTGTCGCCGGCGCGCTTCACGGCGTCGATGTCGTGGATGATGCACACGGCGCCCGTGACCTTGCCATTGCCGTTTGTCAGCGGAACCGCCGCAACGCTGGTCCAGATTTTCCTGCCGTCGTCGTCCGTGTAGAGGAACTCCATCGCCGGATCGACATGCTCGCCGCGGAGCGCGCGCGCCGCGGGATATTGCATCGGCTCGATCAGCTTGCCCTCGCCGTCCCAGCTGCGCCATCGCGAGCCCCGGTCCGCGTTGCGCGACGGAACCATGCGATCGGGCACGAAGCGCGCCCATTCCGGGTTGGAAAGCACGACATTTCCGCTCGTGTCGACCAGGCCGAGCCCCACCGGGAGCACCTCGAGCATTGCTGATTGCCGCCGCTCGCTCTCGATCAGCGCCGACTCGGCGCGAGCGCGCTCGACCGCCGACCAGGTTCGCTCCGACACTTCGCGCAGCAGCTCGACCTCCCGGCCCGCCCAGTCGTGCGGCCGATTGTCCTGAGCGACGAGGTAGGCGACGAACCGCCCTCCCTTGACCACCGGGATGCTGCAATTGGCGAGAATGTCGAACGCGGCCCAATTCTCGCGATCGGCAGCGGTCAGACGGAGGTCCGTTTCGGCGTCGGCGACGGTGACGATGCGCCCGCCCGTCATCTCCTCGGCGAGGAACCGGCCGAAATCGTCCATTCGATAGCGTCCGGCGGCAACCGACGGCATCCCGCGCCGGGGCCAGTCGCGCTCGACGATGACAACGATGCCGGGTTCGTAGCGGATCTCGCAATAAGCAACGCGGCCGATGTCGAGATGTTCGGCGGTCATCCGCGCTGCGGTCTTCTGGATGTCCACCGGATCGCTCAGCGGGCGGAGCACATCGCTCAGCTTCAGCATGAACGCCTGGCGCACCTCGCTTTGCGCGAGCGCCGTCTCGGTCCGCTTGCGCTCGGTCACTTCGACGATCGTCTGGAGCGAGCCTTCGACCTCGCCTGTCTGCCCCCGGATCGGTGACCAGTCCGAATCGAAGTAGCGGTCCTCGACCGTTCCGTCGGCGCCCTGCAGCTCGACCCGGAAGTCGGCCATGTGGGTCGACCTGCCCGCCCGAGCTTTGTCGATGAGCGGACGGATCACCTCTTCGTAGGCATCCGCCCAGCCTTGCTCGACTGGCCGTGCCAGCAGGCCCGGATGGCGGTCCCGCGCGACCGTCCTGTAGGCATCGTTGTAGAGCTGGATGTTTTCCGGGCCCCAGAGGATCGTCGCGGGCCCCGGCATCGCGAGGATGAGGTCGACCACCGTCCTTAGGCTCTGCGGCCAGCGGTCAATTCTCCCTAGCGGAGTTTCCGCCCAGTCATGCTCGCGGATGCGGCGGGCCATCTCGCCGTCGCCGCCTGGCCAGGCGCTGGCCTCATGCATTGGCATCCAGGTGGCGCCCCTCATGGTCGAGGTGCAGGTAGTTGGCGTTGAACATCGACACATCCTTCAGCCGCTCGAGCTCGATGATCTGGAGCTGCTTGCGCTCGAGCTCGATCAGGCCATCGCGGCGGAGTTCCTGAAGGGTCCGGTTGACGTGGACGGCGGTAAGGCCGGTCGCTTCTGCGAGATCGTTCTGGGTCAGCGGGAAGTCGCAGCGGCCGTCGCGCGCCCGGCCGACCGCCTGCAGCCTCAGATAAAGCTCGATGAGGAGGTGGGAGAGCCGTTCGTAGGCTGTGCGCTGGCCGATGTTCAGTGTCCACTCGCGCTGGATCGCGGCGGTCACCAGCTCGTTCCACCACAAGGCTTGCGTGATCCGCGGCCGCTCCGCGGTCAGTGCGTTCATTTCCTCGGGCGTGATCATGGCTACCTTGAGGCGCGTGATTGCGCCGATGCTATGATCCATCGTCTTCAGGATATAGACGTTCACGTCGCAGAAGTCGCCTGGAACGAACAGGCCGACGATCTGCCGCTTGCCGTCGGGCAGCTGCTTGTAGCGGCACGCCCAGCCATCGAGCACCAGATGCACGTGGCGCGGCTTCTCGCCCTCGGAGATGAGGTCGCGGCGCGGCTCGATGAAACGGAAATTGCGTCCCACGCTCCCCAGCGCCGCGCAATCATCCGCCGACAGCTTGGTGAATGCCTCGAGTTTCGACGCGACGGCGAGTCCTGGATGGTGATGGAATGCCCCGCCGCGGATCGTAAGCAGAGACATCGTTTTCCACTCTCATCTATGTTAGATGCACAACGCTCACGGGCTAGGGGCAAAGCCGATGACCGGGGGAACATTACCACAGGATCAAGGGCTTGACCTCCACGGAACGCGCATCCTCGTGGTCGAGGACGAATATTACATCGCCGACGATCTCAAGCGGATGCTCGAGTCCGCGGGCGCCCTGGTCCTCGGTCCGATGTCGACCTTGTCGAGCGCCAGCGAGGCGATTGACGAAGACGCCTTCGATTGCGCGGTCGTCGACCTGAACCTGCATGGCGAAAGCGCGGTTCCGGTCGCAGATCGCCTGTTCGATCTCGGCAAGTCGGTCGCGATCGCGACCGGCTATGGAAGCTCGGCGGTTCCGGAGCGCCTCAGCTCCGTGCCGCGGATCGAAAAGCCGTTCGACCCGCCGGCGCTTCTCCAGCTGGTCGGACAGCTACGGTGCGCGAAGAGCGATCAGGCGACCGTCTAGATCACGCCCAAGAGCCACAGAATGAGGATCAAGACGAGGATCCCGCCAAGGCCAATATACATGTAATCCTCCTGTTTTCGTGTTGCGGGTGAAACGGTAAGCACCCGCGCCTCGTTCCCGTCATTGCGGGCGCGGTTCGAACTCCTGAGGTATCATTTTACCCGCCAGGAACATGCCGGAATTGCTTGACTTTCTTGGCCCCTGCCGCAATTAGCGCGGCCACGGCGGCGCTTCGTGCGTCGCCTTTCGCATTTCAACGAAAGGATCGTCAGCCATGAAGGCGCTGATGAAGACGACCAAGTCGGCCAAGCCGGCCGAGGTCGAGAAGAAATGGCACCTGATCGACGCCGAAGGGCTCGTGGTCGGCCGCCTGGCGACGATCATCGCCAACATCCTGCGCGGCAAGCACAAGCCGAGCTTCACCCCGCACGTCGACTGCGGCGACCATGTCGTCGTGATCAACGCCGAAAAGGTGCGCTTCACCGGCCGCAAGCTCGACCAGAAGATCTATTACAAGCACACCGGTTATCCCGGCGGCTTGAAGGAGATCACCGCGGGCAAGGTCCTCGACGGGCGCTTCCCCGAGCGCGTGCTCGAGAAAGCGGTCGAGCGGATGATCCCGCGTGGGCCCCTCGGCCGCGACCAGATGCGCGCGCTGCATCTCTATAACGGCACCGAGCACCCGCACGGCGGCCAGAACCCCGAAATCCTCGACGTCGCGTCGATGAACCGCAAGAACAAGGTGGGCGCCTAATGTCCGACACCCGCGAATCGATCGCCGATCAGCTCGGCGCAACCCCCGCTCCCGCCGCTCCGGCTCCGGATGCTCCGGCCGCCGAGGCGCCCGCGGCACCGCCGCCGGCCGAAGCCGCTCCGCTGCGCGAGCAGCAGCTCGACAAGCACGGCCGCGCTTACGCGACCGGGCGCCGCAAGGACGCCATCGCGCGCGTCTGGCTGAAGCCCGGTTCGGGCAAGATCGTCATCAACGGCCGCGAGCAGGAAGTCTATTTCGCCCGTCCGACGCTGCGCCTGGTGATCAACCAGCCGTTCGATGTCGCCGAGCGCCAGGGCCAGTATGACGTCGTCGCGACGGTCGTCGGCGGCGGCCTCTCGGGCCAGGCCGGAGCGGTCAAGCACGGCATCGCCCAGGCGCTGACCCGCTACGAGCCCGCGCTTCGCACGGCCGTCAAGCAGGCCGGCTTCCTGACCCGCGACCCGCGCGTCGTCGAGCGCAAGAAGTACGGCCGCGCCAAGGCCCGCCGCAGCTTCCAGTTCAGCAAGCGCTAGTTCCCGTTCCTCCCTGCGAGCGAAGCTCGTGGGGAGGGGAACCATCCAACGAAGACTGGATGGTGGAGGGGCCGGCAGCGCACCCATGGGACTGTTACGCGAAAGGGCGGCTCGGGTCATTCCGGCCGCCCTTTTGCGTTGCGAACTGGGTTATTCGTCGACCGGCTTGTTAAGGCCGTTCCACAAGGTGATTGGGCCGCCGGCAATCGTTGGGATGTCGACGCGTTGCTGACCGAGCAATGCCGCGCCTGCGATCCCGCAGATGAACCACACGCAAATCGCACCGAGGATGTACGGCTTCATCGCTACCCTCCAGTCGAGCGACCATGATCACTGCCAGTCTACGGCCGGAACCGTTTAGATTGAGTAGCCGGCAGAGGATCGAAATCACGCGTGTGCCGGCGCGCTTGGCGGCGCGGCCGATTCCATCCTAGGCTGCGGCAAACCGGAGGGGTTCGCATGCGTTTGCTCATCGCCATGGCCGCAGCCGTCGCCAGTCTCGCCACCGCCGCTACCGCCGCGCCGATCCTGCTTAAGCCGGCACAAGTCTTCGACGGCGTCGACCCGCGTCCGCATCCCGGCTGGCAGGTGCTCGTCGAGGGCGACAAGATCGCGGCGGTCGGGCCGAACCTCGCCGCGCCGGCCGGCGCCAGGGTCATCGAGCTGCCCGGCACCACCCTCTCGCCGGGGCTCATCGAGGGCCATTCGCACCTCTTCCTCCATCCCTACAACGAAGCGAAGTGGGACGATCAGGTGCTGCACGAGCAGCGCGCGCTGCGCACGGCGCGCGCGGTCGTTCACGCGAGGAAGACCCTGGACGCCGGCTTCACCACCGAGCGCGATCTCGGCACCGAGGGCGCGGGCTATGCCGATGTCGGCATCAAGCAGGCGATCAACCAGGGGATCATCCCCGGCCCGCGCCTGCTGGTCGCGACCAAGGCCAATGTCGCGCGCGGCGCCTATGGCCCCAAGGGCTTCGAGCCGGGCGTTCCGATCCCGCAAGGCGCCGAGGAGATCAGCGGCGCCGACGAGATGACGCGGGCCGCGCGCGACCAGGTCGGCGCCGGCGCCGACGTCATCAAGATGTACGCCGACTATCGCTATGGCCCGGGCGAGCCGAGCCGCCCGACGATGAGTGAAGCCGAGCTCGCCGCCGGAGTCGCCGTCGCTCACGATGCCGGCCGCCTCGCCGCCGCCCACGCCACGACCGCCGAGGGCATGCGCCGCGCCGCGCTCGCCGGGGTCGACACGATCGAGCACGGCTATGGCGGCACGCCGGACGTGTTCAAGCTGATGCACGACAAGGGCATCGCCTTGTGCCCGACGCTCGGCGCGTCCGAGGCCTACGCGCGCTACTTCCAGGGCTGGAACGGCGCGGAGCCGGCGCCCGAGAGCGTTCAGCAGAACCGCCGCTCGTTCCAGCTGGCGATGAGGGCCGGCGTGCCGATCTGCATGGGCGGCGATGTCGGCGTCTTCGCGCACGGCGAGAACTGGCGCGAGATGGAGGCGATGCAGCGCGCCGGCATGCCGGCGGCGCAAGTGATGATCGCCGCTACGTCGGGCAACGCGCGCATCTTCCACCTGACCGATCGCGGCGCTATCCGCGCCGGCCTCCTCGCCGACCTCGTCGCGATCCCCGGCGAACCGACGAAGGACGTGTCCACCGTCGAGCATGTCAGCTTCGTGATGAAGGGCGGCGAGGTCGTGCGCAACGACCAGCGCTGACCCTGTTCGCCTCAGCCGGCGAGGCGATAGCCGACCGACGGCTCGTTGATGATGGTCTGGGGCGCGGCGGGATCGGCTTCCAGCTTCTGCCGCAGATTGCGGATCGCGACCCGCAGATATTCGATCTGGCGTTCCTGCGCCGGCCCCCACACGCTTCGCAGCAAATGTTCGTGGCTGAGCACCCGGCCAGGATGCTTGGCCAGTTCGGCCAGCACCGCATATTCCTTCGGCGTTAGATGCACCTCCTGGGCATCCTTCGTAACCGTGCGCTGGAACAGGTCGATGGTGATGCCGCCGACGTGGATCGGTTGTTGCTCGGAAACCGGCTCGAGTTCGAGCAGGTTTCCGATATACCGCTCGAGCTTCGTGCATTCCGAGCCGATCGTCGACAGCGGCTCCCTGTCGCCGGAGCCGTTGCGCCTGAGCTCGCGCACCGCGCCGCCGATTGCCTTCAACGCGGGCGTCAGGTCTTGGCCAATCGAGGCTAGCAGGGCCGAGCGAATACGATCGCGCTCGCGCACCGCGGCGAAATCCCGCGCCTCACGCTCCAGCCGCGCGCGCTCGAGCGCCAGCGCGACCTGATCGAGCAGGCTGCCGAGCAGCGGCAACTCCTCCTCATCGACCGGCGGCTTGCCATCGTCATGCGCCAGACCGACCGCCGCGATCGCCTTCGCACCCGAGCGCACGGCATGGAATTGCCATTCCGCGGGCTGGATCCGCGCCGTCGCGCGGCCCGCTGGCTCGCCCGTCTGGATTGCCAACGCCGCCGCCGCGACGTCGCTCGGCGTCAGGCGATTGCCTTCGGGGCAGCCGGCGAGGACTCGTGGCGTCGGCAATCCATCGACCAGCAAGGCATTGCAGCCGAACAGACGATGCAGTTCGGCGCATGCAGTCCGCGCGATATCTTCCTCGCGGCTGCACGACAGCAGGCGGCCGGCGAAGCCGGCGATGGTCGCGTTGCGGCTGGCGTGGTCGGCGGCGAGACGTGCCTGCCTGCGAATACCGGCCGCGAGGCGGCTGGTGACCAACGCAACCATCAGCAGCACGATCACGGTCACGATGTCGCTGCCGCGGTCGATGCGCAGCGTGTGGACCGGCTCGGTGAAGAAGAAATTGTAGGCGAGTGCCGCCGCGATCCCGGCCGCCAGCGCGGGCCCGAGCCCCCACAGGATCGCGACCGCAAGGACGGCGGGCAAATAGATCATGTCGACCGGCGCGGTGCCCCAGCGCGGCGCGATCCACAGACCGATCAAAGTCGAGACGGCAACCAGCGCGAGCGCGCCGGTATAGGCCTGGATCGCCGCGGCAATGGAGCCCTGCGCCCGCTCCCGCATTAAGATTTCGGGCGGCAATTCGATCATCGCCCTAAAATGGGTGACGCCGCGCGAGCCGTCGAGTGCGCCTGGCGGATTCACATGCCGGCAACCGGCGAATCCACATGGAATCTTTATGGGATAAACCCGCACATCCGTGCCCATGGCCACCGCCGTCTCGGACACCGCGTTCCATGCGGACAATGCTCCCGCCCGTCATGGACCGCAGGAGGCGCTCCCCAAGCTCATGCTCGGCGCGATCGGCATCGTCTATGGCGATATCGGCACCTCCCCGCTCTATACGATGAAGGAAAGCTTCCTCGGGCCGCACCCGCTCGCGGTCGATCGGCTGCACATTTTCGGCGTGCTCAGCCTCATCTTCTGGACGCTGATGATGATCGTCACGTTCAAATATGTGAGCGTCGCGATGCGCGCAGACAACAAGGGCGAAGGCGGCTCGTTCGCGCTGCTGTCGCTGATCGCGCGCAACCTCGAAGGCAAGAAGAAGTGGACCTCGACGCTGGTCATGCTCGGGGTTCTCGCAACCTGCCTGTTCTACGGCGACGCGATGATCACACCGGCGATCTCGGTGCTGTCGGCGGTCGAGGGACTGACGATCGTCCAGGCCGAGCTTCAGCCGCTCGTGATCCCAATCTCGATCGGCATCCTCGTCGGCCTGTTCGTCGTGCAGTCGCGCGGCACGGCAAAGGTCGGAACCATGTTCGGTCCCGTCATGCTCGTCTATTTCGCCGTGCTTGCGACGCTCGGCGTCGCCAATATCGTCAATCGGCCGGAGATCGTGGGCATCCTCAACCCCGCGTGGGCCGTGCGCTTCTTCGTCTACAACCCCAAGCTCGCATTCCTGGCGCTTGGCTCGGTGTTCCTGTGCGTCACGGGTGCCGAAGCGCTCTATGCCGACATGGGCCATTTCGGCCGCAAGGCGATCAACTTTTCGTGGCTCGTGCTGGTCTACCCGTGCCTGATCCTCAACTACATGGGCCAGGGCGCGCTGCTGCTCGGGAACCCGCAGGCGGCGATCAATCCCTTTTACCTGCTCGCGCCGGAATGGGCGCGGCTGCCCCTCGTGTTTCTGGCTACGCTGGCAACAATTATCGCCAGCCAGGCGGTCATCTCCGGCGCCTTTTCGGTCACCCATCAGGCGGTGCAGCTCGGCTTCCTTCCGCGGCTTCGGACCGAACATACAAGCGAGAAGGCGCAAGGGCAGATCTACATCCCGGCGGTGAACTGGGGCCTGCTGGCGATGGTCATCGTCCTGGTGCTCGGCTTCCGCGCTTCGTCCAACCTCGCCTCGGCCTATGGCATCGCGGTGACGGGCACGATGCTGATCACCTCGATCATGCTCGGCGTGATGATGCTCTACATCTGGCGCTGGAACCGGCTGATCGCGCTTGGGACCACCGCGTTGTTCCTGGTGGTCGACGGCGCTTATTTCGCGTCGAACATCACCAAGATCCCCGACGGCGGCTGGTTCCCGCTGCTGGTTGCCGCGGTGAGCTTCACCGTGCTCACCACCTGGGCGAAAGGCCGCGCACTGATGCGCGCGCGGCTGGTTCAGTCGGCGCTGCCCCTCTCGGTATTCGTCAAGTCGGCCGCCACCTCCGTGCACCGGGTGCGCGGCACTTCCGTGTTCCTCTCGACCTCGGCGGACGTCGTGCCCGCCGCGCTGCTCCACAACCTCAAGCACAACCAGGTGCTTCACGAGCGCGTGCTGATCCTCAACGTGAAGGTCGAGGAAGTCCCGCACGTGCCCGTGGGCAAGCGGCTCGAAATCCACGACGCCAGCCACGGCTTCTACCGCGTGATCCTCCACTACGGCTTCATGCAGGAGGTCGACATCCCGCGCGACCTCGCCGCGATCACGACCTGCGGCGAACCGTTCAACATGATGAGCACCAGCTTCTTCCTCGGGCGGCAGAAGCTCATCGCCTCGAAGAAGACGCCGGGCATGGCGCTGTGGCGCGAGAAGCTGTTCGCCTGGATGCTCAAGAACTCCGAGAGCGCGATGGAGTTCTTCAAGCTGCCGACCAACCGCGTGGTCGAGCTCGGAAGCCAGCTCCAGATCTGAGCTAGCGGTTCACGGTCTCCATGCCGCGAGCGTGATAGCGCTCGCCGGCCGCGGCGCCGGGCGGCAGGATCGCGTCGAGCCGCTTCAAGTCATCGGCCGTCAGCCTGACCTCGAGCGCGCCGATATTCTCGTCCAGGTAGCGGACATGCTTGGTGCCGGGGATCGGCACGATGTCGTCGCCCTGCGCGAGCACCCAGGCCAGCGCGAGCTGTGCGGTGGTGCAGCCCTTCTCCTCGGCCATCTTCTCAACCTCGCGGACTAGCGCCAGGTTCTTCTCGAAATTCTCGCCTTGGAAGCGCGGGTGGTTCTTGCGGAAATCGTCCTCGGGGAAGTCGTCGGGCGACTTGAACCGGCCGCTGAGGAAACCGCGCCCGAGCGGCGAATAAGCGACATAGCCGATGCCGATCTCGCGTACCGTCGGCAGCACCTCGGCCTCGGCGTCGCGGCTCCACAGCGACAGCTCGGTCTGCACGGCGGTGATCCTGGCCGTCTCATTCGCGCGGCGAATGGTCTGCGGCGCCGCTTCGGACAGGCCGAGGAAGCGGATCTTCCCCTCTTGCCTGAGCCGCGCCATCTCGCCGATCGTGTCCTCGATTGGCACCTTGGTGTCGACCCGGTGCTGGTAATAGAGGTCGATCACGTCGACCTTGAGCCGCCTGAGGCTCGCCTCGCAGGCCGAGCGGACATAGTCAGGATCGCCGCGCACGCCGAGGAACTCGCCGTTTGGCCCACGCACATTGCCGAACTTGGTGGCGAGGAACACTTGGTCACGCTTGCCGGCGATCGCGCGTCCGACCAGCTCCTCATTCTTGCCCCAGCCGTACATGTCGGCCGTGTCGAGGAAGGTGACTCCGCGCTCGAGCGCGTGGTGGATGGTCGCGATCGACTCCTGCTCGCTCCCGCCGGCGTAGAATTCGCTCATCCCCATGCAGCCGAGGCCGATCGCCGAGACTTCGGGACCCTCGCGGCCGAGCCGCCGTTTGCCGACCTGGAACATGGTTCTTCTCCTCTTAGCCGAGTCGCTTGCGCGCTTCCTCGATCGCAAATGGAACCGCGACGCGCTTGTGGCGAGATGCCGCGCCCGCAACAATCTCGACTTCGGAACGGCTGACCCCAAGCGCCTTGGCGAGCAGCCGGATCACCGCCTCGTTGGCCGCGCCATCGGCCGGCGCCTCGGCGACCCTGACCTCGAGCTCCTCGCGACCGTCGGCGTCCACGCGCCAGCCGCCGATCCCCGGCTTCGCCGAGCGCGGCGTGACGCGGATCGGCAGAATGGAGCTCAATCCATCGCCATCGGCGGCCCGCCAGTGCCGACCTTGTTGCCGCGCTTCATGAAAAACAGCAGCGGCAGGATGACGAATGTAATCACCATCATCAGCTTGAAGTCGTCGAGATAGGCGATGAACAGGGCTTGCTTGGTGATCTCGCCGTTGATGAAGGCGAGAACAGCGGGACCGCCGAGCGGACCGATCGTCTGCAAGAGCTCCGGGTTGGCAGTTGGGATCGTCTGCTGAGTGATCTGCTGCGCCATGTCGGCATGGCTGATCTGCGTCAGCCGCACGAGCTCGGTGCTGACCACCGAGATGCCGATCGACCCGCCGATGTTGCGCGACAGGTTCAAGAGCGCCGCGCCGGTGGTGCGCATGCGCACCGGCAGCGTCTCGAACGCCAGCGTCTGCAGCGGCACGAAGATCAGTCCCAGCCCGAGGCCCTGGACCACGCCGCTGACGATCACCGGCTGCGACGATTGAACCAGCGCGAAGCCGGTCATCATGTGCAGCGACACGCCCATTAGAATCACGCCGATCCCGACGAGCAGCCGGGCGTCCACTTTGCCGGTCAGCCGACCCGCGATCAGCATCGAGAACAAGGTCCCGATCCCGCGCGGCGCGGTCAGCATGCCCGATTGCAGCACCGAATAGCCGTAGAGGTTCTGCAAGAGCGGCGGCAGCAGCGCGAGGCCGGCAAGCAGGAGCACGCCGGTCACCGCCATGAACAGCAGGCTCGTTGCGAAATTACGGTCGGTGAACATGGCGCGATCGAACAACGGGTGCTCGGTCGTCACCATATGCACGAGGAACATCCAGCCGGCGCCGATCGCGATCCCCGCCTCGACGAGGATTTCCCAGCTGTTGAACCAGTCCTTCTGCTCGCCGCGATCGAGGCAGAATTGCAGGGCTGCAACCGCGATCGCCAGCAACGCGAAGCCGAACATGTCGAACTTGCGCTTGTGCTGCTCGCTGTTGGGCATGAACGGCAGCATGATCAGGATGCACAGGATCCCGACCGGCAAATTGACCAGGAACACCCAGCGCCAATTGTAATTGTCGGTCAGCCAGCCGCCGAGCACCGGGCCGAGGATCGGCCCGATCATCACGCCGCCGCCGAACAGGGCCATGGCCTGGCCGTGCTTCTCGCGCGGGTTGATGTCGAACAGGGTCGCTTGCGCGAGTGGCACGATGAACGCGCCCCCGACCCCCTGGAAGGCACGGAACACGACCATCTCGCCGAGCGAGGTCGCTGTCGCGCACAGCACCGAGGCGAAGGTGAACATGACGACCGAGACCAGCAGCAGCCGCTTGCGGCCGACGCGGTCGGCGAGCCAGCCGCTGATCGGCAACGCGATCGCCGAGGCGACGATATAGCTGGTCAGCACCCAGTTGATGCTGTCCTGGGTCGCGCTGAGGCTCGCCTGCATGTGCGGAAGCGCGACATTCGCGATCGTCGTGTCGAGCACCTGCAGCAGCACGGCCGTCATCACGCCGATCGTGACGATCAGCCGTTGCCCGGTCGGAAGCGGATGCGTTGCGGCTTCGGCCATGTGGGCGGCTTCCCGCTTACTTTTTCCCGTTGTCGTCAAAATAGACGGTCGCGGTCACTGACAGACCGGCGATCATCGGCTTGTCCGGTGTGCCGTCGAACGCAATCCGGACCGGAACGCGCTGAGTGACCTTGACCCAGTTGCCGTTGGCGTTCTGCGCCGGAAGCAGCGAGAATTCGCTGCCCGTGCCGGCGCCGACACTCTGGACGCGCGCCGCGAACTTCTTGCCCGAATAAGCATCGACCTCGATCGTCGCGCGTTGACCAGGGACCATCCGGCCGACGTCCTTCTCCTTGAAGTTCGCCTGGACCCAGGCGGTGCGGCTGTGGACCAGCGACAGAACGCCAAGCCCGGTCACCGCCATCTGGCCGACCTGGAGATTGTCTGCATTTTCGACGGTGCCGTCCATCGGTGCGCGCACTTCGGTGCGCGACAGATCGAGCTTGGCCTTGTCTACGGCGGCCTGCGCCTGCGCGATCGACGGCTGCTCACCCGGCGCCAGCGCTGCATGGGCATTGGCCGCGCGCGCCCTGGCATCGGCAAGGTCCTGCTCGGCCTTCTTCACTTCGTTGAGCGCGTCTTCGTAGTCGGCGCGCGTCGTGAACCCCTTCTTGAGCAACGCTTCCTGGCGCGCCAGCGCGTTCTGCTTGATCGCGAGGTTCGCCTGGGACCCGGTGATGTCGCCGCCGGTTCCCGCCGCCTGCGTCCGCAGCTGCGTCGTCTGCAGCCTGGCCGCCGCTAGCTGCGCCTCTGCCTGCTCGAGCGCGACTTGGTATGGCTGAGGGTCGATCCGGAACAGCAAGTCGCCGCGCTTCACTTCGCTGCCGTTGCGCACGAACACCTGTTGCACCGGCCCGTTCACCTGCGCGCTGACGGCGACGATGTCCTGCTTGATCTGAGCATCGTCGGTCGACACGCTGCCGCCGCTGGTCAGCCAATAATAGCCGCCGCCGACGATCAGGATCGCGGGCACGATCAGCATCACCACGGTGCGCCAGAGATTGCGCTCCCCTTTGGCTTTCCGCTTGCGCCTGCCCTTCGGCGCCTCGGCTTCTTCCGCCGGCGCAATCGGATCGGTCTGCATCTTGTTCATTGATTCGAAGCCCTGTTCATGGGGGCGGAATGGGACGCGTTCTCACGCACTCGCCCCAGAACTTGCCGCGTGATTTCAATATCTTTGGGGTCGATTCCAGCAAACGCCTCGGAAATCATCTCGTCCGCCACAGCGCGAAGTTTCTCGACCAAAGGCCGTGCCCGTGCGGTGACGTGAAGCCGCCACGCGCGGCGGTCGGACGGGTCGGCGACCCGCTCGACGAGTTCAGATTCCTGCAGCCGATCGATGATCCTCGACAGGGTAATTGGCTCGATGTCGAGCATGTCGGCGAGCTCGATCTGCCTCAGTCCCGGATGACGGGTGAGGCGGAACAGCACCTTCCACTGCGCGCGCGTGACCCCCATGCCCGCCGCGCGGCGGTCGAAGTCCTTGCGCAGCGCATGCGCGGTCTCCCCGATTTCGAAAGGAAGCGTTTCCATCGGCAACGGATATAGTAAGCTTGCTTATATTAAGCAACGCCTAAAGCGGGCGCCCGTTCCGCAATTTGCGGGGGCGATGCGTCGCCTCGCCGACTCTTGCGTTAACGCTCGCGGCGAGACGGGAGACACGCCGATGCTGTTCGTCTGGATGGGCTTCTTCAAACAAGGCGCCGGCCCGGTGCCGCAGAACGTGCAGGAACAGGCGACGGGCTTCCTCCAGCAGCCGTACGTGACTATCCGCAGCGTCGGCCAGCTGCGCGACTCCAGCGGCAGTCGCGCCGGCATGATGATGCTGTTCGAGGTCGACGATCGCGCCGCCGCCGAAGCGCTGGTCAAGACGAGCCCGTATCTCAACGCCGGCCTCTACGAGGATCACCGACTCTACGAATTCGTCGACGAAATCGGCTGAGCTGGAGCGGGTAACGGGAATCGAACCCGTGCGTTCAGCTTGGGAAGCTGACAGGCTACCATTACATCATACCCGCCTGTTTCGGCTCAGTTAGGTAAGCCGCAAATCCCAGTCAACGAGAAGACGGGGCCGCTAGCGCGGATACTTCGCCGCCTCGGCCTTGCAGTCGTACTTGAGCCGCTCGCTCGTGCAGAAATCGGGCCAAAATCCGGTCTGATGCCAATAGCGCACCAGTCCCAGCCGAGCTGCGATCTGCATGAAGCGCCGGTCCGCTCGAATTCCGGCGAAATCAGGCCGGAACAGGGCGTTCCGGTCAATGGACGGCTCGAACTTGGGATCGTCCATGAGTCGGTAGGCCTGGTCGACACGCCCGAAATTCCCCAGCGCCAGCAGAACTTTGTTCTGGGTCGCCGGGCTGTTCGGCTCGTGGGCGCCAAGCGCAGTTATGGCATCGTCGATATTTTCGGGAGACCGGTCCATCCGAGCGGCAAGAAGCATGCGATACGGAGTCATGCTGGCGTCACTCGCATTGAGGACGCGGGGCATGAGCTCCAGCGCCGCTTTGGGATCGCCGTACCGGAATTGGAGCGAGAAATCGGCAAAATCGATGTCAGGATCGTTGGGCCACTTCTTCCGCGCCTCGGCGATGTCCGCCTTCGCCTTCGAAAACTCCCCGGCGTAGACCAAGGCGAGGATGTACTGCGACCGTGTGTACGGAATAGCGGACTCGAGGTTGGCGCCTCTCTGCGCAGCGGCGACTGAATCCGCCATCCGGCCGACAGACATATATGCGTCCGAAAGATGCATCTGGATGCGGCCATCGTCAGGATCGATCTTGGCGCCCTTTTCGAGGATCTGAAGGCCTCGGAAATCGTCGTTCGAATTAAGATGATACTCAGCGTCGTAACTCACCGCGCTGTTCGGATTGAGCCTCCGGGCGACCGAGATGGCATCGCGCGCACTCTCGGCTGCCGCCCCGTATGCGGCTGGGGAACTGTCTCGAAGTTCTTCCGCGTTCCACGATCGGGTGAGCGCGAGGTAGCTCCAGCCCGGTCCGAAATCGGGAGCCAGTTTCGTCACACGTTCGAAGATTGCTCCGATGTCATGGCCAGAAACCGCTACCACGCCCAGGCCGGCGCAGCCGCTGATGAATAGCGCAAGCGCGGGCTGCGAGAGGCGGGTGGTGCCGCCTCGGGCGTCCGTCAGGCAGAAAGCCGCCTTTGAAGCGGCGGCCGACACCTGGGCCTTGAGGTCGGCCGCGTTTGCGTCAGCAACGCTCCAGTTATCGGACCACAACGTCGTTCGGCCATCCTTATCCGAAAGTGTCAGGGTGGCGTTCGCTCCGGCGCCGTGCGGATCGGTGGATATCAGCATGCGATATCCGGAACTCTGTCCAATGGCCTCCGCTGGCGCGATCACCGTCACCCGATCGAAGCGCCTCGGCAGGAAAGCCGCCATATCGGCCGCCGCGACGTTCGCGTAATCGGCCGCCATTGAGCGGTTGGGCGATTCTGACGACGGCAGAACGGCGATCGCGATTTGCCCACCGCTCGACCATCGCTGCCACAGGACGATCGAAATCAGAACGCCGACTGCCATGAAGAGCACCGAACCAGCCAGCAGCGGCCGCCTGAACGCCCGACGGAGCGTGGACGGAAGTCCCGCTTTGGCGCGTGCTTGCGTAGCCCGCGGAAGATCGGCAATCCGCGCCATTGCGCTTCTGATCCGATCCGCGTTGGGAGGCTGCCCATGGCCTCTCCAGCGCGCAAGGCCGATCGACTGGTACTGACGGAAACCGAGCGGCGGCTCGGTGCCGTCGAGTGACAACGGAATCAGCTTGCCGGCGTCACGTCCATAGGCGGCTTCGTCCCGGACCCAAGCCGATTGCACCGAGTCCGCAGTCCAGAGCACGAGGACCGCGTCACTATCCTTGAGTGCCTTCTCGATCTCGGTCGAGAAACTCGCGCCGCCGCCGATGTCGTCCTCGTCGCGCCAGACCTCATGGCCTTCACGCTCCAGCCATTCGGCGAAGCGCCGCGCCCTTGCGTCGTCCTTGCGCGAATAGCTGAGAAAAAGCTTCGCCATGCGCCCCCAGGTCGGCGGCGCACGCTGCCCGTCTATCGATCCGGATGCAAGATGGTGCCGTGCTCCCGCGAACTATCGCCGCACGACAAATGCGGATAAGCTAAAAACCTCGCAACGGTGCGGATGTCCGGTGTGCCGCAAATCTTCATCTCCTATGCACGGCCGGACAAGCGGCGCGTCGGCAAGCTTGTCGAGGCGCTGAGGAAGTCCGGCTTCACGCCATGGTGGGATGACGACATTCCGCCGGGCGCCGGTTGGGAAGAGACCATCGAGCGCGCGCTCGCGGCTGCCGACGCTGTTCTGGTTTGCTGGTCGCCGGCTTCGGTCGCAAGCGAGAACGTCCGATCCGAGGCACGTCGCGCACGCTCAATGGGCCGGCTCGTCCAGGTTTTCATCGGCCCATGCGAGCCGCCGCTGTTTTTCGGCGAGCGGCAAGGCGTGGATCTCGAAGGCTGGAACGGATCGGTTCGCTCGCGCCAGTTCGAGCGGGTGGTCGAGGCCCTCCATGCGGCGGTCGCCGTCGCTGCTGCATCGACGGAGGCCGCGCGACCCTCGCCGCGTCGAGCCCGGCGCTGGCGCATCGCCGCGAACGGCCTGGCCGCGGCCATTCTCCTCTCCCTTGGCTCATTGTGGGGCTGGCACGCGTTCACCACGCCCGCCCACGCGGCCGTCAAAGTCGCCGTCGTGCCGCTCGAAGGAATTGGCGGAGGGTCGAGCGCGATCGCGGATGGCGCGACGGATCAGGTGAGGGCCTCGCTCGACGATGCTCACATTCCGACGATCAGCAGCATCGACAGTGAAAACCTCCGCGGCGGCGACGTCGATGCAAAGCTCGGGCGGCTGGGCGCCGCCTACACCGTCAGCGGGACGGTCGAGGCAAGCGGCTCGACCCTGCACGCCCGATTGCACCTGGACGATCGCGTCCACCATGCAAGCCTGTGGAGCTACGAGGTCGACGGGCCGGCGAACGACCCAGTGGCGCTCGACTACAGGATCGGCCGCGCCATCGCGGGCGTGATCAGCTGCTCTTACCGTGGACTTGGCCCCGGCGGGTTGACCGACCCAGACCTGATCTCACGCTATCTTCGCGTATGCGACCTGTTCGTGAACGAAAACAGCGCGACTGACCCGAAGGCGACCGACGAGGTCTTGAGCGACCTCCGGCTGATCACGAGCAAAGCACCCGATTTCGTGCCGGGTCACTCGGACCTCGCGAAATTCTCCGCCTACCTTGCTCCACTGATGCCGCCCGAGCAGGCGGCGCGCGCGCGGGCCGAAGCGGAACGCGAGGCGACTGAAGCGCTGAAGCTCGATCCCCATTCCTCCGACGCATGGCTCGCCCGAGAGATGATCCTCCCGCCGATGCAATGGGCGCGGCGCGAAGCGTTGCTGCGCAAGGGCGTCGCGGTGAATCCAAACTGGCCGCACACCAACGGCTTTATGGCCGAGTTCCTGCAGGAAACCGGTCGCATGCGCGAGGCCGCGACCTATGCACACCGCGCCGCCGCCGCCGATCTTCAAATCGATTGGACGCCGGTGAGCGCGGGGATTGCTTGTTCCAGCGGGAATGCGACGGAGTCTATTGCCGATCTAAAGCAACGCTTGTCGAGCTCGCCGGGCGATCCGACCACGAAGAAGGTGCTTCGCTGGTGTCTCGACGATGTCGGCGACTATCGCGGCGAAAAGGCGCTTGAAACGCCGGTTCCACCAGGGACCATCAGCATCGAAGCCTATCGGCAGGCCGTCGAGAATGCACTCATCAGCAAAGAACCGGCAGATCGGGCGAAGGCGCAGGAAATCGCTGCCAGGCTCGAGAACGGCCCCGACAGCAACGCACCTTTTGTGCAGTTGAACCTGATCGAGTTCAGCTCCGCGTTGGGGGATCTGGATCGTGCTTTCCGACTTGCCAGCAGCTACTCGCCTGGCTTTCCGGTGACGGGGCAAAGCTTTTTCCTGTTCGAACCCCAGACCGAATCCATGCGGCGCGACCCCAGGTTCTTTGGACTGGCCAAGCGCATCGGCCTGCTCGATTATTGGCGTTCGACCGGGCGGTGGCCGGATTTCTGCGCTGGCCCAGATGCGCCGATGCCGGTCTGCCGCAAGACCTAAATCCCTCCGTCGACCGCTTCGTACCCCGCCTCCCGCAGCGCCGCCGCGAGCACCTCCCCCGTGCACCGCGCAAGCTCGCCATCCTCCGACCGGATCACGAAATTGGCGCCGTACCCACCATCCTTGAAGAAAGGATAGCTGCCGATCGCGACTCCCGGGTTCGCCGCCTCGGTCTCGCGCAACAGGTCGGCGACCTCGCTTTCCGCCGCGCGCGCGCCGATCGTGACCGAGACCATCGGCCGCCCGCCCTCGAGCCTGCCGGTCAGCGCCTCGAGCATCGCCGCGGCGATGTAGGGCACGCCGGCGAGGATATAGACGTTGCCGATCTTCACGCCGGGCGCGCCCGAGGTCACGTTTGGGATGAGCTCGGCGCCCTCGGGCACCCGCGCCATCCTCAGCCGCGCCTCGTTCAGTCCGCCCGGCCGGTCGCGGTAATAGTCCTCGAGAATGCGCCGCGCGTCCGGATGGACGATCACGGGCACGCCGAAAGCGAGCGCCATTGCATCGACCGTGATGTCGTCGTGCGTCGGGCCGATGCCGCCGGTCGTGAACAAATAATCGTGGCTGGCACGGAGCGCGTTGACGTTCTCGGCGATCCGATATGCCTCATCCGGCACGATCCGAACCTCGGCGAGCCGGATGCCCTGATCGTTGAGCCATATGGCGACCTGCGCGACATTCTTGTCCTGGGTGCGGCCCGACAGGATCTCATCGCCGATCACCAGCAACGCCGCGGTCCAGATGCGATCGGATGTCACGGCCGCAGCCTAGCCGCATCGGCGCCCGCGCAACAAGCTTGCACAGGTGAGTTATTCGAGCAATACAGCGGCAGACCGAGGAGCCGCCGATGCCTCTTTTCCTGATCGCGCTTGCCGCCGCGCCCGCATTCGCTGCCGGCGTCCCCGCCTTCGATCCGCGCAAGCACAAGGACGAGATCACCGGCCGCCCAGCCGAGATTCTCGTGCTTGGCACGATGCATCTGTCGCAGCTTCCGCATGCGCCGAACCCCGCGCTTCTCGATCCGCTGATTACCCGCCTCGCCCGGTTCAAGCCGGACGTGATCACCATCGAAGGCCTCTCCGGCGAGCAATGCGACACTCTGCGCCGGTTCGACGTGCAGCATGGTGGGGCTTGGAAAGATTATTGCTGGGACATGACGGACGTCGAGAAGGCGAGCGGACTCAGCGTTTCGGCGGCGATGAGCGAAGTCGACCGGACACTTGCATCGTGGCCGGAAAACCCGACTGCCGCGCAGCGGCGGCATTTGGCGATGCTGTTCCTCGCCGCCGGCGACCGCGCTTCGGCGACAGTCCAATGGCTGCGGCTGACGAAGTCGGAGCGCCACGCCGGCGACGGACTCACCGACTCGATGGTCGAAATGATTCTCCGCAAGGGTAAGCCGGCAAACGAGAATTACGCCATCGGAGCGGCGCTGGCAGCGCGCCTACGTCTCGAACGCGTCTACCCGGTCGACGACCATATCGCCGATGGGCCGGACCTCGGGCCCGATTATGCGAAGGCCATCCAGGCGGCATGGAACAGCGGTCCCGAGCCTGCCGTCCGCTCGGCGTACAAGCGTTATGAAGCCAACCTCCGCACTTCGGCCGACCTCATGGGTTATTACCGCTTCCTCAACGCACCCGCGACGCAGCGCGCGACCATTGCCAGCGATATGGGCCGTGCCGCTCGCGAGCCCTCCCCGCAGCACTATGGGCGCCAGTATCTTGCCTGGTGGGAAAGCCGGAACCTGCGCATGGCGGCGAACATCCGCTCGGCGTTCGGGAACAAGCCCGGCGCCCGCGTTCTGGTCATCGTCGGAGCCACCCACAAGGGCTACCTCGACGCCTACCTCGGCATGATGCAGGGCGTCCGCCTCGTCGATGCCGAACAGCTCCTGCGCTGAGGCGGGGTGCAATTTCGGCGCGCCGCGCCTACTTTGGGGCACATGACTCAATATATCACCGTAGCGCCCGACGACCGGATCGAGGCGAAGAGCGGAATCATCAAGCTGCACGGCCCCGAGGGGTTCGAAGGCATGCGGCGCGCCGGCCGGCTCGCCGCCGAGCTCCTCGACGCGGTTGTGCCGCACGTCGTCCCCGGAGTGACCACGCAGGAACTGGACGAGATCGTCTATCGCATGACGGTCGAGGCCGGCGGCATTCCCGCGACGCTCGGCTACCGCGGTTACACCAAGAGCTGCTGCATCTCGATCAACCATGTCGTCTGCCACGGCATCCCGGGCGACCGGCCATTGAAGGACGGCGACATCGTCAACATCGACGTGACCCCAATCCTCGACGGCTGGCACGGCGATTCGAGCCGCATGTACCTCGTCGGCAACGTGCCGCTGCGCGCCCGCAAGCTGGTCGATGTGACTTACGAATGCCTGATGCTCGGCCTCGAACAGGCCCGGCCGGGCAATCACCTCGGCGACATCGCCAACGCGATCCAGCGCCATGCCGAATCCAACCGCTACAGCGTCGTCCGCGATTTCTGCGGCCACGGAGTTGGCCGCGTATTCCACGACAGCCCCGAGGTGGTCCACGCCGGCCGGCCCGGCACCGGCCCCGAATTGAAGCCGGGCATGATCTTCACCGTCGAGCCGATGATCAACATCGGCCGCCCCGACGTGAAGGTGCTCGAGGACGGCTGGACCGCGGTCACCCGCGACCGCTCGCTGTCGGCGCAGTTCGAACATTCGATCGGCATCACCGAGAGCGGCTGCGAGATCTTCACGAAGAGCCCGGCCGGACTCGACCGGCCGCCCTACGCCTGATCGCCTAGGTGACGGGGGGCGGCGGCCGCCTGCGGCTGGCGGTGCTTTACGGCGCCGAGCCCTACCAGGCCTATCACGTGTCCGACATCGCCGCGGCGCTGAGCCGCGACGCGCAAGTCGAGCTCACGATCCTGACCGTCGATCCCGCGATCGATCCGCTGCTCGAGCGGCTCGAGACGGGACAATTCGCGAGGCCCGTTCCGCACGAGCGTCTCTACACTAGCCTGGGGGCGAAACTGCTCCGTCGCGCGCGCCTGTTCGGCAACATGAAGAAGCAAGTGCTTGGCCATCCGCGCAATCTCGGGCGTCTCGCGGACTTCGATGCGGTCATCACGCCGACCACGCACCTCGCTTTGATGCGCGACCGCGTCCCGCGCTCGACGCGCTTCGTCTACGTCTATCACGGCGCCGGGGCGCGCCAGATGAGCTATTCGCCCAAGATGCGCGCGTTCGACCTCGTGCTCCCGCCAGGCCAGGCGACGGTCGATCGATTGGTTGCCGACGGACTGGTGCGGGAGGGGCATGCCGTCGCCATCGGCCTCCCGAAGGCCGAGGCCTGCCGCCGCCTCGCCGCCGCTCAGCCGCCCTTGTTCGACAACGACAAGCCGACGGTCCTGTTCAACCCGCACTCGCAGCGGCAGCTTCGCTCGTGGGAGAAGTTCGCAGGGCCGCTGATCGAGCACGCGGCTCGCACCGGCGAGTTCAACCTGATTGTCGCCCCGCACGTGAAGCTGTTCGCGCGCCGCCCGCGCGCGATCTGGCGCCGGTGGGAGAAGCGCGCAATTCCCGGCCGCGTCTACGTCGATCTCGGCTCCGACGCCTCGCTCGACATGCGCTACACGCTCGCCGCCGACATCTATGCGGGCGACGTG